>Ga0172375_10005290_pt1 | contig 18680 bp, 13 predicted proteins | sample LakKiv1m_FD_114537 | JGI IMG/M metagenome (GOLD analysis project Ga0172375, IMG submission 114537) | Freshwater microbial communities from Kabuno Bay, South-Kivu, Congo - kab_092012_11.1m | ecosystem: Environmental > Aquatic > Freshwater > Lake | place: Democratic Republic of the Congo...
AAGCGATCCATACGGCGAAGTGGACGCGCCTAAAATAGTCGTCACCATGCCCGGTCTGATTCCCGGACTGGGTTTTGTTTCGGCGGTGGATTCCAAAGGCCGCTCGGAACTGCTGGAGTCGAAAAACGAGAATTATTTCGAAATCGAAATGACGCGCGCCCGCATGGGAGCCATCGATCACTTCACCATTGTCGATCTGGAAGCCACCGGCAGCGAAGGCGACTCTGAAGGCGGCTGCGCCTCCACTTCCGATTTCCCCGACAGCCTGCGCCTGGCCGCACTGCTCTTCCTGATCTTCATGGTCAGAAGAGCCACGAAGGAAGAGAAATAAATCCGCGTAGGAGGGGTAACTTGTTACCCATCAATTACTGTCTTTATTCAAGATAAAGGTAAACGCCATACCAACTGAGACAGCCTGCAGTTCGCACCCTGCAGGCCCGACAACTATTGAAAATAATTGGAATTGTCGGGCAAAAACCACCCGACATACGGAACTGGTCACCTTCTCCCATTTTAGCTGACTATGGACAGTTATCGGTTACCATTTGGCTCTGGGCGATCCTCGCCCGAAAAGGCATCCAGTCTTATAAAATCAGGGGACTCCAATACACCAAACATGATGACGATTCACCCCCGCTTTTTCATCATGGTTTATAAGAGCAATGCTAAAGTTAATCACCCATACCCTGTTTTGATTTCCATCGATTGGTGTCGATGACCAGTAGGTTGAAGCAGTGTATCCAGAACAAATCTCGCTAAGTTCTGCTGGCCAATAGCAACCATCTGCTGGGCCTCCCAACATATCACAACCATAACAATAATCGTCCCAGCATGACGATTGGAGACAATCTTTATCTTTCACTCTGCAATTCCCGCCTGTCTCCGTGAGAGGGCATCCTCGTATAAGGGAACGAAGTTCATCAATCGTTGGTAACCGCCAAGCGCTCGCGCCATCCAAGGAAAGTGAATCGCAGTAATCCCTTGCTTCGCTCCAGGAAAATTCATGAAGCGGCGGCGGGTATTGCCAAGTCAGGAGTAATGACGTGTCCCCGTCTTGCCATGTGTTGCCAGATAATTCATCGTCTGCGTCTGGTTTGGACTCAAACGCTACACATCTAACAAGCGAGTCATTGCTATAGTGACGACCGTATCCACTTACAGAAGCAACATAATAATCAACAGAATAAATATTATATTCATTCGACAATAAAGCTGTAGATGAATAGTATGATCCGCATTTTCCCTCCATGTTGTCTGGCCAGTAGCAACCATTAGCATTCCCCTCATTGCCAGAGCAACCGCCACAAGAAATATCTTCATCTTCACATGCTTGCTCCAAACAATCCTCGGTCATGATGTTGCATTGCCCTCCAATCTCTGTCTCGGAACACCCTCGGATCAATGTTCTTAATTCATTGATCGTAGGTAAGCGCCAATTCTTATCACCGTCGAGATCAAGGAACTCACAATAGTCTTTAGCTTCTGGCCAACTCATATAACTTTCAGCAGGCACTCTTTGCCACTTGAGATCTGAGTTCGGGTCATAGCATGTGTTATCATTGCATGAAAGAGGCAGATACTCGTTATCCGATTCTTTGCTATTATCGTTATGATTTCCATCGCAGGCGAAAATCCAAAATAGGCATAGCATAATTCCAAAAATTAAACGTATCATAGCATCACACTCCTGTTTTGGTTCACTGGAAAGGGGGTGCTTCACCAGTTGTTGAATCTTGCAATGATCTAAGTTTTTTGATGGTTCGCATTATAGGCATCTGAGCCTTTTCATGTCAACACCTTTCCTGCCGATTGCATGTATTCGCGTGTACATCGTAAGTAATAGCTGGACACGAGGTTAATTTACAGAAACTATTTAGTCCCTGCTCGTTAAATCCAGCAGAGTAACTGCTGGAAGGAGCCGTATACGAGCCAGGACAACAAGAGCCAAGTGACCTTAGACCATCCGATACTCCGTCTTTCCCGCGCCCGTGGCTGCCTTCTGGGTCAACTTGCTGGTGACGCCCTTGGCGGTCTGGTGGAGTTCCAGTCGCCAGATAAGATACTACGTGCCTATCCTGACGGCGTGCGACTGCTGCACGATGGCGGCCACTGGGGCACCATCGCTGGGCAGCCTACTGATGATTCCGAGATGGCTCTGATGCTGGCACGCTCTCTGGTTGAACACGGAAGCTTCAACCCTGTGGCTGTGAAGGAGTCCTACCTGTACTGGCTGAACTCCAGGCCCTTTGATTGTGGTAATACAGTGACCTCCGCCCTTAAGGGACATCCTAAACCCGATAGTCAAGCCAACGGCGCCATGATGCGCACCAGCCCGCTGGGAATCTTTGGTGCGGGGCATGACTTGAAGCAGGTGGCGGAGTGGGCATCTCAGGACGCCGCCATCACCCATCCGCACTCTGTCTGCCGCCAGGCCAACGCACTTTACGCCATGGCTATAGCAGACGCCATACAGGACGGCACAGAACCACAGCTTCTATACCGGCACATACTGGACTGGGCGAGAGAGATGAAAGTCGATCCCACGCTTCTCACCGCCATAAAGAATGCCCAGTATGCCCCACCTGACGACTTCATGAACAATATGGGCTGGGTGCTGATCGCCTTCCAGAACGCACTTTACCAGCTGCTGCATGCACCCGGTCTGGAGGAGGGTGTGGTGAACACCATCATGCGCGGCGGTGACACGGACACCAATGCAGCCATCTGCGGCGCTCTGCTGGGCGCGGTGTACGGAGTTGAGGCTGTTCCACAACAGTGGCGGGATGCAGTGCTCAGCTGTCGCCCGGAAGCAGGCATACCCGGTGTAAACCATCCAAGGCCGGAATGCTTCTGGCCGGTGGATGCCATGGAGCTGGCGGAGCAACTGCTACACAAACGAGCAGCAGATCAATGAAAGGCGCCACATGCTGAAGTCACCTGATAAAGCCATGAACTTCGACTCTGTGATAGGTATCGACTATTCAGGGGCTGAGACCTCCAACAGCCGTTTACAGGGCCTGGCTGTGTATAAGTCCTGTCATGGCGCAGAGCCGCAGAAGGTCATCACTCCCGACGCCTGCCCTTACGGGCCGAAGAACTGGTCACGGCAGGGGATAGCGGAATGGCTGGTGGAGCAGCTTAAGACTGAAAGAGTGTTTGTGGGTATTGATCATTGCTTCTCGCTGCCGGATGAGTGGTTCGAGTTGCAGTCGTTGCCGAACTGGTATGAAATGCTGCGTCGCTTCCCGCTCTGGTGGCCGACCCATAAGCCGAACATGTACGTCGACTTCACATTAGACCGGGCCGACTCCCTGGCACCGGGCGGCACACCGGATCAGCTGCGCATAACGGAAACCTGGAACTCCGGCGCTAAAAGCATATTTCAGTTCAAGTGCCAGGGGACTGTGGGGAAGTCAAGCTGGGCGGGCATTCCATGGCTGGCGTATATTCGTGAGCAGGCGGGCGAGTTGGTGCACTTCTGGCCCTTCGACGGCTGGCAACCGGCTGAAGGCAAGTCGGTCATCGCCGAGGTTTATCCATCGATATTCAGGCGGCGCTATCCAGCGGAAGGTCTTAACTCACATGAACAGGACGCTTATGCCGTGGCAAGTTGGCTGAGCGAAATGTGCATGTCCGGCCATCTGGCGCGCTATCTGGAGCCACCGCTGAACATTGAACAGAAGCGAATAGCCGCAGGGCGGGAAGGTTGGATATTGGGCGTGATGTAGCCGTCCCAATCCACACTGTACAGCAACTCCAACAAAAACAACCCAGATGTGCCAAGGCACTCCACACAATAATCAAAAAATCCTCGGTGAATGGGGTTTTCAAGAGCAGCAGGCGCCGGAACAGTGGCAGCCAGTACCCCGGCCTCAGGGTGGACCTTCGCCTGTGCCGTGCGCTATCGGAAAACAAAATGCACCCCCATGGTAGTCACCACAGGGGTGGCCATGCCTTTGGGCGGGATTTAACCAATGGGCAGCGACTCATGACTACGTGCTTTCGTTTTCACCTGTATCGCCTAATGAGTTGTCTTCTACGACTTCCCCATCGTATAGTATGGTGATATCCGGGCTGGAGTTTGGAGATGGTTTATAGTAGACCAGACCAGCGCCCATTAATGCTATTAGAGCCCTTCTTTTAGCATCCGGACTAACGTTGGCTGCACGCATCCATTTGTTGGTTTTTGTAGACAGGTGAACTACACGGACATCTTGGTTCAGGCCCGCCTCGTGCCACAATATCAAATAGACGGCCAGCGCCTTACCTCCCAGTCTGGCTGCGCGATAAAACTGAGCAGCAGGCAGCGTCCCCCTTATGTACGGGATCTTACCAGTTACCGGTGGACGACACAGATGAACCCCATCACCATAGCCGAATGAGCTACTGGATACATCCGGCTTAACAGGAGAAGCGGTGTGGGCTGTTGCTACAGCACCGCTCTCATCAGCAGCGTCGTCTTCCCAACCATCAGGTTGGTAATCCTCAATGTTTAAACTCCCCTTTTTGTTTTTGCCTTTAAACAACATTTTGAAATCCTTTCTGTTGAGATAAAAATAATTCCCCCTCCCCCGGGCCCCCTCCCATATGTGACCACAGGTTGAAGGTGATGCTGCGCACACCCTCTTTGACAGATATCTGCCTATGTCCCCGAGGACGGCTGTCTCCGCCCTCGTATACATAGGCAGATTAAAATGTTACTGAGGCGTACTGGTGCAAACGCGATGGTTGTATCGCGCTAACGCTATGGTTGTACCGCGTTTACGCGATGGGTGCTTATCGCGTAAACGCGATACTAAATCAGGTGTTTCAGCTTTTTGGTAATGCGATTCCATACGTCGTAACCTTTATCTGGGTTGAATGCATTAGGATATGTGCAGATATTTTTAACTTTTGCTTCGAGTATGAAACCACCAAGTATCTGCTCGGAAGCATCTTCCATTGCCAGCTTAGCTGTCAGCGCTGCATCATTAATGTCTCTGACTCTGGATTCAATCAACAGCGCGTCATGGATGGGCATGCAGATGATAACACCTCTGTCCTGAGCCAGCGCGCAGCTGAGTCGAATTATCTCGCTGCCATGAGCCTGTAGAGGAAAATTGCGTATTGACTCTGGAGTCATATCCTCGGTGATATGCAGAGGCCAACCCTGGCGGGTGCGTAGAACACCGTAATAGGTGCCATAGTCCACAGCAGCCTCAGACCAATCCCAATAGGTCGGATAAATACGGTGGTGCTGCTCAATGATCTCACGAGCGTATGGCAGCGGGATGCCAAGACGGCGGGCCAGTGAGGCGTTGCCGATACCGTATCCGATGGCCAGCAGCGCCATTTTATAGCGATCACGAACGGACACCCTGTCCGCGCCATCAATGCTTGCCATGTTCACGCCGCATTGTTTGGCAAACTCAATGTATACGTCGTCGCTATTGTACGCCGCTATCATATTGCCATCAGATGACAGGGCGGCCCCGATACCGAATTCTTCATTCTTGAAGTCTATTTCAGCAATGGCTCTACCAGGGCCTGGCTTGATCAAGCGACGCATAAAGCCCGACCAGCAGACTATGTTTTGAGATGTCTTGGGCTGGTTCCTGCCAGTGGTGGCGCGATAAGGCCGTATTGATGAGCGGTTACGGCCATCAGCTCCGATGGCGAGTTCGTTTATTTTTAACTGGTTAATAAGCCATTCAACTTCTTTTATTGGCGTCAGCAGTGAGTAACTTTTAGACAGCATCTTTATGGTGTCATAGCTGACATCGATTTGTTCATATTTGTCATAATGGACCGGCAGCCCGCATTTGTTCAGATATTGACGGAATTTATCGGGGTTGAGGTGTGGACCGTCGTATATATGGTATTGCTCGTCAACATCCGCAATAATGCTGTTTAATATCGACGGCAGGTTCTGTTTTAATCGATTATACAGATCGACATCTATTGGAATGCCCACGCGCTCTATTTCGGTGCACACAGGGGTGTATGACGCACGATACAGCGCACGCTCAAGACAGACGCTCTGTTGAACTAAACGATCAAACAGCAGTTCAATGTGTTTTATTGTATTCAGTTGCGGCATGCCGGCAGCAGCGTGTTTCAACCCGCATATGTTCAGCATCAAATCAATGGATATATCATCAGGTTTTATGACACCATTAGTCGCCACGCGTGATTCTATATGGATGTCGACTATATTCACCGGTAACGACCAGCCCAGCGCGCGGAAACAATGAGCCATCAGTACACCATCGTACACAACAACCAGAACACCGGCGTCTACGGAAAAGGGACATTGCGGCGTAGTCATGGGTCGCAGACCTAATAATGAGATCGACTTTCCAGATCGTTTTTCCCGCGCCCATAGACTAAATGGCCTTGGGGTCTCACCATTACGCTGTGTGGCATTAAAATGAACGAACCATATTTCACGATAAGCTTCTAATATCACGATGCTTTCCCAAGAAGATCTTTGGCGGCTGGATGATTTATGTCGTTGATAATAAAATCCTGAATAGCGAGTTCCAGAAGCTCCTCAAAAGTGATGTCTGGCCAACGTGGTTTATCATTATATTTTGCGATATGAATGGTGTCGCCATTGTCGTTTTTATTATTGGTTTTACGCACCCACTGGCCTTGCGACGCCAGCAATACTTGCATATATTTCAAGGCCCATGGATCCTTCCCCCCATTTTTATCAGTCAGGCGAACTGGCCACAAAAACACTGTGTCGGATCTATTTACGCACGTAACAAGTAGATATTCATGGATGTCAATATGGAGCTTCACGTGCAATGATTTATTCACAAAATAGTATTCGTTAAATCTCTCCCATTTAAGCAAGCGCAGCGTTTTCTGGTAGCTGTCATCGGGGTGCGATTGAAAGAATTCCTGTGCGCGTGGAGCACGTATTTCTATTGGAATGTCCAAAACCAAAGTTGGAAAGTTTTTGTGAAACTCCTGACTGACGGGCTGGGCACTGGGTTCAAACAACTTAGGATCATAGGGCGCGACATGTCGTTGTGGTCGGCGATGAAAGGGGATTATACGTTCATTATTAAGCTTATTCATTGTCGAATTATCTGCTGCCATTTGTTTCACCCTCATGTCGCGAACAATTAGATAGATTATTCAATGGTGTAAGCGCATATCTACTGCCAGTGGAGATGCAACTATTCCAATGATATTATTCTTGATTTTCCGCGTGGTTTGATCTATAGTTAGGCTTGTTAGCTGCCCGATGCAGATCAAACATGCGCGGGTATTAAACGCCACCCAGCGCCAACTGAGCGGCGTTTTTGTTTTTGTTATTCACCGCCATCCCTCGCAGATTCATCACGTTCGCACGTAGAGGACACCGACTGCGATTCTAGCCATTGTTGTATTGATTCAGGACGGTAGCGGACGGCCCGCCCTAGTTTTATATAGCGCGGCCCAGTTCCATTCAAGCGTTTCGCCTGCATACCACGTACAGTAAATCCGCACAGTCGGGCGGCTTGTTTTTCATCGATTAGCGGCAGCGCGGGAACTATAGTAACATTTTGTGACATGGCGACACTCCTATAGCAATAGTCGTTCATGGGTCCAAGACTAACCTCCAACGATAATATTGGTCTAGCTAAAAATGCGAAATCGAATCAGGCTATAAAGCACACATTCAGTTTCGTATATGTTATATGTTTCAGCAGTATTATTAAGACGTTATCGTTATGCGGTCGAGGGCAGAATACTGGCGTCTGCGGATATCTGAATAAGAGCCTACTGAGGTTGTCTTGAAATATGCCGCGCAGTCGAGGAAAGCTTTTACATGGCTGAGCAAGATATATTTGAATGAGAGCATTGTTCGGTCACCGGGTTACTTTATCAGTAACGCAGGTCTGGACAAAGAAACGATAAAGGATCATGTGGAGCACCGGGGACGACAGTATCAAGCTCAGCTTAGACTAAAACTGTAACGGTAAGCACACGGCTCTAGCCGGTGGGATATAGAAAGTAGACTTTATCATTTTTAATAGGCACTTTTCTTAGGAGTTGCTTGATGCGTGGAGTGCCGGTCGTGTTTATACCTAAAAAACCAAGCGCTGCATCAACAAAGGTTGCTCGCTGATAGAGAAAATACCTATGTGTGAAACCCGCAAGCCACCAGCCACTGAACTGATCAAAGTCTTCAGCAAGCACCTTTACGATACGGGGGGTGAGTTTATCCGTTTGACCACCTCGTTTCCTTACTGGCAAAGACTCCTTCGCAGCCTTTATAGTTAGTTCAAATTCCTTAAAAGATTCGACTATTTCGTTCCCCTTTAACACGATGCTCTCAAAACTCTTTGTAGATGGGACAAATTCTTCGGCGTAGGCATCCCATAACCACTTATCTTTATCGTACTCGCTACGGTACGTTTGAAAAGCCGCGATGGATTTTTTAATCATTTCTAATTCTGTCTCGAGCCTTTTCAGATCACTCTTCCTCTTGCTAAGCTCTTTGCCGTCATCAGCTATCCGTGTTGCAAATTTGTTGATCCTTTCTAAACGTCCCTCAGTGATGTCTCTATGGCTAACTTTGTTCTGCATATAATAAGCGACAAGCAGAGTTTCTTTGATTCTGGTACGCACATCTAGAATCATGACCCCGTAACTGTCGAAAGGTATTTTCTTTGGATTTTGAATTGTTTTAAATTGAGCGCATTCCAGTACCTTCCTGAAGACGGCGCTTATATGACGATCTGTTGAGAATTTATAGCCTTCAGGCGCCTTCTTATCGCTTATAAAGTCGCCTTTCATGTCGTTCCCCAGTATTTTAATCAAACCGGCGTCAAGACCGCTCCCCTTCAGTCTTTCGCACCATTCCTTTTTTCGCACCCACTGATATTCATCTTTATAATCTGAATTGCCCACATTATCCATCAGATGGAGTCTAAGGCATTGCGGGTCGCGCTCTTTCGCCGGCCATGCGCACCGTATCGCTTCTTCGAGTAGCTTTATATCTAATTTCTTCACATCCACCTTCGTCATCTGGACTTGCCTCCATTCTGTATATCAACAATATCAGCCTTGTGTTCAGACTTTCCGAGCACGGCCATAACATGTTGGCCATGTTGCTGCAGCGCCTCCCTGACCGGGTCTTCCGTCAGCCTGGCGTAGCGCATGGTGGTGGTGATCTGGCTGTGGTTAAGGGCTTTACCTATGGCCAGAAGCGGCACTCCTTCTTTGGCAAGCCAGGAGCCAACTGTTCTCCGTAAATCATGCAGGCGAACATCTTCCAGCCCGGCCTCTTTTCGAATACGTCGCCAGTTTTTGTCTATATTAATGAGATGCTGTCCCTTGCGCTTGCCGGGAAACACGAACGGGTTATCTTCGTAACGCGGCAGGCTGGAAATAATTATCAGGGATGGAGAACTTAAAGGAACAAACACCACCCGTTTCTGTTTGGTAACACTCTCAGGGAGTCTTATTTCTGCCGCCTCCATGTCAACATACTCCCATTTAAGCTGCAGCAGTTCCATCTTCCGAACACCCAGAAGCAAATAACACCAGAGCGCCGCTTTTATAAAAGGATTGGGCTCTACATCTATGGCCTTTACCAACTTTGGCAGTTCTGTTTCCGTGACGAACCTGTCTCTCTTCTGTTCAGGGTGATTCTTTATCCGGCTTGCAGGATTAGCGCTGTTCTCCGGCAGAAGCCCCCATTCTATCGCCCGCTCGAACATTACGCTCACCAAAGCCTTAACGCGGTTGGCCTCGTATGGTGCCTGCCTGCCGATCTTGTTGTGCAGGTCGGCAATGTGGGAGCGGTTTATCATGTCTATCCTTCTGCTGCCAAGAGTCGGGAGAATATGCTGGTCCAGCCGCCGTTGATCCTCATCCCAGCTTCGCTTGTGCACCTTCGCATGTCGTTCGATGTATATTTTGCTGAATTCTTTTAAGCTGGGCACCTGAGCTTGCGTCTGCTTTGTTTCGAGCGGGTCTACCCCGTTCTCGATGCTTACCAGCGCAGCGTGAGCTCTTTTCCTGGCCTCATCGATAGTCATAGGCGGGTAGTTACCGAGATTCATAATACGTTGCCTGCCGGCAATACGATACTTGATCAACCAGGACTTCTTCCCGCTTGGATATACCCGTATTCCGAAGCCGGATATCACGCTGTCCCAGAGGACGTGCAGGTTCTTCCCTTGTCCCTTATCTATTCTCCCCTTACCATATTTCTCCGCATCAACGACTGTTTTAGTCAAGCGGACTTCTGAACGTTTAGGCATTCTTCTCCTCACACTAAATGGAGCTACCAAGGAGCTACCATAGAAGGTGTTAAACCACCGTTTTCAGTGTGTCTCCATGTACTTGTTATGTCAAGGATTTTAGTAGTGTATGCAGCAACTTGCACGTCTATGTATGTTTAGAACATCAAATTCGTAATCAGCAGGTCAGGGGTTCGATTCCCCTCGTTGGCTCCAGTAATTACTAGGGATTTTGGCTTTCGCTAAAATCCCTTTTTCTTGTGTGTCCGCAATGTGTCCGCAACAATGCCTGCTTTTTCAGCACCACTGAAAATCATCCCTTTTTATGGATTCCATGGCTCAGGTCGGGAGAGCTTAGCGCTAACGGCTTTCAATGCTGATCACGACCGCTGCTCTAGAGCATTTAGGGTCATGGCTCTTTTCATCCATGGGTAGTTGCCCGGTGTTAATGTCCAAAACCGCACAGAGAGTGTGTACAACGCATCTCTCTCTTGTGCGCAAAACGCGGGGCTTGCGGGGCGCAAGAAATAATAGCCTTATTTTTATTGTGTTTTCTGGCGGATTGAGATCATGCGGTCTTCATCTCAAGCCGATATTTTGCGGGGCTCAGCCCTAAAAATACGGGGCGTAAACAGCTATTTTCGTTTTCTTGATGCAGACTGACGACGCGATTCAGAGCCATTAAACTGTCTAGTGTAACAGTCGCCGCAGTACAGAACCTGCCCCTCACCAGGCGCATTGGTCTTAACGAAGATGCGGCTGCAGAATTTACAAATGTCGAAGCGATATCGCAGCACATCTGATGGCTCATCATGTTTTTCGAACTCACTACCTATAAGATGCCGAATGCGTCCCAGTATGAACGTTCGCGCATCAGTGTTAAATAACACGGGTGATGCTTTAGTACGGTATAAATTATCAGTGCTGGTCAATGGTTTACTGGACTTCCAATCGTCCATTTCCGCTAAAACACTGGCCCAAAGCCAATCCCCGGTACGCTCATACCGGTAGGAATCATTCTGGGACAAGACTTCTGGTCTGTGAACTGCAAAATAGTCATTTCCTTTTGCCGAACCCTTCAATGCAGTTGCCGCCTTATCCCTGTCAGCGCCTCTTATGGATGCTTTTAAAAAGGGCAGTATTTCCTTCTGCAAGGCTTTCAGATCGTTATCCGAGGTAAGACCACGCAGGAAATCAGCCCTGACCACTCCCGGCAGGCCCTCAACAAGGTATGGAATTGCCGTGCTGGGTATTTTCATGTGGTCGAATCGTTCCAGTGGGGAGCGTTTATGTTCTTCAAGTCCATGAGGCGTCGGCGCCAATAGATGCCAGCAGCGTGGATCGAATTGTTCCCGCTTCCTGTGACCGAAAAGCCGCATAGGTTTGAATGGAGATTTCCTTCGATTATCAATCCACGAGAGATAACGCTCAAGTTCCTCCAGGGGCAGCGCTTCCATGCCGGATGGAGGATAATAAGGTCCGGGCAACTCATCTCGCCCATTATAGCTCCGGATAATTTCTCCGTCAGACCTCATCAAGACGGCATTCTCATCATCAGAAGCAACGCAGTACAGATCATGTCCTTTATAATCCAGGTAGAAAACCACCTCTCGCTTTTTCATGTGGCTGGCTACCTTCAATACTTTCGGGAAGCATGCCAGCAATGTGCTCTGCGGTTCCACCTGCTCATAGAATTCGGCACCAAACAACAGATGTTTCAGATCGTCCATATTAGAAGCATACAGCACATCTAAAAGAGCGCGGTCGATCTGGTAGGATTTCCAGTCAAGCGTTCTGCTTGGCAGTAAACATAAGGGGAAGTGACCGGGGAGCCTAGCGATCATAGCCATATAGGCTTCGACAAAACCCCATCCTCCAAGAGCCTTCTTCAGAGTCAGCAACTCTCGGAGCAGCTGATCCGTTCCTTCAGGATATAACGAGATGCTGCCTCGACCATTTTCTCCGGCCTCGCGCCTGGGTTCAGGAATGTATTTTTTTGTTCGCAGCCATTTAATGTGGCTAGGCTGCTTTCCAAACTCGACACAGATATCCCTGAGATTACTCAGCGTTACCGTATAGTTACGACCGGCAAATTGTGTCGCCATCAAACCCTCTGTTGAAATGCCCTCATGCGGCCGGCTATGTCCCGGCAGATATGGGCAGAGGCCCTTGTAATCACTTTAAATAATAGGAGGAAGAGATGCAATCAAAAAAATATGAATTGATGGATACAGAGCGAGCCATTAGCCCTGTAGAAGCAGCCAAATTTACTGGCCTGTCAGTTAAAACACTGGCGAATCTTCGCTGGCGAAAAACCGGTCCAAAATGGATCTCACTGTCGCGTAGAGCAGTTAGGTATCGCGTGCGCGATTTGTTGGCATGGCTGGCTGAAAACGAAAAACAAACCGAAAGGAGTGAATCATGGGTAAAATAAACGAATGCCCCCGCGCAGCAACCAACTACATCGAGGGCATTAACAAAAACACAAATAATAATGTACCCGAACAAATGCCTGTTAGCAATACATTAGTTGAACATTCCATTACGGGTGTCCTGAATAGATTATTTGAACCAGGACAGATCGTGGAGTTACGCACTCTAGATACATTGATAAATGAGTCATATAGGCCTGTCATTTGCTCTGGTTACTATGATGATTTCAGCAAATTGGAATTGCAGGCGCTTGAGCTTTCCGGCAGTACACTAGGCGTTTATTTTACGCTGAACACGCTGAATCCGGCATTACTGGCACGGGCAGAAAACCGTCTAATGAAAATAGATGGCAAACAACCTTTGACTTCCGATCGCGACATTATTCGGCGGCGGTTTCTGCTAGTCGATGTTGATGCAAACAGACCAGCAGGAATCAGTTCTAACGACGCGGAACATGAGGCAGCACTGGAAAAAGCTCAAATCATAAGAGAGTTGTTGGCTGTTTCTTTTGATTGGCCGGAACCTGTATATGCTGATTCCGGCAATGGCGCTCATTTGTTATATCGCATTGATTTACCAATGGCCGATGGTGGCTTGGTAGAACGTGTGCTCGCAGCGCTGGCGCATATGTTCAACGATGGAATATGCGATGTCGATCAGAGCGTATTTAATCCAGCACGAATTTGTAAACTATACGGCACCATGGCGTGCAAGGGAGACAGCACAGAAGATCGACCGCACCGTGTTGCACGCGTGATCGATATACCTGATAAGTTGGAAATAGTCAGCATCGACAAGCTCGAAAAATTGGCAGCTGTTTCGCCCAGCCCTGATAGAAACAAAAACCGACAACGGAATACAACACGCCAGGTTAACCAGTCATCATCATCATCATTCGATGTTCAGGCCTTTCTGGATAGACACGATATTGTCTATCGTGAGCCAAAAGACTGGCCATGTGACAGCGGCAAAGCAACTAAATGGGTACTGGAAACGTGCCCATGGGATTCCAGTCACACCGGCGGCAGCGCATATATCATTCAATTCGCCAATGGGGCGATATCCGCCGGGTGCCATCATACCAGTTGCAGTGATAAAAAATGGCGCGATCTGAAAGCCATGTATGAACCCAACAACAACGGCGCATCAGGTGGGTCCAACGTTTCATCCAATGGTAATAATTTGGTAAAATTACATGGACCAGACGAGTATTCCATTGGCGATGACGGTTCTACTATGATCACGCGGATGGAGAAATACGGATACAAAAGTTATCTGTTGGCTAATTTCCACGCGTTTATTACCGACGATACCATCGTTGATGACGGCGCGGAGGAAAAACGAACGTTTAATATCAGCGCGCATATTGCTGAAAATAATATCACGCTGGCAGTGGAATCGAATGATTTCCACAAAATGAACTGGATAGGCAGACTGGGCGCAAACGCCGTTGTTGAACCCGGGCGATCAGTGGCTGACCAGTTGCGCGCCGGCATCCAGATCCTGTCAATCGAAGCCGGAATAACCGAACGGCGGATATTCGCCCATACAGGCTGGCTAAATATTAACGGTGTAGAATATTATCTGCACGCCAGTGGTGCCATTGGCGCTGATGGTTGTGTGGAAAACATCCAGACACAACTTCAGGTTCCCCTCAACCGTTACGACCTGCCGGCTCCTCCGGATGAATGCACACTGAAAACAGCGGCTGAATCTCTGGTGAATTTCATTCGTGTGGCTCCGAGCCGCATCACCGCGCCATTGCTGGGGCATGTGTTTCGTGCAGTATTGTCTGAGACGGATTTTACGCTGTTACTGGCAGGTGAAAGCGGTTCGAAAAAAACAGAGTGTGCGACACTGCAACTACAATTTTTCGGACCATCGTTTAATTCACGCATTTTGCCCGGCTCCATGTCAGGCACGGGAAATTCTCTGGAGTCGAAAGCGTTTACGCTAAAAGACACAGTTTTTGTCATCGACGATTTTGCCCCGCAGGGCGACCGCTACCACGCAACCCGACAACAAGCGGATGCAGAGCGTCTCATTCGAGCTCAGGGCAACAAATCTGCCAGAAGCCGCTTGAACTCCGAATGCATGGCCAGACCAGAACGACCGCCGCGCGGTTCTATTACAATTACAGCCGAAGAGCTGCCGTTAGGCAGCAGCATCAGAGCCCGAATGTTCGTTCTCGGATTTGAAAAGAACGATGTTGTCAACGAACATCTCAGTCAAGCGCAGCGCGATGCTGCCGACGGCCTATATGCGTCTCTCATGGCGGCGTTAATTCAATGGCTGGCGCCGGTACGGCAGGCCAAATTAGCCAGCCTGCAAAAATACAAACATGAGTATCGCGATAGTAAAAACTATAATGATGCTCACGCTCGAACGGCTGACATCGTAGCCGATCTAAAATTTGGCTATTGTTTGCTGACGGACTTTCTGGAAGACAATAATCTGGTAAGCCAGGAGGAAATGCTGTTTCTGCTGGATGCCATGAACGGCATTGATGAGGCAGCCATACAACAGACCGAATGGCAATCGCCAATGGATCCCGCTGAGCAGTACAGGAATTTACTCACAAGCGCTCTGGAGGCCGGCATGTGTCATGTGGCGGATTATTGCGATCCGTCGGGACCTCCGCATGATTTTGCAGAGATGCTGGGGTGGCGCCGACTGACAAAAGCGGACAATAATAGTAGAAAACCCACCTGCGAAATGCGCCCATCATTAAATCGTGTCGGCTATCTGGATACGACAAACAAAATTCTATATCTGGATACACAGGCATCTTTAGCTGCGGCAAAACAAATGGGCGAGCGTTCCGGCGACACATTGACAACCAGTAGCACAATGTTGGGAAAACAGTTGAAAACCAAAGGCTGGCTGGTTCAGACAGAGAACGAATGTCATATCTCCGTGAAACGCAAAATTGCTGATTCTCGCCATCGTTTTTATGCTGTCAAGGCAGATGTGTTTCTAGGTGTGATAGACGGTCGCACTCTTAATATATCACCGCAGCCTGATACAGCGTAAGAAAAACCCAACAGGATAAAAACAAAAACAGGTTTTTGGCCGGAAGGTTCAGAAGCATTAGGAAGCCGGTGCCACGTGCGCCCAGAAATACAGGCATTAATAACATGACGTGCGGGGCACACAGGCTCCGCCATATGAAGGAGAAATCATCATGGAACTGTTACTTAAACAATACCTGTCGATCTGGCTTGTAAATTTCGAATTCATCGCTGGTTCAGATGGAATTCCAAGACCGGTCTGTATGGTGGCAATGGAGCATCGTTCTCACCGCACCATTAGACTGTGGAATGATGAAATGTCAGGAATGAAACAAACTCCATTTCCCGTCGATGATTCATCCCTATATGTATCATATTACGCCACCGCAGATCTCGGCTGCCATCAGGCGCTTGGCTGGGATCTGCCATCAGCGCTGATAGACCTGTACCAGTTGTATCGCGACGATAATAACGGTATGCGCCCAGCCAACCTTTACAGGGCACTGCTACGCTATGGCGTCAACGAGCCATCCATTGCGCATGATCATAATATTCGGCACATGATTATGGTGGATAACGACGAATATGACGAGGAAATACAAAGTCAAACCCTGTATCTTTGTAAGAGGAAGGTAAAAGCGATGGAGATGCTTTTACCGCACCTGTCGCCAAAAAACACCCGCACACTTAGGGCGGCGCTGCGCCATGGTTTAGATCTTCAAATCATATCAAAAATGCAGCATCGAGGCGTACCGATAAACAACGGCCCACTAAAAATATTAAGAACCTGGTATCCTGTCGCCCATCCTTCCATAAGGAAACGGCTGGTGAAAGATGTCGACTCTAAATATGGCGTTTATGATGTTATGACATTTGATATACGGCGTTTCAATGACTATCTGGTGCACCAAGGCATCCTGGACTGGCCGCGCACCGAGTTCGGTCAGCTGTCGCTGAATGATAATGTTTTCAGCCATATGACTAGAATCTATCCGGAGCTGTTCGAATTGCATGAACTGCGCGTGACCTTGAAACACCTGCCAAAGATCGATTTGTATCTGGGCTCTGACGGAAGAAGCAGGGATTGCCCGTCACCTTTACGCATAGATGAACCTTACAGCCCCCGGTTCGTCCTGGGATCAACACTGTGGATGCAACACTTGGTAAGATCCCGCTTCAATATGAGTATTTTATACGCCGACTGGAGCGATATGGAGCTCGGTATTGCGGCGGTACTGAGCGGTGACGAGAAAATGCAGGACCATTATTTTTCGCCGGACTTGTATAAGATGGCTTTTATAACTGGTGATGGTGGCGTTGACAGCGACAGTTCCGGAAAAATAAAGATCGCACAGAATGACATCAAAACCGTTCTACTGGGTATGTTGCATGGTCTGTCCAACATGGCCCTGGCGTATCGTACTGGCAGAACCGAGCCAGAGATAAGATGCCTGACACACAACCTGAAAAAACAATTCCCTCGATATTGTGAGTGGGTGCATGACAACTGCATTCGTGCTTATGCCTACAACGCCACATACAAAGGCTTGGATTGGGCTGGATATCTGGGAGCCGATCTTACGCCTGATGCAGCCTGCATTTTTCCTGTACAGGCCGCCAGAATGGATATTATGCGGCATTCGCGCCTATTATTAGACAATGCAGGCTTCAGCATGTTAGGTCCGACCAATGACTCCATTTTAATAGAGTTGCGCATAAGGGATTTTGATTGCGCCAGTAAAAACATTCGCACACTTATGGCAGAAGCCAGCGCCAACGTACTCGGCGGATTTCCGCTGAAAATACAAACGGAATTACTCGTCGAGCCAAAGAGTCAAACACAAAATGGCAGGCGATACCTGTGGGAAACCATCTGGCGCACTATGTATGAAAACAAAAGAGCACTGAATGTCTATTCTAAGGATGGCACCTACGACAGTTGAAGATAAGCAGGCCGGATGCGGCACAACTTAACCGTACATAGATGCTCGCATATCCGTGGTGTTTGCTACTGTTCAAATCCCACTAAAAGGCATGGCCACCCCTGTGGTAACCATCTGGTGGTGCATTTTGTTTTCCGATAGCGCACGGCACAGGCGAAGCAGGGCCCACTGTGAGGCTGGAGTACTGGCTGCCATTGGTGAACAGTCAGTACCCGCTTGTTCGCCGGAAGAGTTAAGACTATGTGGCCGCTGTTTGTCAGTATTTGCCATCACATTGAAGACCAGCTAGGATTTAAGGTGTGGCACACCTTGTGGTCATCAGGCTGGAGATAAATGATGCTTTCTTCCAAGTTCACATATACACACTTAGTCCGCCTGTGGTTTGCACTGCTGGTGCTGATACTTGCCACGGCATGCCAGGAGGGTAATGGCGATATTGATACTGACGGCGATGCGGATGTCTTCAGTGACTCACCTGATGCCGAAGCACTGGACAATGATGATGCCAGCAGCTCCGATACCCCTGATGAGGATCTACAGACAGAAGATGGGGAACTGGCAGACGATCAGCCTTCCGATCCCGACGGTGATGATGATATCGACAATGAATATGTGCCGGAAGATACCGAGTTGGACGCCGAACCCGTTGAAGGGGAAACTCTTGATGGGGATGCCATAGAGACAGAACATGAAGCACACTCAGAGCTGGCCGATGACAGCGAACTGGATTCCACCGGGGATGAACCGGAGGATGATGGTGATCTGGATTATGAAGCGACTGAGGAGGAAAGTCTATTTGTCCCCCTGCGCCTGGACGAACCTGTAGATGGCTATCGTACCGTCGTCGGGCGGAGTGTTCATTTCTCAGGGCATACTGACTGCACCTCGTCCACCATACACTTTGTAGCCGATGGCCAGTACAGCTTCGGCACTCTTGAAGGCGTCAGCGGTGACTTTACATACGACTATGCGTTCAACACGGCTGGTGCAGTGCGGCAGATGAGTGTCTCTGTCGATGGCGCAGGAGGTTGTTCCGCCCAGGAGACCCGCACCATAGTCATTCAGCC
>Ga0172375_10005292_pt1 | contig 18676 bp, 8 predicted proteins | sample LakKiv1m_FD_114537 | JGI IMG/M metagenome (GOLD analysis project Ga0172375, IMG submission 114537) | Freshwater microbial communities from Kabuno Bay, South-Kivu, Congo - kab_092012_11.1m | ecosystem: Environmental > Aquatic > Freshwater > Lake | place: Democratic Republic of the Congo...
ACATAATCATATATTTCGGGGTCTTCTTTTTCCATAATACCCTCCAGTGTGGTAAAATAGTTGTAGTGAACGGCATCGCGGGGGAAGTAATCATCTACTTTACCATAAGCAACCCTTAATGTACTGTTGGCGTCCGGATAAAATCTCTTTTCGGGCGCAAATGCCATCAGACCCTGCATGTAGACACGCTGCAGACTATCGAGTTGTTGCTCAAAAGCCTGGCTTTGGGGTATCAGTTGATCAAAGTAATAGGAATAGATGGCCAGGGCCAATTGAAATGCAGGATCCTTTTCTATCGCTGAAGCCTTCGAAGTTTTATAATGGCCGAGCAGTCTGTCAGTTTTAACCGAATCGGCAAACATGCTTTTACCAACTACCGCAGCAGCCCAGGCGTCAAAATTGCCTTTATATTTATCGATACCGTTCCGAACCGCTTCGGGAAGTGCATCGGCCTGCTGATGGGTGATCCAATCCTGCATCATGGCCGAAAAAACTTCATGATCGATTGATGCATTGTAATTTTTAAAAAAGGCAGATGCGCTGCGTTTCGCCTGATCAACCAGGCGGTTGATTTCGTTGGGTGTTGTAGCTTTATCGCGGCTTTTTGTAAGCAGTGGATTAAAGCCTGCGGCAAACCGCATCAACTCTATGCCAAGCGCAGCTTCTCTTACGTAGGTTTCGCGTTCACTCACCGGAGCATATTGATCATAAATTGATTTAAAAAGTGGCAATAGGCCGCCATACGAAGCCTTGAGGCCGTCACTGTTTTCGGCCCACTGTGCAAAGCGCTGCTCGAGCTGTTGCTTTTTATTCAAAGCGTCAAGTTTGCGGATGCCGCGATTTTCACCTATCATTTTTTTCCAGTAATTGGCTACTCCTGCATACTTATCAGCATATTGAATGCGTATAGCTGCATTTTGCTGCATATAGCGATTGTAGATAGCAAGCCTCTTTTCGCGCAACCGGATAGCTGGCGGGTTTTCGGTTTCGGTAATCATTTTTACGGCATACGAAGGCAGGTATTCCTGAGTACTTCCCGGGTATCCGAAAACAAAGGTAAAATCACCTTTTTTCACTCCACCCAGCGAGACAGGTAAATGGCTTTTGGGTTTGTAGGGCACATTATCGGGCGAGTAATCGGCTGGTTCGTTGTTTTTGCCGGCATAAATTCTGAAGACTGAAAAATCGCCGGTGTGTCGCGGCCACATCCAGTTGTCGGTATCACCCCCGAATTTACCAATGTTTGAAGGAGGTGCGCCAACGAGTCGTACATCGGTAAAGGTTTGACTAATAAATAAGTAGTATTCGTTGCCGTAGTAAAAGGGTTTGATTTTAGCGCTGTAGCCATTGCCTTCGGTGGCAGCCTTTTCAATAGCCGTAATATTGCGCCGCACAATTGCATCGCGGTCCTTCTCGCTCATACCGGGCAGTGTTCCTGCAAGCACGGCTTTGGTAACATCTTCCATTCTGATGAGCAGGGTTACGGATAATCCGGGATTGGGCAACTCCTGCGAGCGGTCCATCGACCAGAAACCATCGGTTAGATAATCGTGTTCAAGCGAGCTGTGCTTTTGTATGGCACCAAATCCGCAGTGATGGTTGGTAAGTATCAGGCCTTCGTCCGAAACTATCTCGGCAGTGCAGCCCCGGCCAAAAAGAAGGATTGCATCTTTCAGGCTCGAGTGATTGATACTGTAAATATCTTCGGCCGAAATGCGCATTCCCATGCTTTTCATGTCAGGCTCATTGAGCTGTTCGAGTAAAAGTGGCAGCCACATGCCTTCGCCGGCGGTAACACTCCGAAGCAGGCCTGCACTCAGTAGAAGTATAAAAGCGAGTTTTTTCATTGTCTGTATTTCTTAACAGGTTTGATGTTGGTATCGGTAAAATCAAAAGCACTGCAATGCTGTTGGCTGCAGTGGATTTAAAATAAAACTACAAATTTTCAGCGGGCAGCAATGGTTTCAATTTCAACCAATGCTCCGAGTGGCAGCCGCACCACACCATAGGCAGCCCGGGCGGGAGGGTTTTCTGTGTAAAACCCACCATAAACCTCATTCATATCGGCAAAATCAGCCATATCGCTGAGCAGGCAGGTTGACTTAACAACATCAGAATAATCATAACCGGCAGCCTGCAAAATAGCGCCAATATTTTTCATTACCTGAAGGGTTTGTTCCTTTATGCCTCCTTCTACCAGTTTTCCGGTGGCCGGGTCGATGGGAACCTGGCCCGAAATAAACAACATTCCATTCAGTTCAATAGCCTGGCTGTAAGGGCCAATGGCTTTAGGGGCATTCTCAGTAAAAATAACTTTTTTCATAAACAAGTGGATAAGGGTAGTATGAGCTACCAGTGGTGTGGTCAAAAATAGTGCTTTTATTAGTAAAGCCAAACCTTAAAATGCAAAGATTTCTTTACACCCGCATAGCCCTCTATCCGACGCAGAGTGCTATATTTTAAGATAAATCAGCTATTGCAATAAATTAACCATTATTGAAGGTTACTTCTCTGCAGAAAAACAATTAATAATTACCCCTGGTTAATTATAATACTGGCTATGATTGCAACATTATAAATATTGAGTAAAAAATCATCATAAGAATTATTTGCGAAACATCTTATCTTTGCCTGGCAAGTAACCCTGTCCTGGCTCAGATAGCGAGTAAACGCAATGCCCTTTTGCGGGCAATAGTATAATGCATGCATGCCTATGAAATCTGAGCCAGTTAATACTGCCTTAACAGGTGGGCTATATGCTGACATTTTTATGTCATCACCTTTACCTGTTTTTATTTTTAGCCAACTTCACTTTCAGGTTGTAGCTGCCAATGATGCAGCATGCAGATTGTACGGATTCCCTGATCCTGCCCAAAATGCAATACCGGTTAGCTCTTTCTGGCAAATTGATAAGAAAAATCATCACTGGCCGGCTTACGACGGAAGTAGCACAGACTTTCATCTTGATGCTAACGGACACAAAGTTTGGGTCGAATATATAGCCTACAAGGTGCAGCCTGAAACTGACCCATTTATTGTGGTGAATATACTGCGCGTTTCTGATAAGTTGTCGATTCTGGGTGATCCTGTCAATCTGCTTGAAAAGCTTGAATCCATTGCTGATGTTCAGAAAGATGTAATTTTCAGATTTTATCCTGATACAACACTCACTTATGTTAATCAGGCCTACCTAAATACTTTCTCGCTTACTAAGGAAAATGCGCTGGGTCATAAATTTCTTGAGTTTGTACAGCCGGCTGAAGTTCCGAGGATTCTGAATCATCTTGAGAAGATCAAAAATACGCTTTCGGAGTATTCCTATGAGTACCTGGAGGTTTTTCCGGATGGCAACGAGGTGTGGTGGGAATGGACTGATATACCCATTTTGAATGCAAAAGGTAATCTGCTGGAGATTCAGACCATCGGACGCAACATTACCTCGCGCAAACTTGCCCAGGAGGCCTTGATGAAAACCGAACGGGAAAATAGTATTATACTCGATTCGGTTCCTGACTTGATGTTCAGAATTAATCGGAAAGGTGTTTACATGTCAGCGCACATAAACCAAGGTTGGTTGCTGTATATGCCGGCCGAAGCATTCCTGGGCCAGTCGGTTAGTGAAGTGCTTCCGCCTGAATATGCCCAAGAGGCCATGCGTGCTATTGATCTGGCTTTCAGTTCAAACGAAATGGTATCTTACGAATACAGGATGCCGTTGGAATCGGGTATGGCTTATTTTGAAAACAGAATCGTAAAATCGTCAGACAATATGGTGCTGTCGATTATACGTGATATAACTGCCCGAAAAGTTGCAGAAGAACATTTGCAATGGAATGTTTCGTTTCTGAAAACCATGTCAGCTTCGTCGCCATTTGCCTATTTTGTTGTTGATAACCTAACCGATAATATATTGTATTTCAATCGGCAGTTTTGCGAAATATGGGGGCTGGTTGAATTCGAGAAAAAAATGCAGAATGGAGAAATGTTAAACAACGACATTATTCCATACTGCCTGCCGTTAATTGCTGATGTTGATGCTTTTATCGAATCTTGTACCCCTTTGCAGGATATTGAGAATATTACCTCACTCGAAGACCACATCCGTTTTACAGATGGTAGAACCATAAGGCGTTACACAACCCAGGTAAGGGGCGAGCAGAATGAATATTTTGGAAGGCTGTATATTTTTGAAGATATAACAGAGCGCATAAAAGCAGAGGAAGCGCTGAAAAGCAGCGAAGACAGGTTTCATAGTATGTTTTATGCCCATGAAAATGTAATGCTGCTTTCAGACCCGGCAACCGGCGAAATTATTGAAGCCAATAAAGCCGCCACAAAATACTATGGCCGCGATTTCTATGCTGAAAATAAGGTGCATTTGAACGAAATTTTTACCAATCCGCTCCGGTGTAAAAGCAGGGTTTCTAAAAAGCAAATGCCGGCACTGGGCAAGTACTTTAAGAATATTGTTTCTGGTGGACACGAACGCAAGGTCGAAATTTATAGTTCAGATGTAGAAATTTCAGGCAAGCAAATGCAGTTTGATATCGTTCATGATATTACTGAACGCAACAAAATGCAGGAAGCATTGCTCGACAGCGAAATGCGATGGAAATTTGCGCTTGAAGGAAATGGTGACGGGCTATGGGACTGGGATATCTCAACCGGTGAGGTATATTTTTCGAACCAGTGGAAAGCCATGCTTGGCTTTGCCCCCGAAGAGATAGACAACAATCTCTCGGAATGGGAAAAACGGGTGCATCCCGACGATCTTGAGAGTACATATGCTTTGATTAACAAGCATTTGCAAGGTGAAACCGATAGTTATGAAAGTGAACACCGTGTTTTATGTAAGAATGGAACTTATAAATGGATTCTTGATAGAGGTAAAATTATTTTAAGCGGAAAGGATGGTGTGGCACAGCGAATGATTGGCACCCACCACGATATTTCAGAACGTAAAAGATCAGAAGATAAAATTCGCGACAAAAGTCTTGAACTTGACTCTCAGAATCGCTTTTTGAACGATTTGCTCGAATTACTACCCTTCAGGCTTTATTGGAAAGATAAGGATTTGAGATTTGCCGGAGCCAACAGATTATTTCTTCAGGATAAAAAGCTCGAATCTGTCGGTGATATTTTAGGTAAGCGAAATGCTGAAACCAATTGGAAAGAATATGCAAAGGCCGATGAAAGAGACGATTATGAAATCATACAGTCAGGTATCCCCCGAATGGGTCGCGAAATTGAATATCTCGTTGGGAGTGGAAAAAAAATCTGGATCCGGATCTATAAAATGCCCATAAGAGATGCTTCAAACAAAATAAATGGAATATTTGTTGCCTACGAAGATATTACCCACAGAAAAATCGCTGAAGAGAAAATTGCCCGTAACGAGTACTTTCTAAATGAACTGGTGAATCTGATAGGGCACCTGCTTAAATTTGACTCAACCGAGAAGTTATTCGGCGAGTTAAGCAGAAGATTACCCAGGCTTTTTTCGGCAGACTCGTGTTATATGGTGCAGAAAATTTCGGGGGAACCGGCTGACGATATACAGTATTTTGCAACCCATACTCTGTCAGCTTCGGTTAAAACTGAAGTTGATGCAATTTTATTATCACTATCCGATAATCTGAGTGTTTCGGCTGATCCATTGATTTATAATTTTTATGATCAGGATGGCAAGCATCCGTATAAAGGGCCAACGCATCCCATTGGTGATATTGTGCTGGCAATGCCTGTTATATATAATCGCACAACGGTTGGCGCGGCAATACTAGGTTTCAGAAATCTGCACAAATTCTCATCTGATCAGATAGAGGAAGCCAGGCTAGCGTCGAATATGCTGTCACTGATTGTTGCCCGCAATAATGTTATGGCCGACCTCAACCAAAGCGAACGCATGATGCGTTCCTTTATCGAGAATGCGCCGGTTGGTATTATGGCTGCTAACCGTAAGGGCGAGTATAAGCTAGTAAATGAAGCAGCTGCCGAACTTACCGGATATACTGTTGAGCAGCTTCTCAGTATGAATGTATCAGACCTGGTGCATCCTGAAACAGCTGATACAGGCATCTTACATTTTAACAGAATCATTGAATCGGGAGTCGCAGTTGATGATTCACTGATCAGAAGAAGTGATGGCTCAGGCATATGGTGCACCATTCAGGGAGTCAAGCTATCTGACGATCTTTATCTGGCATTCCACATCAACATCAACGAGCGTATTCTAACGCGAAAAGCACTCATTGCCGAGAAAAGTCTGCTTACGGCGCTGTTTAACTCAATACCTGAAGTGGTGTTTTACAAAAGCCCCGATGGCAGATACCAGGGTGGAAATATTGAATTTGAAAAAACCCTTGGTTGCCAGCTGGCTGATATAAAAGGGAAAACCGATGCTGAACTCTTTGATGTCAAAACTGCTAAACTGCTTAACCGAAACGACAAGCAGGTAATTGAGTCAGGTGCTCCAATGCTTTACGAAGAACTTATACCGGTTGAAAAGAATAATAAAAGCTATTTTGAAACACTAAAGGCACCATTTTATGATCAGAACGGCAATTTGCTGGGAGTACTGGGTGTAAGCCGCAACATTACAGAGCGCAAGAAATTTGACGCCTTATTACGTGAAAAGGAATCCTGGATGCGGGCTTTGCTTAATTCGATGAAAGATCTTGTTCTCGTAATTGATCACAAAGGCAGATTTACTGAAAGCTATAACCTGTCTGATAATCAATCGCTTTTTGCCAGCGAGAGTTCTATAATCAATGTGCATTATTCTAAAATATTACCGGCTGATGTTACCGAAAAGCTCGAAAATGCCTTGTCGCAGATAAGGCAGGGGCGCGACAAACAGGCGTTTTCGTACACCCTCAATGTAAAAGGGGTAGAAACCTGGTGGCAGGCGGTGGTGAGCCCTATAATATTTGCCGCAGGGGGCAAGGAGTCATATATTGCAGTGGTGAGGGATATTAGCCACGAGGTTAAAATTACCAGTCACCTCATGGCTGAGCGGCAGCTGTTTATCGAAGGCCCAACAGTAATTTTCAGATGGGAGATTTCGCCCGGATGGCCATTGCAGTATGTGTCACCCAATGTGCTCGGCATGTTGGGATATTCTGCTGATGTGCTTGAAAGCGGAGTTATTCAGTTCGAAGAACTGATACATCCCGACGACAGGGAACGCATCAATACACAGGCTGAACAGTGTGTTAATTCAAACATAATCCACTTCCATCAGGAATACCGGCTTAAGCGGGCTGATTCAAAGTATATAGTTGTGTCAGATTATTCAACCATTTTTATCAATAATCACGGTAAGCCGCAGTCTATACTTGGATATCTTCAGGATATCTCAAAATACCGCGAAATGGAAGATTCGCTTGTTTACAGATCGGCATTACAACAGATACTTATGGCGGTTGCCGGTAATTTTATTAATATCCCTATTGATAAAGTAAATGAAGCTGTGGATGAAGCACTCGGGCACGTTGGGCGCTTTGTTGAGGTTGACCGTGCATACATCTTCGATTACGATTTTAAAGCCGGGGTAACCAACAATACTTTTGAATGGTGCGCCAGGGGTGTTACAGCCGAAATCGAAAATCTCAAGAATGTTCCGATTGAAGGTATTGAAGAATGGGTGAAAATCCACAGGCAGGGCAGATCAATGATTGTTGAGGATGTTGACAAACTTAAAAATAAGCAACTCAAAGAAATTCTTCAGGCGCAGTCAATCAAATCGCTCATTGCTGTGCCCATGGTAAACGCGGGTGAGCTGCTTGGATTTATTGGCTTTGACTCAGTCAGGGAAGTAAAGATTTGGACCGAAACTGAACGCGAACTACTTCATTTTATGGCCCAGTTGTTTACAAATGCCAGAATGCGAATTCATTTTGAGAATGAATTAAGGCAAAGCAGAGAGCGGTTTCAAACTATTTATGAGAATACTACCATTGGATTATATCGTACTACTCTCGATGGCAGGATACTCATGGTAAATCCGGCTATTGTTCAGATGCTGGGATATACACATGAATCTGAATTAACATCTATCGATCTGAATAAAATGGACTCGGTTATCAATATCGACCGCGCCAAATTTATTTCAACTATACTCAGAGATGGTTATGTTCGCGATTTTGAAACGCAGTGGCTTAAAAAAGATGGTACTCCTATCTATATTCGCGAAAGTGCCAGAGTATTTTATTTGCCCGATGGCCAGATTTCGCATTTCGATGGTTCGGTTGAAGATATTAGCCTGCGCCGGCAAGCCGAAAAGGCTTTGGCCGAAAGCGAAGAAAAGTTCAGGCAACTGGCCGAGAATGTTGAAAGTTTGTTTTGGATCGCCAATACCGGCAACCATAAGCTGGTTTATCTTAATAGTGAATTTACGCGTTGTTTCGGTGCAAAGGCAGTTTCTGAAGCAACTCATCTTTTCGACTTGGGAGCCTGGATGCATCCCAATGACCTTGAACTCGTTAAGGAGGCTTACCGCAATTATCTTGCCGGGCATGAACTTGATATTGAATGCCGCTTTTATATTCTCGACAATCAGGAAAGGTGGTTCAAAGTAAGGTCGTTCAGGATTATGAACGAAGACGGTATTCTCATCAGGCACGCCGGAATTGCATCAGATATAACTGCTCAAAAACAGGCTGAAGCGTCGCTGATCGAATCGCTTAATGCTGAACGACAGCTGAACGAGCTGAAATCGCGGTTTATTTCTATGACATCGCATGAGTTCAGAACACCTCTTGCTACAATAATGGCCTCGGCCGAAACCATTCAGGCCTACAGAAACCGTATGACAGACGAGCAAATTGATAACAGGCTGTCTAAAATATTTGATCAGGTTGAACATATGAAGATTCTGATGAATGATGTGCTCGACCTGGCAAAAGTTGAGGCACGTACATCGTCGTTTAATCCTGTTTTGGGGAATCTGGCTGAATTGATAGCAGACATTGTCGAAGAATTCAATGCCTATTCGCCGGGTCATCAGCGGGTTAAATTCTTAAGTAGCCAAAATGAGATTTTTTTCGGATTTGATGCGGTTATTATGCGGCAGGTAATTACCAATCTGGTTTCAAATGCTATAAAATACTCACCCGATGGGAGCGAAGTTGTTGTTGAACTATCCGATTCTGATGAATGTATCAATATGATTGTGGCCGATCATGGGATAGGAATCCCCGAAGAAGACATCAGGCACTTGTTTGAACCATTCTTCAGGTCGACAAATGTGGGTAAAATTGCCGGTACCGGCCTTGGAATGCCCATTGTTAAGCAGGGAATTGAAATGCATAACGGGATAGTGAATGTTGAAAGTGTTGTCGATAGAGGGACAACCATTTTTTGTAAGTTAAATCGATAATCGAACTAAAATGGCAAAAATCCTGATTGTTGAAGACGAGAGACCGCTACGCGAGGAAATTGCAGAATGGCTGTTATTTGAAGGGTATGATGTATTTCAGGCATCTGATGGTGCCGAAGCCCTGATATTGCTGGGCGAAATGGCTTTTGATGTGGTGCTTAGCGATATTATGATGCAAGGGTTTGATGGTTATGAGCTGGTAAAAAGATTACGCCAGCTTGATAATGGCGCTACGGTACCGGTAATTCTGATGTCAGCTTTGGCTGAACGCAGTAATATCCGCACCGGAATGGGTATTGGTGCTGACGATTACCTTATAAAACCATTTACACGGCTCGAATTGCTCGATGCCCTTGCAGCCCGCATCGCCCGTATCGAATTGCATCGTAACGAAACCGAATCGGCACTTGAAGATTTGAGAAACCGGGTTTTGAGCAATCTGCCACACGAGTTGCGCACCCCTTTGAATGGAATTATTGGATTTGGTGATACGCTTAGCTCTGATCCTTCGGGTTTTTCGCATGACGAACTCTCTGAAATCGGGAATATCATCAGTAAATCAGGCAAGCGGCTTTTCAGACTGGTGCATAATTACCTTATGTATCTGCAACTTGATCTGGCACAGCATACCGGTAGGCAATTTTCAGAAGCAGGACTGGCCGAATCAACAATATTCTCAGCTGCCCGAACCGCTGCCAGCGATCATCTGCGAGACTCCGACCTGATTTTAAAAATAAAAACGTATGATCTGAAGATTTCACGCATTTTTCTCGAAAAAATCATCTACGAACTTACTGATAATGCTATGCGCTATTCAACACCGGGCAAGCCGGTCAAAGTTTCGTCGGGCAAGCACCTTGGTGTGTTTCGCATCGCTGTTACCGACGAGGGCAGAGGCATGTCGCAGAAACAAATAAGCGAAATCGGTGCTTTTGTGCAGTTCGACCGCCCTAAATACGAACAACAGGGCGGAGGAATGGGACTCGCCCTCTTACGGAAAATTGTTGATAAAATAAGCGGACAACTCTATATCAAAAGCAAACCAGCCCAGGGTACAAGCGTATTCATTGAATTACCATTAGCTGATGAATAAACTATGTGAGTGTACATATTAAGATTTGAATTTGTTGTACGCTATTGATCCGATTTTTTTAATTTACTGATTATTATTCCAATAACCAGGCTCAAATAACACCACCTATGTCAACCGAAGCCCTCAGCCTGCTTATTCTCGACGACGAAAAAGCATTGTCGGAAGAGATCTTTATGTTTTTGAGCAACCTGCCTGATGCTGTTGTATTTGAAGCAAGCCGCCCGTCTGAAGCCTATAAAATTCTTGAGAAGGAGTCTGTTGATGTTGCCATAGTTGATATCAGGCTCCCTGAAGAGTCGGGACTTACTGTGCTCGAAAACATCAAAAGGCTATATCCCGAAACAGAGGTTATTATGATTTCTGCCCATGGTGATATGGATATTGTTATCGAATGTATGCGGCGGGGTGCCTTTGATTATTTCTCGAAACCGTTTATGCTAAAGGCTTTGCAGGCAACTGTTGAGCGCACGCGTAAATTTGTTGAAATGCGAAAAAGGCTTGCTGATGCAGCCTATATCAATAAAATGATGCGCGAATCGCTCGAATCGGGCGGTCAGCCGTTATTGATTGGTCAAAGTAAAAGCATTTCCGAAATTCGTAATTATATTTTACGTATTGCTAAGAATAATGCTCAGCCTGTATTAATTACAGGCGAAACCGGCACTGGCAAAGAGATAGTTGCCCATCAGATCCACTCTATGAGTGATAGGCAAGAACATCCTTTTTTGGCATTTAATTGCTCAGCAGTTCCCGAACAGCTTTTCGAAAGTGAAATTTTTGGTTACAAAAGAGGTGCTTTTTCAGGTGCCGAAACCGACAAGCCCGGTTGGTTTGAGCTTGCTGATAAAGGGACGCTCTTACTGGATGAAATCGGCGATATGCCATTACACATGCAGGCTAAGCTAATGCGGGTACTTGAGGAAAAACGCATCTGGAAACTCGGGGCCTCTCAACCTGTTGATGTGGATGTCAGGGTGTTGGCCGCAACCAATAGACCTCTTGACAAAATGATAGAGAAAGGCACTTTCAGGGATGATCTCTTTTATCGTTTGAATCTGTTTCAGATTAAGCTTCCACCGCTGCGCGAACGTAAGGAAGATATACCCGAGCTTGTTGCTGCCTTTGTCGACAGATATTCGGTCAGGCTGAGAAAAAAGAAACCTGATATCCATGAAAGCGTTTACAGGCTATTGTCTAATTACGACTTTCCCGGAAATATCCGTCAATTGCGTAATATGGTCGAAAGGGCTGTAATTCTCTCTTCGGGTAATATACTTACCAGAAAGTTGTTTTTTTCAGATCAGGAGATCATTCAGAAAGGCGATAATAAAGAATCGCAGCTTGCAGTTCTAAACCTCGCAATGCTTGAGAAGAGCGCTATTGAGCGTGCCCTGGAAATAGCAACCGGTAATAAAACCAGAGCAGCATCCTTGCTTGGAATAACGCCTCAGTCGCTGCTTCGGCGGCTTAGCAAATACAGCTTAGATTAGAAGCATTTCTTTTTTATGTTTGATGAATTCTGAAGAATAATTCATTTGTATTCATAAAGCATTCTATATCAGTGGTATATAGTATAAATATTACTATATTAATTTATCCTTATCCGTGATAATCGACGAAAATAAATGAAATTATCATTTTTCTTGTGCTTTGAACCGGCTTATTCCGAAAACGGAATATTTGCCGATAATGGTCAGTTCTTATTGTATTGAGAATAAGTAATATACATTAAAGCATTCCGAAACCGGATATTTTCATATATAAAAATATTGTGATCATTTTATATAACATTCACACAATGAGTTGGTTGCGATTTGTGGTATGGACTTTGTAAAAGAAGCAGCGGTGTTATTTGAATTAAATGCATTAGCAATGCTTCACTCAGGTGGAGCATATTGTTGATGTGGGGGAAGATAGAGCGGAGGAGGAATAATCTGAGCCAACGACCAAATGGTAGTACGGTGTTTTTTAGAATCGTCCCGGATGGTAATTTCAACGATTTTATTCCCGGTAAAACTACCCCTCCTCCGTCTCTATAATTTTTACATTCTGAAACGAATTGGATTACTCTGTATGGAGAATAGAGCCGGTGTGCTTATCGTTGAAGATAATTATGTGAGCCAACGTATGTTGAAAATCATGCTAGATGTAAAAGGCATCATAGCTGATGTTGCAAATGATGGTAAGGAAGCGGTTGAAAAATGCCGAAAAACCAGCTATAAACTCATTTTAATGGATATAAACATGCCAAACATGGATGGTGTAGAAGCAACCCGGATCATTCTTCGCGAAAGTACAGGAGAAAAACCAGCCATAGTTGCCATTACGGCCATGGACTCATCGGAGGTTGAAAAAGAATGCTTCGCTGCCGGAATGGTTGGTTTTGTTGCAAAGCCTTACCATAGTGTAAGTATTCATAGGCTGCTTGAAAAGTGGTATAATTCAGGCAAGTAAACCTGTAATGGTTTTATAATCAATTGGCTTTGATGGGAGTGTGTGAGTTGTTTTTTCAGATGGGACTTTTCTAAAGATCACTTAAAATTACTATCCTATGGTTAATTTCCTTAATGGATTTCACGATTTTCTCACACATCGGTCAGGTAGGATTGATGTAAATCTTACCGATCCGGATAACCTGAATCTTGAGCTGATTCTGGTGAATGATCTCTTTTATTCGAATCGCAGGCACGAGCTCACCGGTACAAATATCAAATATGCCAATATGGCCGATTTTGGATTGAATGTTGCACAATTAGCTGCGATTATACATACACCGGGACGAAAATTAGCCAATAAGGCAAACTCTCAGCATACTATTTTGCTGATTGAGGATGTGCATTTGGATTATAAAATCAGGCATACCCTTCATTTTTTAAGCGATAGCCTGGTTGCCGGCATACTATCTATTCAGCCCATTTACGTAAATCAGCGTTTGTTGCCTCTGGCGATCAATCGGCTATTAATAAAAATGCTTGAGCCGTATCAAATAATGCATGCTACTAATAATATAATTACCGATACCGAAGGAAATAAAATTATTGCCTCCAACCATTTTGGAATCCGTTTGGCATATTTTTCGGGCTTGCTTGATCCGGCAGCGGTAGCCCGCAAACAGGTTCATATTCCTGCAAACCAAACTTCTGCCCATTTTCAGGAAAAATCTCCTAAAATGATATTGAGTCACTGAGCATAAAGGTTCCCGGCAACTGCCCGCTTCCTGGATTTGCCTCCATATAAAACCGATTAGCCTGAATCAGACCAGACGGCAGGGTAGAGGTTAATATTTTTCGTAATTTCAAAAGTACAGTGATTTCAGAACAATGATTTAGCATACAAATTTGAATTTCTGATTCTATGAAGCTTAGAAGAACAATTTCTTTTTCATTAGGTATGTTTCTTGCCTTTCTGAAATTCTTCTGACTCTTAACTTCTGAGGGCATAGGCCGGACATTACAAGCCGGGAAATCGAAAATAGTTAATCTGACTTCTGACTAAAGTTCACATTTTACCAAATTTTCCTTTAAAGTAAATTAGCCTGCTTATCCGATATAAAGATTGCTTTTATCTTGGGGACGGCTGCTGGTGCGATTCAATGAAATTTACACAGGTTGTTTTATGCTTAGGCCATTGGTACAATTACCTTGCTAAAAACCGGTATCTTTGCGCTTTACTAAATAACAGCAATGATATCGGTTGACGGACTTACAGTAGAATTTGGAGGAACCACACTTTTTAAGGATATATCTTTTGCTATCAATGAAAAAGACCGCATTGCGCTCATGGGCAAGAATGGCGCAGGTAAATCTACATTGCTCAAAATAATAGCCGGGGTAAAAACGGCTTCACGAGGCAAGGTATCGTCGCCAAAAGATGCCGTAATTGCCTATTTGCCGCAGCATTTGCTTACCGAAGACAGCCGCACGGTATTTGAAGAAGCGGCGCAGGCATTTGCCCATATTTTTGAAATGGCCCGCGAAATCGAAACATTGAACCATCAGCTATCATCGCGCACCGATTATGAATCGGCCGGCTATTACGAACTTATTGAGCAGGTTTCTACACTCAGCGAAAAGTATTATTCCATCGAAGAAATTAATTACGATTCGGAAGTAGAGAAAATATTGCTGGGGCTTGGTTTCGTGCGCGACGATTTTAACCGCCCCACCGGTGAGTTCAGCGGGGGATGGCGCATGCGCATCGAACTGGCTAAAATTTTACTTCAGAAACCTGACCTTATCCTGCTGGATGAGCCTACTAACCATATGGATATTGAGTCGATACAATGGTTCGAGGATTTTCTGATTAACAGTGCCAAAGCAGTTATCGTGATTTCGCACGACCGTGCTTTTGTCGATAATATTACCACACGTACCATCGAAGTAACGATGGGCCGAATTTACGATTACAAGGTAAATTACTCACAATACCTGCAGTTGCGCAGTGAGCGGCGCGAACAGCAGCAGAAGCAATACGATGAGCAGCAAAAGTTCATTGCTGAGAATCAGGATTTCATTGAACGGTTCAGGGGAACTTTCTCAAAAACCAATCAGGTGCAATCGCGTGTAAAAATGTTGGAAAAGCTTGAAATTATTGAAGTTGATGAAGAGGATAATTCTTCGTTGCGCCTTAAATTTCCGCCATCACCCCGTTCGGGCAGCTATCCGGTAATTCTCGAAGGATTATCAAAAAACTATGGTGCTCACAATGTATTTTCTGATGCTTCTTTCAATATTACCCGCGGCGAACGCGTTGCTTTTGTTGGTAAAAACGGTGAAGGTAAATCAACACTGGTTAAGTGTCTGATGGGTGAAACGGATTATAACGGAACCTTAACCATTGGGCATAATACCCTTATTGGATATTTCGCACAGAATGAAGCATCATTGCTCGATGAAGAAATTACCGTTTTTCAAACCATTGATGATGTAGCTAAAGGTGATATCCGCACAAAAATCAAGGACATCCTTGGCGCATTTATGTTTGGAGGCGATAGCTGGACAAAAAAGGTAAAAGTGCTATCGGGTGGCGAACGTACCAGGCTGGCAATGATCAAGTTGCTGCTCGAGCCCGTTAACCTGCTGATTCTGGATGAGCCAACCAATCACCTCGATATGAAAACCAAAGACATTCTCAAAAGCGCTTTGCAGGATTACGACGGCACACTGATTGTTGTATCACACGACCGTGATTTTTTGGATGGGCTGGTGACCAAAGTGTATGAATTTGGCAACAAACAGGTGAAAGAGCATTTGGGCGATATCAATAGCTTTTTAAGTAAGAAAAAGTTTGATAACCTGCGCGAAATTGAGCGTAACGGCAAGAAATAGTGCTGAAGTCAGTTATTCTTTTCCACATTCAGCCTTAAAGACACTTTCGTCACTGTAAGCTGCATCCATCTCCAGCAGAGTTATGATGCCTCCACTGAATCATGTGAATGAATTGTCATTCAGTATGGAATGTTGTGAAGTGAAGAACCAATCCGCCGCTGGCGGCTGGCCTGCCAGCCTGACACTATTTCAGGCGGGCAGGCCGAAGGTAATCGTGTAATTGGTATAAATGTCAATTTTACATTCGTGATAAGAATGTACGAACGCAAGATTGTACTAAAGAACTGGCGTTATTCGGGCAAAACCATCGCCTGACCTTTGTCCGGCAGTAGTAGCTCCCGAAGTTACTCCTCCTATATAACCCGAACCACCGCCTCCGGAACCACCGGATGGATCACAACCAGCCTGGCCTCCCCAGTAACCGCCGCCTCCGCCGGCCGAATCAACTAAATTGGATCCGCCAACACCCAACGCATAACCTGAAGTTTGGGTCCCGCCTAAACCGGTGCAGGTGCCGGTAGTGCCATTGCCACCTAAAAGTCCGCCTCCTGCGCCTCCGGGGCCACTAGGTACATCTCTTGAACCGCCACCGCCGCCGCCGCCTACAATTACCCTGTTGGCCAGGGCATTGCCGCCTACTCTGATATCGGTGCCGCCGCCACCGCCGGCACCGCAGCAGGTTCCTGCTCCGCCGCCGTTAAATGCAGCACCGCCGCTTGTTGCCTTGCCTGCCCCGCCAACATAAATATATATAGTCTGGCCGGCAGTTAACGATATATTTCCATAGGAATAACCTCCTGATCCTCCGGCATATCCTCCTCCGGCAGCACCCCCTTGCGCACCCCACACTTCAAGTTTGTAAGTTCCTGTTGACGGAACTACAAAGGATTGCTCAGCCCCGGTAAAAGCAAAATCTGTCTGCATGGATGTGGTAAAACTCACCTGGCTTCCATAATTGGTGCCTGCACTGTTTGTGGCGTATGCGCACACATAATACGTGGTTGATGAAGTCAGACCACTCAGGTTATAGATAAAGCTTCCGGTATTGAAAGTTCCTGATTCCGATACATTAGTTCCGGATGTTGCAGGATTAAAGCCACTTGTAGTACTGTATTTAAAGCCACGGGTTGTAGCTGATGCCCCGTTGATAGAAGTAATATTTCCGTTTAATGTTACAGTAGTAGCAGCTACACTTGTAGCTGCATTTGTTGTGACAGTCGGTGCTGTAATGCACGACGATGTGCTTTGAGTTAATGTGACCGCGGATGAAATACAGCCGGTAGTGCTGTTATACGCCCAAACGTACCGCGTGTATTGGGTTTCGCATATTAACCCGGTTTCGGTTTTTGTTGTTGCCGTTGTCATATCTGTAGCATCTGCATACACATTGGTGGTACCCCACTTATAGCCTGAAGCTCCTGAAGCGGTATTCCAGTTCCACACAATCTGCGTTTGAGAAGGTGTGTGCGTGCCAGCCTGCGGTGCCGCTTGTGTATTCACGGTAGCTGTTACAGCAAGGCGGTCAGTACTTTCTACTCCATTTATGGTTTGGCTGGCGTAATAGGTTTGACCGTTTACCAATGCAGTATTGGCAGGGTCAGTATACTGCGTTCCACCTGTTGGGGCGTTATACCATTTGATGTTAGTGCCGGTTACTGACAAGCTCGAAATGGTAGGCGATTGGGCAAACAATACTGCAGTGGCATGCAGTATCGCAAAAATTAAAAGTAAACGTTTCATGGCCATTATTTTTGGTTAGCGAATATTAAAAAAGTCTGTGTTTTATTTCTTCTCAGTTTTTGAATTTATGCTTGTTTTGCTGTCTGTCGGTTTGTTTGATTCACGTTTGTATTTGTTCAAATTACTGCATCAGGGATTGGTCATCGTTACCAGCACATCCAGCCTTTCAGTACTTTCGACACCGTTAACTGTCTGGCTGGCGTAATAATGGGTATTGTTTTGCAGCTGAACATCCGAAGCCAGGGCGGTACCACCCGTTGAAGTCAGATACCACTTAATGCCGGTTCCGGTAGCCTGTAAATCAGCTACAGTCGGCCGTGGATTAACGATGATACTTATTGAAGCGCAGCCTGCACTAAATTGGCCGTTGTTGTAATTGCGGGCGTAATAGGTGGTTGATGTTGAAGGGCTTACTGATAATGTATTGCCTGTAGCCGGTGAAGTTGCAGTGCCACCGCAACTAACGGTATACCAGTACACTGTGCCTACTGCACCATTCGCGGTAAGGGTTGTTCCGGCACCGTTACAAAGCACTGTATATGTAGCCGAAATGGAGGTTGGATCGGCTGTTACATCTGGTTCAACAACTGAAACAAACAGGTTTTCAAATAATAGCTGCCTGTAATCCGCCGGAGGCACATCAGAGAGGTACCCGAGAATAATTGTTCGACCGCTGTTCCCCCTAACGATGGAGGCATTACCATTGGGGAAAGTAGCCAATACTTCACCGCCGGCATTGGCAGTAAGCCCGGTGCTAAAAGTGCCCCAGCCTGTATTTACCAGTGTGATTGGGTCCGGAAGTCCGGTTGAGATGCTTGGAGAAAGATCCATTACAGTTTGATTATCCACACTGGTAAAAGTTGCCTGAAAAAGAGTGGCAAAAGAAGCAGAATGTGTCCAGTCAGCATAAACCATGGAACCTCCGGCTGATATAAAAGTGGTTACTGTAGTCAGGTCAGCTCCCATACTCCCGCTTTGATTGAACATTACCGCCAGCTGATAGGCAGGGTAACTTAATTTGCTATTGAAATCAGCCCAACTGGTTGCAACTACAACTGTATATCCCAGATGAATGAGTGCTGGTACTATCTGACCAGGTTGAATTTCATAGTCGATGTATACGAGCGCATCTGTAGC
>Ga0172375_10005293_pt1 | contig 18676 bp, 13 predicted proteins | sample LakKiv1m_FD_114537 | JGI IMG/M metagenome (GOLD analysis project Ga0172375, IMG submission 114537) | Freshwater microbial communities from Kabuno Bay, South-Kivu, Congo - kab_092012_11.1m | ecosystem: Environmental > Aquatic > Freshwater > Lake | place: Democratic Republic of the Congo...
ATAAAATCAAGATTGACTGGCAATTCTCGATCCAGACTGCTCGCTCTAAACTCAATACGCATTACGTAGCTGTTCAACCTACCAATGAAAAATTCAAAGACTCTTAGTTTACGATGTACTAAAGCATTCTCCTTTCGAAGGGTTGGAAAATTTAGCCTGAAAATACAAAACAGTTCAGTGCTGAACCTCCTTTGGGTAAAAATAGTATACCCGAATTGGGTATATTTACCCAAATTTTATGCCAACAGAAGATTAAAAGCAAGTTAAATTAGGCTGTATGCTATATGATGAATGTCACATAGCATAAAACAAATCAGAAAAGAATTAGGGTTAAAAACCCAAATAGTTGTGATAGATGTCATATAGCGGTAGTGATGTCCCCTACACAAGTTGTGATGGGTAATGTTGTACAATCAAATCACAGGATTAATTCTCCTCAACAATGAACCAGGTAACTTTTATCGTTTTCTTTGTTTATAGTCTCGCCTTCTTTGGCATGGGGATTGCCCTGTTGCTCGAAACAGGGCGATTATCGGATCCGGCGCAGGCCAAAGCCCTGCGCGCCCTGGCGGTTTTTGGGATTCTTCACGGCACTCATGAATGGCTGGAATCCTACATGGATCAGGCTGCATCGCTGGGGGCCCAAATCTCTTCATGGATGTCATGGTTTCGCCTGTCTTTACTCCTCCTTTCCTACCTGGCGCTCCTGGTGTTCGCAATTAGATCCTTACGGATGACTTCACGGGGGATTCCGGGGAAAGTCTACGTACTCGGCGGATATTTCGGTTTATATGCCCCCCTGGTTTTGATCAGCGCCTTCGCCACGTATCGCCTCATTCCTCCTCCCTGGTTACACCTGCTCGAAGGGTTGATCCGTTACCTGGTTGCAGTTCCAACTGCCCTGCTGGCGGCGAATGCCGCATTGAACGAAGGCAAGCAGTTTCGTCAGGAAAAGCACTCCCTGCTCGGAAATTATTTTTTGCTCACAGCCCTCGGTTTTGGCGTCTACTCCTTCACGCACCTGTTTGTGCATCCGCTCGACATGGCCCCGGCGCGCTGGGTCAATTCAGAGTCTTTCATGGCCGTGACCGGGTTTCCCATCCAGGCCATCCGCACGCTTGCCGCCATCGTCATCTCCTACAGCCTCCTGCGTGCATCGCTGGTGATGGAGGAAGAGCGCAAGACAGCCCTGCTCTCCGCACAACAAGCGCGCCTGGAAGCATTGCAACGACAGGAAGCCCTCCGCCGTGATTTGTTGACGCATACTGTCCACGCGCAGGAGGAGGAACGCGCCCGCATTGCCCGCGAATTGCACGATGAGACATCCCAGGTGCTTTCCGCGTTTTCGCTCGAACTGGCCGCGTTGCGCTCCATGTTGAAACGGCAAAAAAACGCGTCCTTGAAAGTGGAACAATTGCAGAACCTCAGCCGCCAGGTCTCACAGGGCATCTATCGCCTCGTCCGGGACCTCCGGCCTGCCCAGCTCGACGATTTGGGTTTGGTGGCCGCTTTGAGATATTTGATCGGCCAGTATTACATGAATGCAAAAATAACCATTGCCTTCAAGGTAAGCGGCGATGTTCGTCGTCTTGACTCTCTGGTGGAGACAATTCTCTTCCGTGTGGCCCAGGAAGCGCTCACAAATACAGCCCGCCATGCAGAAACGCAACAGGCGCAACTTGAACTGTGTTTCGAGGAAAACCATATCCGCCTAAAAGTGACGGACCAGGGGCGGGGTTTTGATGCGCATGGACGCTTTATGCCTCCCAGTGGTTGGGGATTGGCAGGGATGCGTGAGCGTGTCGAATCAGCAAACGGGGATTTCATTCTAAGGTCCACGTCGGGGATTGGGACAGAGATCGAAGTCGTTATTCCGCTAAAAGAAAAGTAGGAGCTGATAATGGAAACAATCACCATCTTGCTTGTGGATGATCACGATGTGGTACGCACAGGATTGCGTTCCTACCTTGAGACACAACCTGGATTGAAGATCGTGGCTGAAGCGCGCGACGGCGAGCAGGCAATTCAACTTGCCGCCGAACATCACCCCAACATTATCCTGATGGACATCACGATGCCCAACATGGATGGGCTGGATGCAACGCGGCAATTGAAATCGCTCACCCCCGACTCGCTGGTGCTTGCCCTGACCGTCCACGAGGATAAACAATATTTCATGGAAATGCTTGCAGCGGGCGCATCCGGATACCTGACCAAGCAGGCCGCCGCGGATGAACTGGTGGCGGCGATCCGCGCCGTGGCGGCAGGGAACGTTTACCTTCAACCCACCCTGGCACGCTGGCTGCTCGATGATTATCAGCGGCTTGCGCGGCAGGGCAATATCCCCCCTCGCTCCCATCATGAAAAGGGCGATGAAGTGGTGGGACTGGACATCCTCAGTCCGCGCGAACGCCAGGTCCTGGAATTGGTGGGACAGGGACACAGCAATGACCGGATTGGGCAAAAACTCGAGCTCAGCCCAAAGACAATTGCGCGTCACCGCGAACGGATTATGAACAAACTCAACATGCACTCGCGCACAGAACTGGTGAAATTCGCCATTCGCACAGGGTTGATTTCCCTGGAATAATCACGCAGGGTATCCTGCCTCACAAGAGTGCAAAGGAGTTTAATTGACGCATCCCCCCCTTGCAAGTATAATTTTTACATTAACACATATCCCCGGCAGATGGGTTTTTTGAGGCTTGTATGGCACTGCGTGGAAACCTGCGCGATTTTACGATCACACAACTGCTTAATTTGATCAACCTGGCAGGCAAGACCGGCACGTTGATCGTGGACGGCCCTGCTGACCAGGCGCATATTGCTTTCCGTGAAGGCAAACTCGCATTTGCGCGTATCGGCAAGGAAGATGGCGGCCTGGCAACGGTATTACATAAGGCAAACAAAATTAACGCCAATCAATTTCGGGCGATTACAGACCGCGCAGGCCAGATGACCGACAAGGAATTGGGTCTGTTGCTCATCAATGCGGGCTATGTGACGCAGGAGGATATCCTGCTGAATTTGCAGGGATATTTCACCGAAGTCGTTCGCAGGTTGTTTACCTGGGTGGAGGGGTTCTTCCGCTTCGAGAACGAAATGCTCCCCCCGGAAGACCGCATCAATGTCCGCCTCGATCTCGAGAACATCATCATTGAAGGCTCACGCCAGTTGCGGGAATGGGAACAATTACAGGATGAAATTCCCAGCCTTGATATGGCGCTCAAATTCACGGATCGCCCGCTCACCAATGTCAACCTGAGCGTGGAAGAGTGGCGTGTGGTCAAATTTGTGGATCCGAAGAACACAATGAAGCAGATTGCGGGCACGAATAAACTGGGCGAACTTGAAATCCGCAGGATAGTCTACGGCTTATTGCAGGCCGGGCTGGTGGAAGTCGTTCGGCCGTCAGGCGGTGCGCCTGTCCCGGTAAACCCAAGGATGTTCCCCACCCAGAACAAAGATGAACAGAAATCATTGATCAACAAATTAATTGGCCGCATTCGTACGATGTAATGTTCAAGGCTGAGAAGGATAGGAATTATGCAAACGGTCAAAATGGTTGTGACAGGCCCATTCAGCGCTGGCAAGACCCAGTTCATTCAGTCTGTCAGTGAAATTGACGTCGTCTCGACCGAACGCAAGATTTCCAGCGATGAAGAACGTGTCGTTAAATCCGCCACCACAGTGGCCATGGATTTCGGCCGCATCACGGTGGACGAGGACCTGGTTTTGTATCTATTCGGAACCCCCGGTCAAAAGCGTTTCGACTTTATGTGGGAGATTCTTTCCGAGGGCATGCTCGGCTTCATCGTAATGGTGGATACCACGCGCCCGGAAACCTTCCGCGAAGCGCGTTCCATCCTTGAAACCTTCCGCGCCTACGCGCCCACTCCCTACGTGGTCGCCGCCAACAAACAGGACATGGATGATGCCTGGGAATTGGAAGACGTAAGGCACGCCCTGCGTCTTGATGGAAAAACGAAATTACTGCCCTGCGTCGCCACAAACCGCAACAAGGTTAAAGGTGTTTTGCTTGAACTGCTCTACAGCATTCTCGAAGAAATGGAATCCGGGAAATAGGGGGCGGATTGCTGAAACACCGTGTCTTCAATCACCACTGATCAGGGTATTGTTCATTACGAAGTATACGGGCGCGGGCGGCCTGTCATATTGCTGCATGGCTGGCTGGGTTCCTGGGGATTATGGCAGGAAACAATGGCCTACCTCGGTGCGTTCTACCGCACCTACGCGTTGGATTTCTGGGGCTTCGGGGAATCAGGCAAGAAGCGCGAAACCTACGCTGTATCCGATTTCGTCAGCCTTGTAAACCAGTTCATGGAGCAGCTCGGCATCGTCCGCGCACCGCTGGTGGGACACAGCATGGGCGGAACGGTCAGTTTGTCGGTTGCCATTCGCTACCCTGAACGCGTCAGCAAAGTGGTGGTCGTGGGGTCACCCATTATCGGCTCATCGCTGGCATGGCCGCTCAAACTCGCAGGGTATCGCGGTATTGCCTTCATGCTCTTCAATTTGATGGGACCCTTTCGCGGCGGAATGCAGATCTATTCACGATATATCTGCCGGGACCCGCGTTTCCCCGCCATGATGGACCGCGACCTTTCGCGCACCACCCTGGAATCCTTCCTGCGCTCCATTGCCTCGCTCCGCCGCACAGACCTGACACCGATGCTCAACCAGGTGCAGATCCCCTCCCTCGGTATTTATGGGGCAAAAGATAAAATTGTCGACCCCCTCCAATGGCAGCCCATGCAAAAGGGAATTTCGCATACGCGCATCGAACATTTCCCCACATGTGGTCATTTCCCCATGCTGGAGGAACCGACGGAATTCAGCCAAAAATTGAAAGCATTCCTTGACCAAGAGACGCCCCACTGATGGCCAAAACTGATCTTTTCTACCCGGAGAAAATGGGCCGGATCATATTAATGGGCATGGAGGAGGTGATGGGATGCAATGGCGTGAATATGATCATCCAACTTGCATCGCTTGAATCCCTTATCCCCCGGCCCCACCCCGCGCGCACAAAACGCATTTTTTCATTCGAAACCATCGGCCTGATTCAGGGCACACTGGAACAGGCATATGGGCCGCGCGGCGGACGCGGGCTGGCCTTGCGAATCGGCCGGGCCTGTTTCAAGTATGGCCTCAAGGAATACGGGTCCATGCTCGGCCTGACAGAGATGGCCTTCCGCCTGCTCCCCCTTTCCACAAAACTGCACACGGGGGCAAAATCCTTTTCCGACCTCTTCAATAAGCACACGGATCAACGCGTGCGGATCGAGGAAAGGGAAGACAGGATCTACTGGCACATCGAGCGCTGCCCATTGTGCTGGCAAAGAAAAACCAGCGAACCTGCCTGTCACATGGCAGTGGGTTTGTTGCAGGAGGCGCTCTACTGGCTCAGCGGAGGAAAGGTCTTTAATGTAGAGGAGACCGCCTGCATTGCCTGCGGCGACCCGGCCTGCACCATCGTGATCGATAAAGCGCCAATTTCATGACGAAACGCTAACAGTTTTGTTGGGCAAGGGAATCCCTTGCCCTGTTTTGTTATAATCACCCATCATGCTTAAAGTTATTCTGCATGCCCCCAACCCAATCACACCCTTTTGCGAAGCGGCGCGCGAACTGAGGATTCAGAACTCCCCGCTCTGGCTTCATCAGCGCAATCTGCTCGCGCCTTATACCACCCGCGAACTGGAACTCAAGCCCGGCGACCGCCTTCAGCCCGTGCGCGAACCGGCCATCGTATATCGCGACAACCTCTTTTTCGACAAATTCTACATCGAGACATTCATGAAGGAGGCGCTGAAACGCAACCGCCCGGTGCGCGCCGCCTTCAAGGCAGACGACCCCGCCTTCAGGGAACACGCCCTGCCCCTCTCCACCTCCTATACCCCGGCGGGCAGTCTTTATCTTGCCGACCTGTGGTATTACCCCAGGGGCCCGGTGGCGGATGCCCAGCCGCTGGTGATCGATATGCAGGCGCGTGAGATCGGATATTACCACGTGCCCACGTATATGGCGGAGATGAGCGGCGACCTCGTGTTCCAGGTTCCGCTTCGTTCCATGCTGGCGATTGATTCATGGGTGCACATCTTTATCGCGGACACGGTCTTCGGCCAGTTTGGCCATGGGGCCAGGTTCGAAAAACGTTTGAAAGAGGATTTAAGTTTCAAGTTAAGCATCCTCGGCACGGCCATTTACGAAGGCCGCCAGTTGCTCGGATGCTCAAAACTCGTGCAGATGGGCAGGAATTGTGTAATCGATCCTCATGCCGTCATTCATGGCCCCACGATCATTGGCGACAACGTCACCATCAACGCGGGCGCGGTAATCGAAAACTGCGTGATTGGGAACAACGTCAATATCTCGCAGGATGTGCAACTCATGCTTTCCGTCGTTGGCGACGGCACTTTCCTCCCATTTCGCGCTGCGCTTTTCATGACCACTGTGATGGAAAACAGCATGATCGCGCAAAATACCTGCCTGCAAATGTGCGTGATCGGGCGCAATACTTTCATTGGAGCAGGCTCCACATTTACAGATTACAACCTGATCCCTGCGCCCCTGCGCGCCCGCGACGGAAACGGCAATCTCAGCCCTTCCAACCGCCCGGTGATCGGCAGTTGTGTGGGACATAATTGCAGGCTTGGCTCGGGCATGATCGTTTATCCGTCCCGAACCATTGAATCGGATGTCGTGCTGGTTGCCTCGGGTTCCCGCCGCGTGATCGATCACGACGTCCATTTCGAAGACAGCGACCACTACAGTCAAAAATTTGCGCGCCTGCACCAGACTCCGTATCACAGGCAATCCAAATCCGAGAGGGAGTCGTGGTAATTGGACAGTTTTGCATTCATCATTCATCCAATAGATCCCAAGCGCGATGTCAGCCGCAAATTCCCCCTGCTGGGAAGGGTGCTGTCGGAAAGACAGATTGATTTCTTCTCTGCCTTCTTTCCGCCCGTTTACATCTCCGAGATCGAAGGCGTCACGTCTCGATCCACAGGGAAAACGATCCGGGGCTGGTTCATCGCCTGCCCCTACACACCAAGACGTATGATGGAGTTGCCGGAACGGACGGTCTATCGTAAGATTGTGCAAACCGGGTTGCTTGCAGAAAAACTGGGCGCACAAATCCTTGGGCTCGGCGCATTCACATCCGTGGTTGGCGATGCGGGCGTAACCATAGCAGATCGACTGGATATTCCCGTCACCACCGGCGACTCATACACAGTGTCAATGGCGGTTCAGGCCATTCGGGAGGCCGCATGCGCCATGAACATTGACATCAAAAACGCGACGGTTGCAGTCGTCGGCGCGACCGGCGCAATTGGCCGGGTCTGCGCGGCCCTGCTGGCTGATGAGGCCGCCCGCGTCATTCTCAGCGCCCGGACCGAGAGTAAACTCAAAGTCCTGCGCGACAGGCTTTCGGTCCACGCGCGCAGCGAGCTTTTAATCAGCACAAAGTTGGATGTCTTGAAGGAAGCGCAGTTGATCTTAACCGTCACGAGTTCGATCCACGACGTCATCCATGCGGAGGATTTACTGCCCGGCAGTGTGGTCCTGGATGTAGCCCGGCCCCGCGACGTTTCTGCAATGGTGGCCGGCGCGAGAGATGATATATTAGTAATTGACGGCGGAATGGTGGACGTGCCAGGCCCCGTGAATTTCAATTTTAATTTTGGATTCCCCGAAGGCAAAGCCTACGCCTGCATGGCGGAGACAATGGCCCTCGCGCTGGAAGGACGTTTTGAAGATTATACAGTCGGCAGGCAACTTACGCTGGAACGTGTGCGGGAGATTACTGCAATCGCCGAAAAACATGGTTTCCGCATGAGCGGATTTCGCTCGTTCGAGCGGGAAGTTACAGAAGAACAGATTGAAGCCGTGCGCCGCAATGCCCGGAACGGCAGACGGCGCGCATAGAGGAGGCTCGTATGGGAAACGCTCGCCTTTTGGTCGTGGAGGACGATATTGATATCGCCAACATGCTCAAAATCTACTTCTCAGGTTTGCAATTCGACGTGGATATAGCCACCCGCGGCTCGGATGCGCTTGAAAAGACCAAACAGGTGCTCCCGCATTTGATTGTGCTGGACATCATGCTGCCCGATATTGACGGTTACGAGGTGTGCCGCACGTTGCGGACAAGCACACGCACCAGTCATATCCCGGTGATTTTTCTGACGCAGAAAGATGAGCGAAGCGATAAATTGCAGGGACTGGAACTGGGCGCGGACGATTACATCACCAAGCCGTTTGACATCGAGGAATTGAAACTGCGCGTGACAGGCGCCATTCGCCGCTCCGAGCGCGAAAGCCTGACAGACCCGCGCTCCGGCCTGCCGGCTGGCCGCCTGATTGAGGAACAGCTGCGGCGCATCATTCGCGAAAAAAATTGGGCCCTGCTGGACATACGCGTGAACCACTTCGAACCCTTCAAGGATGTTTACGGTTTTGTGGCTGGCGATGACGTTTTGCGATTTACAGCGATGATGATCGGCGAGGTGGTGGATGAGATGGGTACCACCAGTGATTTTATTGGACACGCAGGCGGCGACAATTTCATCATTATCACAACCGAGGAGGCCTCCGGCAAGATCCGGGAACGTTTAAAGGAACGTTTCGCCGCGGAAGTGCTGTCTCACTACAATTTCATCGACCGGCAACAGGGGTTTATCCAGGCGCCCAAAACTGAGGGAAGGGTGGAGAAAGTACCCTTCATGACGCTTTCCGCCGGAGTGGTTTCCCCCAATCTTCAATCGTTCGCGGATATTCGCGAAATCACCGAACTTGCGGCTGAAGCGAGACGTCAGGATGCAGCGGCCGCTTCCGCCGCCTGACGAGGTGGGCTCCTGTCATGATTGACGGGTTGAACCTGGGCATCACTTTACTCGCCGCCGGAGTAGTATTTTTATTTCTAGTCTGGGTGGTTGTTAATGTTTTGCCGCGCTTTCAGGTGACCGGTCAAACCAGTTCCATTCCCTTTGAATACTCCGAACAATCCAGTTCCGTCCATGCAGTGATCCTTCTCCAGCCGGGCGGGCGTGTGGAACATATCAACGCGCTGGCACGTTCCTATTTCGATTTGCGCGAAAACGAGCCTTACGATCTTGAACGCCTTGCCCGCCGCGCCCGTCCCGCGGGTGATTTTCTGGATGTGTGCGCCATCCCCGGGGAAAAGCGCATCTCCATTGGCGGGAAGTTGGTGGAAGCCACATCCTACCAGGTACCCGGTGCACTTCCATTAATGCTGGTTTCCCTGCAGGGAATTGATCTCTCCCCTGCCCTGATCGAACAGGGAAGCGAGGCGTCGAGTTCAATTCTAAAAGTCGTAACCGACTTCAGCCAGGCCATCGCCACAAGCCTTGACCTTGAAACAACCATTCAGTCCATTTTGGAAAACGCCAGCCGCCTTGTACCTTCCGATATATGGGAACTTAAACTCTGGGACGCTGACAGCCAGACATTGACCCCATATCGATTGCATGACTCACCATCGTCGAGCCAGGTGATGCGGGCGGCGCAATCCCAATTCGGGAGCCTGACCGCGCAACTCATCGCGCGCCGCGCTCCAACCCTGTTGGCGGATACGCGCTCGCAACCTGAACTCGCTCCCAATGGTGAGTTGTCATTCATTCAATCTTATTTGGGACTGCCATTGCTTGCCGGCAGCGAATTGGTCGGCACACTGGAGACAGGTCAGGGTGGAGGCGGGACCTTTGGTCAACATGACCTGGAACTCCTGCAACTTGTGGCGGGACAGGCTGCTGTGGCCATTCGTAACGCCATGCTCTTCGAGGATGAACAGGAACGCGCATCTGAATTGGCGGGATTGGCCAACCTCAATCAATCCTTTGGGCTGGTGCAGGATCCACACGATCTCTTTGCCCGCCTTGTTGAAAGCGTAGCCCCGCTGTTCGATGCGGAAATCATTGGCTTCCTTCTTTACGATGAAGAGAAAAGGACCCTGGAAGGACAGGTGCCATTTCGCGGGTTGCCTCCCCATTTCGTACAAATTTACCGCACGTCCATCCCCGAGAACAGCCCGGCTGAACGAGTCATCAACAGCCAGCAACCTTTGCTGACGCTGAATGCAGCCGGGGATGAAAGCTGGCGCGCGCTCGGCCTGAACGATATTGCAGTTGCCGCCAGCCTGCGCGATTCCGCCCTGGTTCCCCTCATTTCTGCCGGTCACTCCATGGGATATTTGCAGGTGGCGCATCACCGCCGCGGCCCATCATCCTTTACATCCGAGGAACTCCGCCTCATAAATATTGTTGCAGTGCAGGCCGGCGCAATCATCGAAAATGTTTTGCTGGTTCAACAGGCCCGCGCCCGCGCCCAGCGCGCGGACGCCCTGCGCAGGATCGCCAGTCTTTCCACTTCATCCGCCACACTCGATGAAATCCTGAAATATTCCGTTCAGGAATTGGTGCATCTCTTCCAGGCAGAGGCCGGCATGATTTTTCTCATGGAGGAGGGACGCGGTGAACTCTGCCTGCGCCGCGAATCCATTTACGGTCTATCCAACGAAATCCTGGAAACCCTTCCCCGGATATTTGTGGACGATCCCGACTTCCGCCTGACAGTTTCGGGGAGTCAGAAACCTTTCATATCCGGGCGGCTGAGCGTGGATCGCCGCGTGATATCCCTCTACCAGCCGCTGGTGAACGGCTTGAAAGTTGAATCGGCCATTGTGGTCCCGCTGGTGGCGCGCGAACGCAGTATTGGCGAACTATTGCTCGGCAGCCGGAAGACGGATTTTTTCAACTCATTTGACCTCCAGGTGGTCTCAACGGCGGCAGGTCAATTGGCGACGGCGGTTGAGTCGGCGAGCCTGATGAATCAAACAGACGCGTCCCTCCGCCGCCGGGTGGATCAACTCACGGCAGTCGCACGCGCCAGCCGCGAACTGGGCGCTTCCCTCGAGATCATACACCTGCTTCAGATTCTTCATGATGAAAGTGTGCGCGTCATCCACTCGGATTGCGGCGTCATCCTGCTGTTCGACCCGGAGGGAAACCCGTCCGAACCACGCGTCGTTCAATCTGTGGGATGCGCCGAACCTCGCGACCTATTGCCGGTCGAACGCGCCGCACTCCAGGAAAGTGAGGCGCTTCTCGTCAATGATTTTTCACAGGAGCGTTTCTTCCCGCCGCACGAAGGAATACGTTCAGCCCTGGCCGTGCCAATTACCCATCAGGGAAACGCCATTGGCCTCATTCACCTCCATTCAAGCCAGACTTATTTCTTCACAGCCGAAGCCGTTGAAATCATACAGACCCTGGCGGTGCAGGCGTCGATTGCATTGAGCAACGCCCAGCGCTACCAGGGCGAACGCCGCCGCGCCGAATTGATGCGCCGCCGTGCGGATACTCTCGTGCACCTGACCGATGTGAGTTACGACCTGAGTTACGACCAATCGCTGGAGCAGGCCCTGCAGGCAATTGCGCGCGGTATTCGCGATTCAACCCCCTTCCGCGTCATATTGATCAGCCTGTATGAGCCGGAGGCCGCCCTGCTTCGCCGCGTGGTTGCCGAGGGCATACCGCAGGAAACCCTGAACGAACTGCTCACGCACAAACAACCACTGGCCAGCGTGCAACAGTTGATGAAACCGGAATTCAAGATCAGCCGCTCTTATTTCATCCCCGCCGACCAGACACCGGTTGTGCCATCGGATGTACACATGATTACGCTTGACGCGTCCACATCCCAGACCGGGCAGGCGGCAAATGTATGGAACCCGGATGATTTTCTGCTCATTCCTCTCGAGGATGCCGAAGGCGGACCGCTTGGCCTGATCAGCCTGGATAACCCCGCCAATGGACTGCGCCCGGACCGCGCAACGATCGAAGCCATCGAAGTATTTGCCGCGCAGGTCGCCCTGGTGATCAACAACTCGGCGCGCATCAACGAATTGCGCGGCCGCATCGATTCGCTTTCGTCCGGTCTGCAGCGCCAGCAGAAACTGCTCGACATCACCCAGAACGACCTTCCCATCCTGCTTCGCAAGGACCTTGACCAGACCATTTCCCTTCACAACCTTGAACGCCGTGCCCAGCGCGTGCGGGCGGGGCTTGCCATCACCGAATCTGTCAGCCGGCAATTGGACGCTAACTCAGCGCTCATGGCGCTTGGCCGGGAAACCCTGACACAACTCGGCATGTCGGTTGCATTGATTGCAGAAAATACGCTGGAAGGCCCGCGTCTCGTTCACGTGCTCGGCAGCCTGACGCGATCCACGAACGCGCCGGCGCTCTTTGGCCAGCGCAACCCACTGCGCGCGTGCCTGCAATCCGGCGAGCCCATCCTAGTTTCAAACCTCGAAGAAAACGATGAATGGCGCGATGCACCTTTGCTCACCGCCCTGCGCGCCAAAGGCATGATTTGTCTGCCTGTAATTGTTGAAAGCCAGCCGGTGGCGGCCATGCTGGCAGTCAGCCCGGAGCAAATTCCTTCATTCACCGATGAAGACCGCCAGGTCTACTACCAGATTTCACGCCAGACGTCCGTCATCCTGCAAAACATCTCCCTTCTGAACGAAACCCGCAGACGCCTGCAGGAGGTGAATCTACTGCTCGATTTCAGCCGCCTGCTTTCGGGTCTCGACCCGGATGCGATCATTGGGTCCCTGCTCGATAGTTCACTGCGAGTCCTTCAATCGGCACATGCAGGCGCGGTGCTGATTTGGAATCCTCAAACCGAATTACTGGTCCCGCGCGCGGTCTCAGGATATGCCGACACCAATACAATGTCGTTTATCAACTATCGTTCCGGCGAGGCTTTGCCCGGCATGGTCTTTGCACAAAAGACCACCCGCCGCATAGATGAAATCGACTTCGCGCGCGATTACAACCTGAGCGCTGAAAACCTTGCCATTTACCGGCAAGCCACCGGCGGACGCCTGCCCGTTTCAAGTTTGCTTGTCCCGATCCTGGCCGGTGACCAGGGACTCGGCCTGCTCGTGCTGGATAACTTCAATACAAGCGGAGCGTTCAAACCGGAAGACGAAGTGCTGTTGCTTTCTCTAACCCAGCAAGTGGCGCTCTCGATTGAAAACGTACGCCTGGTACAGACCACACAGGAACGCGCCGGGCAACTGCAAGCCCTTAACGCCGCCGCCGCATCCCTGACCTCGAGCCTGCGAAGCGACGAATTGGTCGGTTCCCTGCTCGATCAGTTAACCGCCATCATCCCCTACGATACGGCCACTCTCTGGCTGCGGGACAAGGATCGCCTGACTGTAGCATCGGCACGCGGCTTCCCCGACAGCGAGGAACGCCTTGGCTTGACCATTGCGGTCTCGGACAGTGCGCTGTTCAAGGAAATGGTTCAAACCGGCCAGGCCATCTCGATCGGCGACGTGCGTGAAGACCGGCGTTTCCCGTCTGTTGAAGCGCCGCGCCTTTCGTGGATCGGCATCCCATTCAACTCAAAGGGAGAACTGGCCGGGGTGCTTGCCCTGGAAAAATGGCAGGCGCACTTTTACTCGCACGAGCAACTGCAGGTGGCGCTCACGTTTGCGAGCCAGGCGGCGATTTCACTGGACAATGCCAGATTGTATGAAGACAGCCTCAGCCGCGCGGCAGAACTGGATCGGCGCTCGCAAAGGCTGGCCCTGCTGAACCGCTTCTCCTCGAACATGAGCGGTTTGCTGGATGCAGATCAAATCCTGCAATTGACCACCGAGGAACTTCATAACGCGCTCGGCGTCAAGCACATTTCTGTGGTGACCTTCGAACGCGGACAGGCGATCTGGAAACTGGCCAGCCCACGCGGTCACTACAAACTCCCCAGGCCCCTTCCACACGCGCCCATCTTCGAGCGCCTGGGCGAATCCCTCGGCATCTTCAACACTGACGACGCGGGCAGCGAAACGGAACTTGCGCCTCTCGCCGAATTACTTGGCGAGGAGACCAAAGCCCTGCTCATTCTTCCGCTCGCAGGCGGCCCAAAGTTGCAGGCGCTCATCTTTGCACAGATGACGGGGGAGGGCCGCTTCAATCCCAACGAAATCGAATTGGCACGCACAATTGCCAACCAGGCCGCAATCTCGCTTGAAAATGCGCGCCTATATCAATCCAGCGTGCAAACAGCGGAGCGCTTTGCCATTCTTAACGAGACCAGTTCACAGGTCAGCGCGAGCCTCGACCCGGAACAGATTTACAGCGCGGTCTACAAGGCCGCCGCACGTCTCATGCCGGTTGAGTCATTTGTCATCAGCCTGCTCGATGAAGCGACAGATGAGATCGAGGGAGTCTATCTTATTGATGCGGACAAGCGCTCCCCGGTCACCCGTATTCCAAGAGACCAGGGCCTGAGCGGGCAGGTCATCTCGAGCGGCCAGCCTTTGCTTTTCCATGACTCCAAAGGCGTCAATTCGGTGCAAAGCATTGTCTTTGGCAGGGAAGAATCGCCGCTCTCGATACTGGCTGTGCCAATGACACTGGGAAATAAGACCATCGGTATGCTTTCGGCCCAGAGTTATCAGCCCAATAAATACACGGAGGAAGACCAGCAAATCCTGGGAACCCTGGCCAACCAGGCCATTATCGCCATCCAAAACGGCCGCCTGTTTGCAGAGACCCAGCGCCTGGCGCAGGAACTCGAACAACGCGTCATCGAACGCACGGCCCAGCTGCAACGCGAACAACAGAACACCGAAACCCTCCTTCGCATTCTTACCGAAGTTTCATCCAGTCTCGATCTTGACCGCGCCCTTAATCGCACCCTGTCCCTGCTCAACGAAGCCATCGGCGCCGAACAGGGCACGATCATGCTGCTCAATGCGAGTGACAACCTCCTGCACTATCGGGCCGGGTATGGTTATCTTTCCGAGCGGACGGACAGCGGCGGGCGCGGCTTTGCCTTGAAGGTCGGCGAAGGTTTGGCGGGGTGGGTGGTGCAGAACCGCGAAGCCGCCTTGATCGAAGACCTGCACCAGGACCCGCATTGGGTACGCGTAAAGACCTCCGGGCAGGACCATCGCAGTTCAATCGTTGTGCCCATGCTTGTCGGTGAGGATGTAATTGGCGTGCTGATGGTCTTCCACCGCGCCGTTGGATTCTTCAGCGCGGAAATGCTTAACCTGGTTAAGGCGATCGCCAGCCAGGTTGCCGTGGCAATCAACAACGCCCACCTGTACGAATTGATCCGGGACCAGGCCGAGCGGCTTGGCGTGATGCTGCGCAACGAACAGGTGGACGCCAGCCGTTCACAGGCCATCCTCGAGGCGGTGGCAGACGGCGTACTGGTTACAGGCGCAGATAATCGAATCACATTCGTGAACTCGTCCACCGAACGAATCCTCTCCCTGGATGAATCACGCGTGCTCGGCAGTTCGCTGGAGGCATTTGGAGGTTTGTTTGGCAAGGCGGCCGGCACATGGATGGAAACCATCCGCCGCTGGTCGGAGGATGCATCGTCCCATCGAGCGGGCGACACGTATGCCGAACAAATCGAACTCGAAAATGGGCGCATCGCCCTCGTCCACCTTGCCCCGGTCATCTTCCAGAACGATTTCCTCGGCACGGTTTCCATCTTCCGCGATATCACGCACGAAGTCGAGGTGGATCGCCTTAAATCTGAATTTGTGGCAACCGTAAGCCACGAACTGCGTACACCCATGACGGCGATCAAGGGCTATGTGGATATTCTCATGATGGGCGCGGCGGGAGCCTTGAACGAAAATCAAACGCATTTCCTGGATATTGTCAGCAATAACATCGAGCGCCTGAACATCCTGGTGGGCGACCTGCTTGACATCTCGCGCATTGCGTCCGGGCGCGTCGTCCTTTCGAACCAGCCGATTGACTTGCGCGAAGTGGCTGAAGATGTGATCGCCGAGGTCCTGCGCCGTTCACAGGAAGAAAACAAACCCATGGCGTTGTCGCTGAATGCGCCAAAACGCCTGCCGCCGGTAATGGGCGACCCGGAACGCATCCGCCAGATCATCAACAACCTGGTGGATAATTCCTACAATTACACGCCCGGCAACGGCACCATCAGCATTGGCATACGCTCCTTGAATGGCAACGAAGTACAGGTGGATGTTCAGGACAACGGCGTGGGCATTGCGCTGGAAGATCAAGGCCGCGTATTCGAGAGATTCTTCCGCGGTGAACATCCGTTGGTCATCTCCACGCCCGGCACCGGACTCGGCCTGCCCATCGTCCGCCAGCTGGTTGAAATGCACAATGGAAGAATTTGGATGAAAAGTTCGGGCGTGCCGGGCGAGGGATGCATATTCTCCTTCACCCTGCCCGTCCATAAATGACGAGGTCTGAATGGCGAGAATCCTGATAGCAGAAGATGAACCCGATATTCGTGAACTGGTGGCATTCACATTGCGCTTTGCCGGTCATGAGGTAACCGCCGCGTCCAATGGCGAGGAAGCAGTGCAAATCGCTTCGCAGGCTTTCCCTGACCTCATCCTGATGGACGTGCGCATGCCGCGCATGACCGGTTATGATGCCTGCCGTCTAATGAAGGCAAGCCCGACGTTGAAGGATATACCGGTTGTCTTTCTTTCCGCAAAAGGACAGGATTCCGAAATTGCCGCCGGTCTCGAAGCGGGAGCGGAGGATTACCTGCTGAAACCATTTGCGCCCGATCAATTGACCGAGCGTGTCAGAACCATTCTGGCAAAATTTGGAAAATGAAAAAGAAGGCTTCGGAAATCGTTTTGAACACCATGACGAAAGTCCGTCAACGGGGATTTCCGAAACCCGGTGAACAATGAGCGCGATCATTCTTGACGGTTCGATAGTCCATTATGAGGCATTGGGACAGGGGCGTCCCATCGTCTTTCTGCACGGCTGGGTCGGCTCATGGCGTTACTGGATCAACACCATGCAGGTTGCATCCACCTCATTTCGCGCCTACGCGCTGGACCTGTTCGGATTCGGGGATACCTCGCGCGACCCCCTGCGGTATTCCATCGAAAAGCAGTCCGATCTTGTCAACCGCTTTCTCGAGGAAATGGGCATCGGAAAAGTTGCAATTGTAGGCCACGGCCTCGGCGCGCTTGTCGGCTTTTCATTCATCAAGCGACAGCCCCACAGCGTGGACCGGATCATGGCAATCAACTGCCCGATCAACCCCGACTCGCTCAACGCGCGCATGAAGACGGCTTCATTGATCGAACTTGTGGACTGGCTGGGAACGCGCACCCCAGAGGCGGCATCCGCTCTTGCAGACGCGTCCAAAGCGGACCCGCAGGCTGTCGCGGTTTCGATGAATGGGTTGCAATCGAATACACTGTTTGCCGACATCCGCAACCTGGGCATTCCGTGCCTGCTCGTTTATGGCCCCAACGACCCATCCATACATATCCCCCCGCCCGAAAACGCGGATTCCCTACCGATGCACATGCACCAGATCCACCTCGAAGGCTCCGGTCACTTTCCCATGCTGGATGACTCGTTAAAGTTCAATCACCTGCTCACCGACTTCCTCGCTCTTGACTCCGGAATCAGCCCGCGCGACCTGCAATTAAAGGAGGAATGGAAACGCAGGGTGCGTTGATGTTCCCCGCTCGTGACCGGCATATTTGCATTGACATTTATTTAAATTAGAGTATATTTGCATCACATAACTGAACGGGGAGCCTGCCCGGCAGGCTGAGAGGAGCGTAATCGCTCGACCCGCATTACCTGATCTGGTTAATACCAGCGGAGGGAACATAGTCTCATCCTGCCATCCTCCGCCCTCGGAGGATTTTTTATTCCATGCACCGCATCGTATTATTCGCCAACGGCTCGATTCCCAACCTCGATGTCATTCCCTCGCTCCTGCGCCCGGAGGATTTCCTGCTCGGCGTGGACGCGGGGGCGCGTCATATCCTTGCCATGGGACGGCAGCCGCATCTTGTTATCGGCGACCTCGACTCACTCGACGCGGGTGAAATCCGCGAATTGAAAAAAGCGGATGTTCCCACCCGGCAATTTCCCAGCGACAAAAACGAAACCGACCTGGAACTCGCGCTGGAATATGCCATCGAATCAGGCTATCGCGAAATCCTGGTCGTCGGCGGGGCAGGCAACCGCCTCGACCAGACGCTTGGCAACATCGCCCTGCTCACTGACCTTCGACTTTCGACTTTCGACCTTCGACTCGATGACGGGGTGGAGGAAATCTTCTTTTGCCGGGATCAGGCGCGGGTCCGCGGAAGAAGCGGCGACATCGTGTCATTAATTCCGTGGGGCAATGACGTGACCGGGGTGTCCACCCAAAATCTTAAATGGCCGCTCCATGGCGAGACGTTGTATTCACACAAGACACGCGGTATCAGCAACGAAATGCCCGGCGAAGAGGCATCCATAAAAATTGAAAGCGGGTTATTGCTCATCATCCATCGCCGCGCTGATCATCGATAACCTTTTACAAATGGAGACCCACATGAAAAAGTCGATCTTTCTTCTTTTCTCCTTCTTCCTTCTTCTCTCGGCCTGTGTTCCAAAGGACCAGCAGACTCTCACCATCATGACGCACGATTCGTTTGCGATAAGCAGGGAGGTTGTTGCAGTATTTGAAGATGAGTATAATGCCAGTGTGGTGTTCCTTGCGAGCGGCGACGCGGGTTAAATGCTCAACAAAGCCATTCTTTCCAAGGACGCGCCGCTCGCGGACCTGCTCTCTG
>Ga0172375_10005294_pt1 | contig 18676 bp, 20 predicted proteins | sample LakKiv1m_FD_114537 | JGI IMG/M metagenome (GOLD analysis project Ga0172375, IMG submission 114537) | Freshwater microbial communities from Kabuno Bay, South-Kivu, Congo - kab_092012_11.1m | ecosystem: Environmental > Aquatic > Freshwater > Lake | place: Democratic Republic of the Congo...
AATTGTCGCCTTAATACCGTTTTTCATCCCGCCAATTGCTACGTTAGTCGCACCGCCGCCAATACTTTCATAAAAATGATCCGCAAAGTATTTTCCTCCCATTGCCAACTGAAAACGGCCATCAGATGAAGTCAAAGAAGCACCCTTAAAATAAAGATCAATACTAATACTCCCAACCGTAATTAAATCGTACATAAATAAATTATATAACATACTTTTTCTACTATCCATCGCCGCCAACATATAACCGGACCGGTTATATATTTTTAGACCTATGTAAACAATGTTTGATCTGCTAAAATCTAAGCATGGTTTTAGATAAATATTCCGCTCTTTGGGTTTCCCATACTTCCAGTAGTGATTTTTTAGCCTGTCCCCGCAGTTATTACTTAAAAAATATTTATAAAGATCCACGTACCAATCATAAAATCAAACTTGTCTCGCCTCCTTTAGCGCTTGGCCAGGCTGTTCACGAAGTTATTGAATCGCTTTCAGTTTTGCCGGTTGAAGATCGTTTTAAGGATTCGCTTATCGAAAAATTTGCTTTTGTCTGGAAAAAAGTGAGTGGCGAAAAAGGAGGTTTTCCCAATTTGGAAATTGAAAAACAGTATAAAGATCGGGGAGAGGAAATGCTCAATCGGGTAATGAAAAATCCCGGTCCTTTGTTGAACAAAGCGGTAAAAATAAAAGCTCAGGGAAATCTGCCTTATTTTTGGCTTTCGGAAAAAGACAATATTATTTTATGCGGAAAAATCGACTGGCTGGAATATTTAGAAGATTCCGACAGCGTACATATTATTGATTTTAAAACCAGCAAACACGATGAAGAAGATGGTTCGATGCAACTTCCAATTTACTATCTGCTTGTTAAAAACTGTCAAAACCGCTACGTTAAAAAAGCCAGTTACTGGTATCTTAATCGCAGCAATGCACCTCAAGAAAAAACCCTGCCTGATTATGACACGGCTTATGCAAAAATTATGGAAACTGCCAAAAAAATGAAACTGGCAAAACAACTAAATGTTTTTAAATGTCCCCATAAAACCGGTTGTAGCCACTGCAAACCTTACGAAGAAATTGTTAAAGGTAATGCTCAATTTGTCGGCGTCAACGAATTCAGACAGGATATTTATGTTTTAAACGACCCTAAAAAAACCAATAGCGTTATTCTTTAACCTAATCCCGACTGATTAAATCTCTGTTATATTCTTTTAATCTCTCTTTCAGCTGCTGTATTTTTTCAAAATCCGGACAGTTGTTAATTAAAAAATTGACGGCGTTTTTCGTTTTTTCAATCAGCCCTAAATCTGTTAAAGAAGCAACTTTCAGATCGGCAAAACCATGTTGTTTCGTACCGTAAATCTCTCCGGCTCCGCGTTTGTGCATGTCATATTCAGCCAAGTCAATTCCCGAATTGGTTTTGGCAAAAAAATGCAGACGGGCAATGACTTCCGGCACTTCGATTTCGGTAAAAATATAGCAGTAAGCTTGCATTTTATCGCGCCCGACCCGGCCGCGTAGCTGATGTAATTGAGCCAAGCCAAATCTTTCCCCCGCCTCAATCACCATAATGTTGGCATTGGGAATATCTACTCCTACTTCAACCACTGGTGTACACAATAAAATGTCGATTTTTTTGTTTTTAAAATCCGCCATTACTTCGTCTTTTTCTTGAGGCTTCATTTTTCCATGCAATAAACCGATTTTTAATTCCGGAAAAATTATTTTTTGTAAATCCGCGTATTCTTTTTGCACGGCTTTTACCGATTTCATCGTTTCGATTTCCGATTCTTCAATCAAAGGACAAACAATAAAAACTTGGGTACCCGTGGTTTTAATTTGATTTTTTATCCAGGCGTAAGCGGCTTGGCGTTTTATTTTGGGAACAAAATAGGTTTTTACTGGCAGTCGCCCGACCGGCATTTCATCAATTACCGACATTTCCAATTCTCCGTATAAAGTCAAAGCAACGGTACGCGGAATCGGCGTTGCCGTCATAGTTAACAAATGCGGATTATTGCCTTTTTCCTTAAGAACTGCTCTTTGATTAACTCCAAAACGGTGTTGTTCGTCAATCACGATTAGCCCCAGTTTTTTTAAGGAAAATTTTTCGCTGATTAAAGCTTGTGTGCCGACAATAATGTCAAAATCTTCTTTGTTTTTTATTTTTACCGAACCTGTTTGTAATCCGATTTTAACTGTTGTATTTTGAAACAATTTTTGCAGCGAGGAAAAATGTTGTTTGGCCAGAATTTCCGTCGGCGCCATGATTAAAGATTTATGATTGTTGAGATAGGCAAGATAACAGGCCAGTGCCGCCACAACGGTTTTTCCCGAACCTACGTCTCCTTGAAGAAAGCGGTTCATCGCCACATTTTTTTGTAAATCAGTACTAATTTCCTGCCAGCATTTTTTTTGCGAATTAGTTAAAGTAAAAGGCAGTTGTTTAATAAACAAATCTAGTTGCGGTTGGTTTTTTTCTGACAAAACAAATCCTTGTGTAGTTTTTTCTTTTTGCCATTTTTGTTTTTGTAGATGCGAGTTTAACTGGATCAAAAAAAGCTCGTCAAAAGACAGTCTTTCTTTAGCAGAAGATTCTTTTTCCCAACTAACAGGAAAATGAATATCGTTGTAGGCCTGCGCTTCCGGAATCAGACGATTATAATCAATGATTTTTTGCGGCAAAAACTCCTCGACTTTGTCAGCGTATCCAGAAACAACTTGATAAATTTTTTCACGCAAAGTTTTTGGTGATAAACCGCTGGTTACCGAGTAAACCGGAACTAATCTTCCCGTATGAATAGTTTTGTCGTTTAAGGTTTTGAGAATTTCGTATTCGGCAGGTTCCAAAACCATTTTTTTGCCGCTGATTTTTGTCGTGCCGGCAACGCTCAAAAAAATTCCCGGCTTAATAAGCCTATATAAATACATTTGGTTGTACCAAACAAGCTCAATGGTTCCGGTTGTGTCTTCAAGGACGGCTTTCTGGATTTTAAAACCATTTTTTGTAAACTGGTTTTTGAAACTGGTAATTTTACCGATTAAAGTTGCGGTTTCGCCGGGTTGGACTTGAGCAACTGTCGATATTAACGCATAATTTTCAAAACGGTAGGGAAAATAATTGGTCAGATCCCAAAAATTATTGATTTCCAGATTTTTGAGTTTTTTAAAAGTGACTCCGCTGGTCCGAAGAAGCGAGTTAACCGGAATTTCCTTTAAATTCATTTATTAGGTGATTCTTTGCGAAATATTAAATAAAGTAAAAGAATGATTATTAAAACTATCCCGTATTGAATTGATACGCTATTTATCATACTAGTAAAATTGTTCATACTATTTTTTACTGCGTAACAAATACGCAACTATTAAAGACAGACTACCAAAAAACAGCCTTAAAATCAATAAATAAAAATCCATATCTTTATTAATCCTTGTTTCAATTAGGACAATTAGATACCAGGAAGCAGCAAAATTAACAAATAAATCAGAAACAATATTTAAAAATACTTTCCAATTAATACTCATGTTAATTATTTTTAAATATTCTCCAAATGGAATCTATGTATTATATGCGACATTTTACGAAGTTTAGATTGTTACAAAAGCAAATTTATTTCAATATACCCATGTCGATTTACCTCCCCATCATCAAGAAAACCGGTGCTAAGGAGGAGATGATTAAAATTAAAGAAGACACGATCATAATAATTTTCATAATCCTTTCTTTCTTAAAAAATTTCTTTATTTTCATATTAATAAATATTATACTTAATAAGTAGAAAATATGTTATATCCACGTTCTAATTTGCGCAAAAAATATCGTAGCCAGAAACTGATCACCCAACTGCTGCTTGTTTTGGTCGGGTTGATTGCCGTAGGATTTATTTGCGCACTAATTGTTTTCGCCTGGTTTGCCCGCGATCTGCCCGCTCCCGGAAAACTTTCTCAAAATACCGGTGCTGCTTCAACAGTTTTTTATGACCGCGACGGAAAAGTAATTTACGAAATGTACAAGGAAAAAAACCGCATTCCGGTCGCCTATGCCGATATTTCCGACTGGTTGAAAAAAGGCACGGTTGCTATTGAAGATAAAACTTTTTTTACTCACAAGGGCGTTTCGGAACTGGGAATTATCCGCTCGGTGGTTAACTTATTTTTAAAAGGACGCATGGAAGGCGGCTCAACCATTACTCAACAGTTAATTAAAATGGTTTTACTTGACTCCGGACGCAATCTTCCCCGAAAAATCAAAGAAGCGATTTTGGCTTTTGAAGTGGAAAGAAAATATTCCAAAGAACAAATTCTGGAAATGTATTTAAATGAAGCGCCTTACGGAGGAAATTATTACGGCATCAACACGGCTGCCAGTAATTATTTTGGAAAACAGCCAAAAGATCTTGACTTGGTCGAGTCGGCCATTCTTGCCGGATTACCCCAAAATCCGCCTTATTATTCACCTTTTATCGGAACTAAAAATGCCTGGAAAGGAAGAACGATGGATGTTTTGCGCCGCATGCGTGAAGACGGTTATATTACCAAAGATCAGGAAAAACAAGCACTTTCAAAATTAAACAGCATTACTTTTTCGTCAGCCAAAACCGCCATTTCCGCTCCGCATTTTGTTTTTTATATTAAAGATTTAATTCAAAAAGAATATGGAATTGATATTGCCAGCCAAGGCGTAAAAGTAAAAACTACTTTGTCTCTTGATGTGCAAAAATCTGCGGAAAAAATCGTCAAGGATGAAATTACTAATTTGAAAAAATACAGTGTTACCAATGGGGCAGTAGTAATTCTTGATTCGCAAACCGGTGAGGTTCTGGCAATGGTTGGTTCTTATGATTATAATGACGACAAATACGGAAAATTTAACGCCGCTTTAGGTTTACGTCAGCCCGGCTCAACTATTAAACCAATTACTTATGCCACTGCTTTTGAAAAAGGTTATACGCCAGCTACTTTACTTATGGATGTCAAAACCACTTTTCCCGACCAAGGCGAGAAAGATTATATTCCGGAAAATTACGACGAAAAATTTCACGGACCCACCCAAGTTAGATTTGCTTTAGGAAATTCTATCAATGTTGTTGCTGTAAAAATGTTAGCTATGGTGGGAGTACGTGATTTTTTGCAAAAAGCATACGATATGGGTCTTGATACTTTTGCACCAACTGATGCCAATATGAAACGTTTTGGACTGGCAATTACTTTAGGAGGAGGGGAAAGCCGGTTGATTGACATGACTTCGGCTTTTTCCATTTTTGCCAACGGCGGTACGAAGAACGAGGTTTCTTCGATTTTGGAAATTACGGATTTTAAAAATAAATCAATTTATAAAAAAACTTCAACTAAAAAAAAGACGGTTTTGTCTAAAGAAATTGCTTTTTTAATTTCCCATATTTTATCAGACAACAATGCACGTCTTGATGCTTTTGGTCCGACTTCTTATTTGAACGTTCCCGGAAAAACCGTCGCCGTCAAAACCGGAACCACCAATGACAAACGTGATAACTGGACAATTGGTTATACCAAAAGTGTCACCGTCGGTGTCTGGGTAGGAAATAATGATAACTCTCCCATGGATCCTAAAATCGCCTCTGGAATTACCGGTGCTTCGCCGATTTGGTACAACATCATGCGCGAAATTCTTAAAAAATATTCCGACGGCATTATTGACAAGCCCGATAATGTGAAGGCAGTACAAATAGATTCTTTTTTAGGCGGATTGCCTAAAGACGGAGTACCCACCCGTTCCGAATATTTTATCAGTGGGACCGAGCCAAAAGAAGTTTCGCCTTTTTACAAAAAACTGAAAATTTCCAAATCCAATGGAAAAATTGCCAATGAAGTCGAAGTTAAATCCGGCAATTATGATGAAAAAGATTTTTATTTAATCACGGAAAATGATCCGGTTTCAACAGATGGCAAAAACCGCTGGCAGGAAGCGATTGATGCTTGGGCCAGAGAACAAAAAGACGACAAATATCACTATCCGACTGAAACTTCGGACAACTCCAGCGAAAACGTCGTCGTCAGCATCAAGAACCCAACTGACAAACAAAAACTTACCAGCAAAGATGTGGAAATTAAAGCAAAAATTACCTCTCTTTCGGCAATCAAAAATATCAAAATTTATTTAAACGACAAAGAAGTCAAGTCAATCAATGAAAATAAATCCGAAATTGTCGAGCCGATGAATTTAAACGAAGAAGTTTACGAGCTGAAAATTACAGCCACCAATGACAAAGATAAAACCGGCGAAGCCAAAATAAAATTTGGAATTAATAAAGATGTTAATTAAAGTCATTCCCACGAAGGTGGGAATCCAGACTAAATAATAGACTGGATCTCCGCCTTCGCGGAGATGACAAAGAATATAAAATAAGAAATAATTTATTCATGTTATAATTCTTTTATGCTTAACCAAGAAAAAATTTTACTAGATCTCCAACAAGCATTGGAAAAAGTCACACTTTCCGATCTGGAAAATTTGCAAATTAAATATTTAGGCCGCAACGGTCTTGTTAACGATCTTTTTCAAAAAATTAAAGAGGTTTCACCTGCAGAAAAAAAAGCTTATGGCGAAAGCATTAATCGGTTGAAAGAAAAAGTCACCGCTTTAATTCTTGCCAAAAAAGAAGAATTAGTCACCAAAGAAGATAATGCGGAAAAAATTGATGTCACTCTGCCTGGCAAAAACTATCCGCAAGGTAGCCTCCATTTAATTACTCAAGGCATTAACGAAATCAGCCAAATTTTCGAAAAAATCGGATTTATCAGAATGTCCTATCCGGAAGTCGAGTGGGAATATTTTTCTTTTGCATCTTTGAATATGCCGGCAGACCATCCAGCACGCGATGATTTTGAGACCTCATTCATTGATTTTCCTGAGCATTCAGAATATGGAAAAATGGTACTAACTCCCCATACTTCATCAGGACAGGTGAGAGAAATGTGGCGCTTGGGAAAACCGCCGATTCGGATGATCAATATTTCCAAAACTTATAGACCTAATTACGATGCGACTCATACACCGATGTTTTACCAATTTGAAGGACTTTGCGTTGATAAAGGAATTAACATTACCCATTTAAAAGGAACAATTGATTATTTTGCCAAAGCCTATTTTGGCGAAGATGTCCAGACTCGACTAAGACCACATCATTTTCAGTTTACCGAACCATCATTTGAAGTCGATGTTACCTGTACTGTCTGCCGGGGAAAATGTGAAGTAGACGGCAAAAAATGTAAGGTCTGTAAATCAGGCTGGCTAGAGCTTGGCGGCACCGGCATGGTTCATCCTAATGTCCTAAAGGAGGGAAAAATCGACAGCGGGATTTATACCGGCTGGGCGTTTGGATTTGGGATCGAAAGGGTGATTATGATGAAATATGGCATTAATGATATAAGGTATTATTATAGTGGCGATATTCGATTTCTGGAACAATTTTAAATATGAATATTAAAATTACCTACAACTGGCTTTTGGATTATCTGGAAACCGATGCAGATGTTTTTGAAATTCAAAAATATCTTTCCCTTTGTGGTCCTTCGGTCGAAAGAGTAGATAAAAACGGTGATGATTATGTAATGGATATTGAAATTACCTCCAACCGGATCGACTGCGCCAGTGTGATCGGCATTGCTCAAGAGGCAGCGGCAATTTTACCCCGTTTCGGAAAAAAAGCCAAACTTAAAAAAAATCCACTGACTCAGCTTAAATTCCCTTCCGGTTTTAAATCCCCGGTAAACATTAATCAACTTTCTGTTAATATTCCAGCAGAACTTTGCCCCCGTTTTACAGCAGTTGTTTTAGATAATATCCAACTGAAAGACGCGCCGGATTTTATTAAAAAAAGACTCCAACTTTGCGAAATTAAATCAATTAATAATATTGTCGATATTTCCAATTATCTGATGCTGGTTTTTGGACAGCCTTCTCACATGTTTGATTATGACAAAATCGGACAGGGAAAAATGTGGATGCGCGAAAGTAAAAAAGGAGAAGAAATTGTAACTTTGGACGAGAAAAAAATCACTTTACCCGGAGGCGATATGATTATCGAAGACGGTGATAAAAAAATTGTCGATCTTTGCGGTATTATGGGCGGCCTTAATTCGGCGATTTCTAATACTACCAAAAGAGTTGTCTTTTTTGTCCAGACTTACAACAAAAATAAAATCCGCAAATCTGTCATGCTTACCAATCAGAGGACAGTGGCTTCAACTTTTTTTGAAAAAGGACTGGATGAAGAAAGGGTAGAGCCGACCTTTGTTTACGGTCTGGAACTGCTGGAAAAATATGCCGGCGCCAAAATTTCCTCACCTTTATATGACTTAAATTACAAACCTGAAACAAAAAGAGTGATTGACTTGAATATTGCTGATGTTAATCGGATTATTGGCGTTGAAATTAAAGATAGCGAAGTTAAGGAGATTTTGGAAAATTTGGGGTTTGAAATTGCCGAAAATGGATTTTCTGTTCCTCCCTCCCGCAAAAACGATGTTTTTATCAAGGAAGATTTAATTGAAGAAATAGCGCGTATCTATGGTTATCACAATCTACCAAGTGAGTTACCTCCAATGGTTTATATTAAACAGCCTGAGGAAATTGAACAGATTTTTTCTTTGCAGTACAAAATTAAATTATTGCTTAAGCATCTGGGTTTAAACGAGATGATGAACTACTCGATGATTTCCAAAGAACTGATTACCAATTTCGATCTGAATCTAAAAAAACATCTTGACGTCAAGAATACGATTTCCGATGATATAAAATATTTACGTCTTTCCCTAATCCCCTCGCTGGCAAAAAACATTAAAGATAACGAAGGCAAAAAATCCTGTCTGCAGATTTTTGAAATTGCCAAAGTTTATCCGCAAAGGGAAAATGAACTGCCCGATGAGAGGCTAAAATTAGCAGTTGCTGTGAATACGGATTTTGATGATCTAAAAGGTATTATGCAGCAGATTTTTCATGAACTTTGTATTGTTGATTATGAGTTAAAAGTTAATTCGAGCAATCGCTTTTTCCATTCTGGTATTCAAACACAGGTAAAAATTGGTCAGGATATTGTTGGTGAAGTTGGCAAACTGAAAGAAAGTTATCGCCAGAATTTGGGATTAAAAAGCGAGGTTTACCTGTTGGAATTTGATTTGCAGACAGTGATCAAATATCAGCAAAATCTTCTACCCTACCGGCCGGTCAATCCTTTTGCGGTGATTAAGCTTGATTTGACACTTAATGCTGATAAAATCGTCTTTGGCGAATTAAAAAAAACTGCTTTTGCCAAATCGCAGCTACTGCAAAAAATCGAAGTCTTGGGAAAGTATCAGAACAAATTGAGTTTGCGTTTTTACTTTTCTTCTTCTGAAAAAAATATTACTCAAAAAGAGGCGGAAGCAGAGCTGGAAAATCTTAAAAAGATTTAATTTATGTCGCCTTTAGCAGAAACTAAAACATATTTACCTATAGCTCCTAACATTAATTTAAAAAACGGCATTCAAAGATTGCTCACGGATATTTTTACTAATCTTCCAGAAATTCCTATTCCTCCTGATGGCTTACTAAAGTATATAGAGATGATAAATGGATAATATAATTCATTGCCAGTTTTCCTTCCCCGTATCAACGAAAATACCCATTTTAAAAAGTGTGACAAAAACCCTAACTCTCAATATCAAATTATTTTTAATCCAAAGTCTTATACGAATTTTATTAAGCATGACGGTTGGGTAGTTTTATCTTCATTAATAACTCCAAAAGAGCTATCTTTGACAGAAGCTAATGATCTTATGCAGGAAATAAAATCATCAGCTTCTTTTGAAGGAAAGCAAATTCGTTTTCCTAGTTGGCAGGAAGCTTTAATTATGCAGAGAGTTGGCGCGTTAAATCTTGGTTATCCAATTCGTCTGGCTGATTATAAAGGGAAACTATGCGGGAAGTTTAATAAAGAAGGAACCTCTTTTGAATTTATTCCAGAACCTAAAACAAAAACTGGAACAATAACTGAAACAATAACTGGAATTAGCTTTTTAACGCTTTTTTAAAACCTTATTTATTTACTTCTTTGACGATTTTTTCGAAGACTTGAGGATGGTCGACGGCAATTTTTGCCAGAATTTTACGATCGATTTCGATTTTGTTTTTACTAAGTAGAGGAATAAATCTACTGTAAGTTAATCCCAAATTTCTTAAAGCGGCATTAATTCTGATAATCCATAAAGAACGGAATTCGCGTTTTTTTTCTTTGCGTCCTCTAAAAGAATATTCGCCTGCATGTAAAACTGCTTCTTTGGCTTTTTTAAATTGTTTGTGACGAGTCATCCAAAAACCTTTGGCTTGTTTTAAGACTTTTTTATGTCTTCTTTTAGTTTGGACTCCGCCTTTAATTCTCACCATATTATTTTAAACCTAACATTCTTTTAACTTTTCTTGCTTGTTTACCTTTTAATTCTTTCATTTGTTTTAACCTTCTGACTTGGTTTTTGCTTTTGACCGCCCTTAAATGTCTTAATTTATGGGAACGATGCATAAGTTTCCCTGTCTTCGTGACTTTGAATCTTTTCGCAGCACCTTTTCTGGTTTTTTGTTTGTTTTTCATAAGTTTATACAATATACAATTATAAATTATTTTTTCTTAGATACAACCGCTCTTAAAACCCGGCCTTCCACACGCGGTTCTTTGGAAATGTTTACTTCGCCTAATTTGGCAATATAATTTTTTACCAAATCAAATGCCATAGGTTTTTTAGTGACCTCACGTCCTTTTAAAGTCAGGTTAATACGCAACTGGCTGCCTTCTTCCAAAAATTCTTTACCTTTGTTGATCATTCTTTCCAAATCCGCAGGACCGATAAAAAGCGACAGCTTTACGTCTTTGACAATACTTTTTTTGATGCCTTTTTTTGCTTCTTTCAGTTTTTTTTCTTCCTGGTAGAGGAATTTTTTAAAATCAATTATTTTCGCTACTGGCGGTTGTGCCGTTGCTGCGATCAAAACTAAATCTAATTCTTTTTCCTGAGCCAGTTTTAATGCTTCTTCTTTGGAAATTACCCCGATCTGTTTGGCTTCGGCATCAATGACACGCAAAGTCGGCGCCTCAATCCGATAGTTTATTTGGTAATACTTTCTCTTCGGCTGATGTTGATGATGAAAGCGGTTAAAGGTATTTCTCAATTTGGCTTTTTAGTTTTTCAATAAATTGGTAAAGATCAGTCTGTCCTAAATCTTTTCCTTCCCGTGTTCTGACGGAAATAACTGGATTTTTTTGGGACAGCTGCATTTCCTTATCACCAATTATAACAAGATAGGGAATTTTTTGCAAAGTTGCCTGTCTGATTTTATAACCAATTGTCTTATTGTCACCGTTTAATTCTGCGCGCAAATTATTCTCAGCTAAAATTTGGGTAATTTTTTGAGAAAACTCCAGCTGCTTTTCGGAAATCGGCAACACCGCGACTTGGACAGGGGAGAGCCATAAAGGAAAAGCTCCGGCATAATGTTCGATTAAAATACCCAAAGTTCTTTCTACAGAACCAGTTAAACCGCGGTGAATGATTACTGGATGTTGTTCTTTTCCTTTTTCGTCAATGTAAGTCAACTCCAAGCGTTTAGCCATAAATAAATCAAGCTGGAGAGTACTCATTTGCCATTCTCTCCCTAAAGCATCAAAAGCAATAAAATCTATCTTAGGGCCATAAAATGATGCTTCACCTTTTGCTTTTTTATAATTCAAGCCATTATCCTTAACAATTTTTTCTAGTTGATTACCGGCTTTTTCCCAGGTTTTCTCATCGGCAATATATTTAATTGCATCCAAAGGATCCGATAAAGATAAACGTACATAGTAATTCTGCAAACCAAAGGCAGTAAACATTTTCTTAATCATATTAATACAGCGACGAAACTCATCTTCGACTTGATTTTCTGTCATTAAAATATGACTATCGTCAATCGTTAAAGCGCGTACGCGCAAAAGTCCAGATACTTCACCCGTTTTCTCATAACGATAAACCGTTCCTGGCTCTGTTAAACGAATCGGTAATTCTTTATAACTACGTGGACGGCTAGCATAAATCATATAATGATGAGGACAGTTCATCGGTTTAAGAACATATTCCTCATTATCAATTCCAAAAGGTGCATACATTGTTTCACGGTAATGATCCCAATGACCTGTTCGTTTATACATTTCCGATCTTGCTATATGAGGTGTTGTCACCTGTTGGAAACCGTTTTCCTTCTCAAGTCTATTCTCTAAATCAAGTATTTGTTTTCGGATAGCTGTACCTTTAGCAGTTAGTAAAGGCAAACCTTTACCAATATTTTCGCTAATAACAAAAAGATCAAGTTCTTTTCCTAATTTCCGGTGGTCTCTTTTTTTTGCTTCTTCAATCATCCAAAGATATTTATCCAGTTCTTCTTTGGTGGCAAAACAAGTGCCGTAAATCCGTGTCAGCATTTTATTTTTTTCATCACCGTGCCAGTAAGCTCCGGCGATTGATAACAATTTAAAAGCACCAATCTTACCTGTTGAATCAACATGAGGTCCTTTGCATAAATCAACATCGGCGCCTTTTTCACCGGGTTTTCCTGTCCAGTAAACAGTGGCTTTTTCACCTTTTTTTTCAATTTGGGCTATCCAATCAAGTTTATAAGGATTGTCTTTAAACATTGCCTTCGCTTTTTCAATCGGGATTTCCTCGCGCACAATTGGTAAATCGGTTTTGATGATTTCCCGCATTCTTTTTTCGATTTTGGGAAAATCCGCTTCGGTAATCTTCCCTTTGTAATCAAAATCGTGATAAAAACCTTCCTCTGTTGCCGGCCCCATTGCCCGTTTTAAACCGGGAAACAACTCCGCCATCGCCTGATGTAAAACGTGCTCGCAGCTATGACGCATTTTTAGTAATAATTCTTTTTGGTTTTCCATATGTTTTAGATTATATCTAATTTTTAATAAAGAAGTCATCCTAAATTACTGTACCAATAAATATGGTACTCCTTAATTTAGGAGCAAGTAGTCAATGCAGTGTTAACCAAAAGTTCTAAAAGATATATTTTCATGTGGTCGCGACAGGACTTGAACCTGTGACCTTTTCAATGTCAATGAAACGCTCTAGCCAACTGAGCTACGCGACCAAACAAATGTTATTTTACCAATATCTCCATCCAATTTAAAGCCGATATTCTCATTTCGATTATTCGAATAATCGAAATAGTTAAGATTTAATTAGCTCGCTCATCAAATTGCGATCTTTTATATTTGTTATTTGCACCGGAACTATTTTACCGACCAAATCCTTCCTTGTTTTAATTAAAATCGGCAGCTGATTGTCGAGTAAACCGGAAATATATTCATTATCGATTCTTTTAATAACTAATGCTGAGGTTTTTCTGTCAATATTTCTTATCAGAAAATCCAAATACTTTTTTTGCCCTAAATCCCTGATGATTTTGGCCCTTTTAGTTTTTATGGCTTCACTGGGCTCTAAATAATCTTTAACTAATGAGTAAGCGGCTGTATCCGGCCTTCGGGAAAAACGAAAAACATGGAATTTGTCAATTGAAGCGCGTTTTAAAAAACCATAGGTTTTCTGGAATTCCTTTTCCGTTTCTCCACAAAAGCCGACGATAATATCTGTACCGATAAAAGCATAAGGATCAATCTTTTTTATCTTCACCAGCATTTTTTCGATATTTTTTGTCGAATAATCGCGTTGCATCAGTTTTAAGATTTTATTTGATCCTGATTGAATCGGAATGTGAAAAAGCTGGACAAAACGCGGATTGTCTTTTAATTTTGCCAGTAACCTAAAGAATTCTTTATCAAAAGTCCAAGGATGAATTGATCCAAAACTTAAGCGATTAATCTTTGTTTTTTCTAAAACATTTTTAATTAAATCTACCAAACTCTCGTTAGTATCAACTCCGTAAGCTGCCGTATTGATTGCTGCCAAAATTACTTCCTGCAAAGGAAAAGGGTAATAATTTATTTTATCCAGCAAATCTTTTATCGACGTTGACCGCGTTTTACCGCGCAAATATGAAGTAATGCAATAACTGCAAAAACGGTCACAGCCTTCTTGGATTTTAAAAATTGCCCGGCTGGAGGAAAGGAATTTGTTATGCAATAATCCTGTTTCTGTAGAGACGCAATGCCTTGCGTCTCTACTACAAATATTACCGCCAACTATAATATCCACTAATCTCTCCTTTTTCGAATTTGAAACTACCAGATCAACTTCCTTAGGCACATTTTTCTTCCTTTCCCAGTATGTTGCCGCACATCCGGTAAGCACGACCTTTACCTCAGGCAAACGCTTTCTCACCTGGTAAATATGCTGCCTGACTTCACGTTCAGCCTTAGCTGTAACCGCACAGGTATTAATCAAATAGTAATCTGGATTTTTGAGGCTAACTTTCCAACCTTGCCTTACCAAATCAAGGCTGATTTTTTCCGCCTCAGCCTCATTTACACGGCAGCCAAAAGTATAAACGTAAAAGCTCTTCATAAGATGATATTATACACGAGGTTAACCAAACAACTCTTGACAGGCCTATAATCTTCTGCTATAATACAACCAGATCCTAAGGTTTTTCTACTTGCTAGAAAAGCTTTAGGATTTTTTTTATGAGAAAACTTTTTCTAACAGTATTAATTGTCGGATTGTTTTTCTTAATCTCTTCTCCTGTTGCCGCAGAAAAAATTGCCGGTGTTTCCGCTACTATGGCCTATAAAGATATGTCCTCAGAAGAAAGAAGTCTTTTTATCAAAAAACTGGCGATTAAAAATGTCCTTGCTCGTAACAATTCCTTACTTGAGGGTCAGGTAGATGATTTTATTGATACTTGTATTGAATACAAACTTGACTGTTATTTACTGCCTTCGATTACTGGTGTCGAATCTTATTTTGCTAAATTTATTTATCCTAACTCCAACAATCCTTTTGGATGGGGTGGAGGTACAATTATGTTTAATGACTGGAAAACCTCAATTAAGACTGTAGGTGAAGGTTTAAGAAAAAATTATTTTGACCGTGGCGTTGATACTGTTGATGAAATCGGTCCGGTTTATGCTGTCTCCACTACTTGGGCTCCTAAGGTTAATTATTTTCTTGCTCAATTTCGCCAGGAAGAGGAAAAAATCCAATTGCTTTTAGGTAAAAATCAAGTAGAATAATTTCATGAAAAATTATCAGATAAAAAGCCTTAATAAAACCGATAAAGAAATTACAGTTGATATTGCTCAAGATGAGATCAAAAAACAATATCAATTTTCCTTTGAAAAATTACAAAACGAACTGACTGTTGAAGGTTTTCGTAAAGGTAAGGCTCCTAAAACCGTTGCCGAAAAATACTTAAGTAAGGAAAAAATCTACAATGATCTGATTAATACTTTACTTCCCAAAATCTATCAGGAAATTATTAAAAAAGAAGATCTTAAACCAGTTATCGCTCCTAAAATCGATCTAGTAAAAGCTAAGGAAAATGAAGATTGGCAGGTTAAAATTACGGTAGCGGAAAAACCGACTATAGAAATTGGGGATTATAAAGCTGTTGTTAAAAAAGTAAAGGCAGAATTGAAAAAAGACAATATCTGGGTTCCTGGAAAAGACAAAAAACCTGAAGAACCAAAAAAAGACAATCAGAAGATTTTAAATGCGGTTTTGACGGAAATCGTTAAAATTACCAAATTGGAAATTTCCGATTTGATCATCGAGGAAGAATTGAACAATCGTTTAAGCAAGTTAGTCGATGATGTCCAGAAAATCGGTTTGACTATGGACAATTACTTAAAATCGAAAAATCTGACTCATGAAAAAATTAAAGAACAGTTTAAAAATGAAATTATTGATACTTATAAGCTGGAATTTGCTTTAAGTGAAATTGCCGATAGAGAAAATCTCAAGGTAGAGCAGGCGGATTTAGAAAAACTCTTTGTTAATATCAAAGATGAAAAAGAACGCCAAATGGCTAAAGAAAATAGCTATTTTTATGCTTCTATTTTGAGGAAGCAAAAGACGCTTGATTTCATTTTAGGCCTGTAGTATAATTAAGCCACTATGAGTACTAACACCAGAGTTAGTGCACAGAAAAAAAGCTCTAACCAAAATCCGAAAAATACTATTGAGACGCTGAAAGACTTTTCTTCTTCAATGGCCAAAAATACTGCTAATACTTTTAAAGATATTGGTTCTGGTATTTTTGATCAGATTTTTAATAATCAAGGTTTTTCGGAAGATAATTTTGACGATTTTGACCGTTTTTCCCAAAATTGGGAAAATAAAACTAAAACTAAAAAACCTAAAAAGGAATTTAAACTCTTTAATTACCAAAACTACTACGAAAATAATTTGATTAAAAACCAAATTAAGGAACTAACCCAGGTAGTCAAAAAAGAAATTGAGCAGATAAAAATGGCTGACAAATCGCTGATGCAGGAAGTTTCCGATATTCAAAACAATGCGATTAATGCACTTCCGGAAAAGCCAGGAATCTATCATATCCGTTTCTTAGAATTGCTTTTAAGTATTTTAAGAACGGTCCGACTAAAAATTAACGAATCGCGCACTTGGTTGCAAGCGATGGTTTCCAAAAAGAAAAAACGCGGCTCTTTATTTGCCTCCATGTCCAAAAGCAAGGGGACTCAATATTCTTTAAGCCAGGAGCTTTCTACCGCCAGATCAATCCAATAATTATTCGAGCACTCTTAAAAAAGTATTGACTCCGTGGGCCCAACTGCCGTTTGATGAAGGTGTATATTTTGACATAATCATGGAAGCGGTCACCAAACCTTTATCGATATAATGTTTTTTTATGCCTTCGGCAACTGTAGTGATGGCTTCATCGTAGGAGTCAAATTTGGTTACGGTGTCACCGTAAATTCCCCAACCCCAGCAGTTATGGGAATTATCCGGAATGTATTTGCAAAGGTTTGATTCTTGCATGGCAATTGCCGGAAGTAGGCGATAGTCAAAAGTGTATTTGTCAGAAGTTTGGACAATTAAATCCGCATAATCGTAAAGATCAGAGTTGTATTTTCGGAAAAATATTTTCAGGTTAGCGGCACGGCTGTCGCCGACAGTTAACTCAGTTGTCGTCCCAACCGCTTTTCCTGAAGAGGAGTAGTTAAACTGGGAAGCCAGTTCTTTTGTTTGGCTAATTTCCGTCAAAATATGATCGATATTTTTGTTTTTTTCGTAATTACGGTAAAGCCTGTAGGCAAGAAAAATATTTGCCAAAATCAAACAGCCAAAAACAAAAAAATATAATCTTAATTTTTTCAGCATTCTTTTATTATAACTCGTTAACCTGTTAACTTGTTAACTTTTTAACCAATTAATTTTATATTCTGTAGAAATACGTAGGAAACGGCTTGCGGTCGAGTTTTTTAAATAATTTTTTTTCCAGTCCTTCGACTTTAAATCCGTGGGAAATTATGAGTGTATTTTTTCGTAATTCTTTTTTCATTTTGGGAAGAAATTTTGCCATTAATTTCGGCATTAAAAAAATATAGATGACATCGACTTCTTTTAAATCGACGTCAAAAATATTTTTGCGGAAAAACTGGACGCCTTTGACTTTTTTTATTTTAGCTAAGAATCGGGCGTAACGCACTAAAACCGGGTTAACATCATAGCCGATACCTCGAACACCGTATCTTTCTGTGGCAATTCTGACAACTCTGCCGTCACCACAGCCAAGATCAAAAAAAAGCTGGCCTTTTTTTAATTTAGCTTCTTCTAACAAAACATCGATTTCTTTATTTTTTGTCGGCACGTAAGGTGCACCTTTAAAAGAGGAAACCAAAAGTGAAATCGAATAAACGGCAATTCCAAAAGAAAAAACCAATTCAAAAATTACAACCAACCAGTAAAGTAAATAAGGAAGTAACATGTGAGCCCGGTGGGAATCGAACCCACAACCACCTCCTTAAGAGGGAGATGCTCTACCAATTGAGCTACGGACCCTGAATGTATTCTTTTTCGTCCTTCGACTCGTCCTCTAAGTTAAATTTGCAGGACTCGCTCAGGATAACCCGCTCACGCCCATTTGCTTCGCAACTGCGCTGAGCGGGTAGTGTGCCCCTGGGAGGAATCGAACCTCCATCAGCGGTTCCGAAGACCGCTACTTTATCCGTTAAGCTACAGAGGCAATTATAGTAATTATATCAGCAAACGTCCAGAGAATGAAGTAAAGCCACAAAAAAAATTAGTTAAAAATGTAGGGATATTTATCGTATAGCTCTTTCTGTTTTTCATTAGATTTTTTTACTGCGTTTACGATTATTTTTTTTTGATCTCTTGAAGAAAGTTTAAAAAAGTTTTTAGCTTTCACTCTTTTTTCTCCAAATAAAGGAAGTTTCATATTATATTCTATAATAGCAAATCATTTAATTCATTAATATTATTAAAGAATATATTTTTTTCGTCTTTAATGCTATAATTCAATCTAAATTATTTTAAAAAATGTTTAAAGAAAGATTGGGAAAATTTTTATATAACCTCACGCCACTTGCTTTATTAATTTCCGCCGCTTGTTCCTCGGAATTTAAAACTCACGTTGAATTAAAATTACAGGAACTTTGTAAAACCAATAATTTACCAACGGCAACATTAGTTATGAATCTAAAAAAGGGAGAACAAGTAGTTGTTGGCCGCAATCCTTTTG
>Ga0172375_10005295_pt1 | contig 18675 bp, 15 predicted proteins | sample LakKiv1m_FD_114537 | JGI IMG/M metagenome (GOLD analysis project Ga0172375, IMG submission 114537) | Freshwater microbial communities from Kabuno Bay, South-Kivu, Congo - kab_092012_11.1m | ecosystem: Environmental > Aquatic > Freshwater > Lake | place: Democratic Republic of the Congo...
AACCGGTCATTGCGTACAACAAGTATATTTTTTATCATTTCTTATCTTCAACCAATAATCCTTAATCGCTAACCAGCCGTATGCCGAAATAACCGCGATACAGGCAACCATCGGTATCCTAAACCGTTCGCCTGCCGCGCTTGAAATATTAATCACCGTTACGGCAACAAAATACAGCATAATCCATAATAAAAACTGATAATAAATGTTTCGCTTAATTTTAGCGCAGCCAACCAAAAAACCGATTAACCAAAAAACCATCCAGGAATAAAATACTATCTTGCCAAGTATGCCAAAAAACCTGGATTTATAATACTTCAGAGATCCCGGCAAAGTCATAAGATTAACAAAGCTTTGGCCGGCGTCCTTGATGTAATTGATTCCCCGGGTAAAATAACTACTACTTTCTCCGGCAATTTTTACCAGGCCATAGACTTGAAAATTTGAAGCGCCAACGCTTGAAAATGAGCCTGAACCGACGCGCAAATAATTCCTTGCCTGCCAAATACCCAAAAAACTATAAGTTATAATTAAAAATGCCGCTGCGTGAATTAAAGTCTTTTTAAAATTACGCGCTGTATTTGCGTAAATCATAAAAATCGCAACCGCGATTCCCAAAAAATAACTTATCGGGCGCACATAAGTAGCCGCTGCTAATACTAAAGCCGATGATATAATGAATTTTATTCTACTATTCTTAAGGTAGCGGACAAATATATATATAAACAAAAAGAATAAGAATAGATATAACGCTTCGGTCATAATTTTTAAAGAATAAACTGAAGTGGGCGGATCAAATAACGCTATGGCCATACTTAGAATACCGATCCTAACATCAATTTCGGTTGCTATTTTATAAGTAAGCAGCCCTCCAAGAAGAGTAAACAATATCTGTAATAAAACTACCCCCTTAAGCGGAATATTCATTGCATTATAAACGAGCGAAAGAAAAACCGGATACCCCGGAGTCCTGAATACTTCATATTTGACCGGGCCATTGGCATCTTCAATACCAAACACCCCATGGGCGTACACGGAGTCTGCAGCTAACAAATAGGCCTCTGAATCCGAATCGTATATACTATCCGGTACGCGCATTACGCCAAAAACAAATATGCCCAGTTTAAACAAAATCGCAAAAACTAAAACAACAATAAATGATTTTTTATAATTAGTTTTTTGTAAAATCATATGCGATCGGGACCTCGATTACGCGCATTTTACTTCTTAAGGCTTTTTTTAAAAGCTCAAACACGGTGTCAAATTTCTTTAACTTAGGAAGTAATTTTAAAAAACTTTCTCTACGGATAAGCCAGCAATCAGTAAACCAATCATTTAACTTAACGCAAAATATCATATTTAATAAAAAAGCTGCCAGGCAATTATCAGCCTTTTGGCTTAACCCGCATTTATTAACTTCGCTAAAGCGAAAACCTAAAACTACATCTGCTCCCCGGTCTTTAGCAGCTTCTAAAAGCTTAAGATAATTATTAAAATCAAACCCTGAATTCACATCTAAAACAATCAAAAACTCACCCCTAGCGTTCTCAACCCCTGTGCGCACTGCTGCGGCCTTACCCCGATTGCTGGCATGATGTATAACCTTCAGGGCATTAAAAGAAGAGGAACTTAGGATTACCGGAGTCTTGTCCTTTGAGCAATCATCAACAACAACGACCTCTTTTTCTACCGGTAAACTAATGACTTTAGTTATTGCGGCTTCCATCGTTTTTTCTGCGTTAAAAACAGGTAAAATTATTGAGACCATATCAATCACCTCGTGGCGCAAAATAGTTTCTTATTAACAACCAGCCATACGCTGAGATGACCGCGATAGGACAAACCATGGGGATTCTAAAGCGCTCACCCGCGACAAGCGGGATACCGATAACGGTAACCGCCGCAAAATACAAAATAAAATATAATAAAAACTGATAATAAATGTTTCGCTTAATTTTAGCGCAGCCAACCAAAAAACCGATTAACCAAAAAACCATCCAGGGATAAAATACTATCTTGCCAAGTATGCCAAAAAACTTGGATTTATAATATTTCAGAGATCCCGGCAAAGTCATAAGATTAACAAAGCTTTGGCCGGCGTCCTTGAGATAATTAAGCCCCTGAGTAAAATAATTATCACTTTTTTCTACGACATTAGCTAAACCGAATCCTGCGGGGTTATTTTGAATAACAGTAGCGAATAAATTAGTTTTCGCGCGCTGGTAATTCCTTATCTGCCAAATCCCCAAAGAACTATAAATTATGGATAAAAAAACTATTAAGTGAATAATGGTTTTTTGGAAATTATGAGGTATATTAGCATAGATTATAAAAACAGCAACGCCAAGGCCAAGAAAATAATTAATCGGCCGCACATAGGTGGCGATGGCCAATATCAACGCAGATAACGCGATCAATCTTAATCTTCCGTTTTTAAGATAGCGGATAAATATATATATAAATAAAACCGATAAAAATAAAAATAATGACTCGGTTAACAGCATTAATGAGTAAACTGCTGTCGGCGGGTCAAGTAACACAATCGCCATGCTTAAGATACCGATTCTATAATCAATTTCTATAGCTATTTTATAGGTGATTAAACCGGCTAAAACAGTTAACAGCGCCTGCAATAAAATAATACCGTTAAAAGGAATCTTCATGCTATTATGGAAAAAAGCAAGAAAAACCGGATATCCGGGGGTCCTGAATACTTCATACTTGAAACTATTGTCAATATCCTTAACGCCAAACACGCCATCGGTGTATATGGCCTTTGCCGTAGTTAAATAAGTTTCCGTATCCGGCGCAAATACGCTATTTGGGATGCGCATTGCGCCAAAAATAAATAAACTAAGCTTAAATAAGATAGCAATAATTAAAATAATTACAAATAATCGTCTATTAATATTCTTTTTTGCTTTCAGAGCCATCAATGCCATCCCTTAAGGCTAATCCTAAACCGATCAAAAACCAGAAAATCATAACTATCCTTGAATAATAAAGGCTGGTCTCGGTAAGGCCGTTAATAAGGTACGCAATAATTGCCGCAAATACCGATATGGCGCAGGCCTTTAAAAACGGATCCGTATATCTTCTAAATGATATCCAGATAGATCTTAGGGTAACCAACAAAAAAATCATAAAAACGCCTAAACCAAGCAACCCCATCTCTCCGGCCATATGCAAGAAATTATTATGCGCGTAATAGCCGTCGGCTGTCGGATTAGCCGCCTCAACCTCTGCGGTTCTATATTCGCCATAAGTCCTGGAGAATGTGTTAATACCTACCCCTATAAAAGGATGCCGGGCAATCATATGGAGCGTATTACGATAAATACCTACCCTCACTTCATCGGTTAATAGGATAATCGGATTATAGTTAGCGTTTTTAGCCCAATCCTTAATATTCTTAGGCATAACAAACGGATAAATTAAAAGTAATAAAATAAGAATGGAAATTATAAACTTACTTTTTTTAATTAAACCTAAGAAAAACACAGCTATAAAAAGCCCTATACCTGCGCCACGCGATAAAGAAAGATAAACGCCTGCGCTGCCAATTAATGCCGCAAGAGTAAAAAATAATTTAGCGCTTGGCTGCGGGCAGAATAGGGCTAATCCGGCAATAAACGGTGTTAAGGCCGTAAGGTATACACCTAAACCATTGCAACCGGGAAATGAAGCTGTGGCGCGGGCAATGCCGATAGCCCCCTGGATACTGTTTCCGTGTATAAAATCTTTTCCTGTGAAAATTTGCCAAAGAGCGTCAATTCCGATAAAAGAGATAGCGCAGGCTACCGCAATTGCGATTCTTTTAAAATGCGGTTTATCCTTAATGCTCCCTCTACAAACAAGGAAAATCATCAAGAATTTCAAAAGTTTAGTCATCCCTTTCAGGCTATCGTGGATATTAACTGAGTTTATAAAAGAGAGCGCGCCAATAATCATAAATACGCCAAAAACTATAACCGGCAAAGAAACAGAAAATAATTTTTCCCTTCTTATGGATTTTTCAAGCAAAAATGCGCAGATCATCACCCCGATAATTGAATTCGCAATAGCCGGGGCAATGCCTACCGAAAACGGCAATAAAATAATTAACCAGTAATTAATCTTTTCTATCGCCTTAACAAACTTTTGCATTATCAATCCCCTTGCTCATTGCGAAACACCGTAAGCGCTAAAAGCAATCACATTTTCCTTAATACGGATTTTTCTCTTTCCTTAAAAGATTATAGTATCCGGATAATTTAGCCCAAAAGCTAAACGGCTTGGTTCCATCGGAATTAGTTACTTTAATCCTTTTTAACTCATATACATCGCTGTTAAATTTAGCAAAACCCCGGTTTGTCGTGCAGGCGCCTTTATAACCTGCCCGGGCAACCCAGGCTTTTGTTTTCTCGTTAAAAGCCCCGGAAGGATAACAAAAATAATCAACCGGCACTCCAATCTTCTGCTCAATTATTTTTTTTGAACCCTCTATCTCTTCCAGCGCAACCGGATCATCCTCAAAAGAACCAAGGTTAAAATGATTTTTAGTATGCCCTCCGAAAGACATTCCTCCTTTTGACATAACACCAACTTCATCCCAATTCAAAAATTCCTTTCCATCGCCTTTATAATCCATACCAATAAGATTTGTCACAAGAAATATAGTCGCGGGAAAACTATTCGTTTTCAAAATAGGATAAGCATATTTAAAATTATCCTTATATCCGTCATCAAAAGTGATCACGACTTTATTATGTTTAATTTTTTTTCTATCGCGTATATTTCTAACCAACGCATCTAAAGTTATTGCCTCATATCCTCGTTTTTTGATATAATCCATTTGTTTAGCAAAATTTCCAGGCGTAACAAAAAAACTTCCCTGCTCATAGCCTATGTTGTGGTAAACCAAAATAGGCACAGTATATTTCGGAGAAAGCCAAAGGAAATAAAAGGCCCCTAAGAAAATAAATATTAAGATTAACCATATAAAAATTTTTTTTATATTCATATAAAAAAAGCTGAATTACATATGCATAAAACCGTTATTACGGCATATCCCGCAAACTGTACTCGCGGGATTTTTTTTGTTTAATACCACCTGCCTTGCCGCGATAAACTTTTGATTATTCCATATTTCACTAAGCGGATCTGTTTTCGCATCGCCAAAATTATATTTCTCTTCAAAAACCGCGCAGCAAGGAAAAACCAAGCCATTCCAACTTATGGCTATTGATTGCCAGGGCTTCTTGCAGGTCCTGATTATTTTTTTAGTGCCGCAGCTTTCTTTATTATAGGCGCTATATTCCGGATTATCCGGTATCCATTGCCTATCCCGCCGGATTGCCTCCTGATGCGGTTTAAGTATCTCATCCTTAAGAGATGTCCTCATCAACCCTATTTTCAGATTAACACCGATACCCTTAGCCATATTTTTAGCAGTATCAACTTCATGCTCATTGTGCTTAAACACCAAAAAATTCCAGATAATATTTACTTTTTTATTTAACTCTTTATTCCTCTGTGCTAAAAAATTAAGGTTCTTTATGACCAAATCAAAACTCCCTCCCACGCGATATTGTTTATAAGTTTCCGCGCTGGCTCCATCGCAAGAAACAATAATATCATCAATTCCGGAACCAATCAGCTCTTCCAATAAATCATCGTTATCCGTATTAAGATTGGTGCTGGTGACAATATGGATAGGGTTTTTCCTAGCTTTCGCATATTTAATAATATTAATTAACTCTGCGTTTAAAAGCGGTTCTCCCCAACTATATAAATTTATAACCTGCAGGCTATCTCTAAGCTGATCAAAGATCCGTTTAAACAATTTTAAATCCATAAAACCCTTTTGTGCTCCGGGTTCGCCATTACCTGTGGGGCAGAGCGGGCACTTAAGGTTACAAACATTGCCCGGGTCAATCTCTAAACTAAAAGGCAGATAAGGAAGCCTGGTTAACCTGAAAAATTTAGCTAATTTTGTTTTTCTTTTTTTAGTTAAAAACATCCTGTTAATCTAAGATCCTGACTTGATATATACGGACTAATGAATTACTGAATAACAATTTAAAATCGCTCGGGTGGTTAACTGCCCATTCATCTTCAATCGTAAATTTTTTCTCATCCTCTGACTCTCTATTAAAAAAACACGGAAGGGCAACAAATAAATACTCAATTTTTTCCTTCTTTAAATTATTTTTCCAGGCCGGATAGTCTTTAATCTGGCGGTATAAACCGTCGGGTTTATTATACGGAGTAATTTCTTTCTCGTTAACGGAAACATACTTAACGTAATTTTTAAGCCCGGTTCCAAATAAAGGATAAGCCGCCTGCCTGCCGGTATAAGCAATCCTTGCCCCATTACCGGTTAAATCATTAAGCGCCTTCCAGCCCTTCCCGATATCCCTTTGCCAGGCCTCTTTTTTGCTAAAACTTAATGGGTAACGGTTAAATTCCTCCTTATTATAATCAAAATTAAGATAAACAAGTAATAAAAAAATTAAAAATAATCCCGATAATACGATTTTCGCAAATAATTTGCTTCTATAAAGAACAACTATGCGCTGCCGATAAAGCGCGGCTCCGGAAAAAACTGCCAGCGACAGTAAAATTGACCCTATTAGCTCATACCGATGGGCTAATTCGGCAAGTGAAGCAAAAATAGATATGAAAAAAATGCCGATAAGATATTTATCTCCGGACGGAAGCTTGTTTATAAAAATAACAGAAATCAAAAAACCTAAAGCCAAATAAGGAAACATCAGCCTCACTACATATACTTTTATGAATAAATAATAAAAAATAAACATTAATAGCGGCGTTAAAAATAGCAATAGATATTCCCCGGTAAAAAAATCTTTAAATTTATTTCTTAAATACATACAGAGAAACAAAGGAATAAAAGTTCCCGGAAAAATTATCAGCAAAAACTGCGCGCCTAAACCTTCCTTAAAAAGAATGCGCATTAAATTAAAGCTGCTATCAAAAGTATTCTCCAGCATATACCTGCTATTATCAATTAAGCCCTTAAATATATTTATTCCGAAAAATTTTATATCGCCGGGGAATATCGGATTGCCTGTAAAAATATAATTTTTTATAAATATATACCCGCCAAAAAGAGCAGCCATAAAGAATATAATCCCTAAAAGGCCCAAGATCTTACCTAAGCCTGGTTTTCTTAACTTGATAGCTTTATAAATGATATAAAAGATAAACGGGGAAAATGCAGCCAGCCAAACCAGATTAATAAACTTTGTCCCCACAAAAAGCCCTACGGAGATACCGAATAAAATGGCGTTTTTCAAAGTAAAATTAAATTTAAGCAATAACAGCATTTCAAATACCAGCAATAATAAAACCGCGCAGATAACATCATTCATAGAAGCAACCCTGAGCTGTTTAAAGATATTCGGAATAAGCATTAATATAAAACCGCTTAATAAAGACAATGCTTTATTTACGCTATATTTTCTTAGTATTGAATAAGCGGCGATGATCCCCACAATATAAAAAGGCGCCTGCCCTAAATCAGCTAAAAAGGCATTTTTTAAAGGAAGCATCAACCAGGTAAAAAACAGTTCGGCGTTAACCGGATAGTAGGAATGAGCGCTGGTAGCCAGGGAGCCGGGATTAGCTATCGGCCCGGAACCAAAAATAAAAAAAGGAGTATCCAGGCTTGCGCTTTTAATCCAGGCAGCGGGAAAATAAAGGTGATATTGCAACGCGTCGGCGTCCAAAGGAGGGTTAATTAAATTTAAAAATGATTTTATCGTAAAAAATGAAAAGAAAACAGACGCTGCCAGCAAAAGTAAGTTACTATTAACAAAAGGAGCCAACTCCGGCTTACAATAGGTAAATGGTTCTTTGCGGAAGTAAATAAAATAAACCGCTAAAAAAATCAAAAAATGCGTGACCAAAACATTTATAAAATATAGCCTGCCGATAATACCCCAAAAAAGTTCAACCAGAATAATCTGGGCAAGAATCAATAAAAAACAAACTGAAATAGATTCACAAAACGATTGTATTTTAAAATATTTCTTAGCAAGCAACCAAGAGCCAAAGATTACAAAGATAGTTTCAACTAATAAACCAAGCATTAAAATCTCCCCTTATTCCAACACCCTAAATTACTTACGCGCGGCTTGCGGCTTAAAAACTTCCCTTAAAAATGAAAAAAACACGGGGAGTATTTCCGCAAAACCCGCCATCTTTATTGCGGCCCATATTCTTTTTGGCGTAAGATGTATCTTTAACAAGCCTATTTTCTGCAGATGAACAAGATCTTCCGGGGTAAGGTCATTTACCGAAACCGGGCTATGCTCATAACGTTTATACTCCGAAAAATTTTTTATAATCAGCCGCATTCCGTGCTTAACGGTAAGCGCCCAATCATACATCTCCGTGCCGGGATAAGGATTGGCTATGGAAAAATTAGAATAAAGAATCTGCGGGATCTTTCTTACAAAATCTATTGTCCTGGCAACCGAGGCTTTTGTCTCTCCCGGCAGCCCCAGCATAACAGAACATGCCGGTTCTATGCCCAGTTCATCAGTAAGCTTAAAGGCCCTAAGCATATCTTCCTGCGCCACTTCCTTGCGTATTATTTTTAGTATAGCCGGATCTCCGCTTTCTAACCCGTAGCTTATCCTGATTAGCCCCGCTTTTTTTAGTAAGGATAAAATTTGACGATCCACAAGATTCGCCCTTGTCCAACCCTCAAAGGTTATCTTCAACCCCCTATTAATTATCTCATCACAAATCCCCTCAATCTGATCTCTTTTTAATGTAAGATTTGAATCCATAAAGAAGAAATGTGTGATTTTTAATTCTTTGGACCACTTTTCTATCTCATCCACGACATTTTTTGCGGAACGAAACCTTACTTGAGGATTAGTCAAAGGTTCGCTGCAATATACGCATTTAAAAGGGCATCCCCGGGTAGCCATAATCGGCAGATAATAACGCGGCTTAAATTTAACAAAAGTCATCCTATAAGCATCCTGTTTCAGCAAATGCATAGCCGGGAAATCCAACCCGTCAAGGCCTTCTATCCGCTCTGCGGCAGTGGCTTGAAATACCCTTCCTTCTTTTCTATAAAGTAAACCCTTAATCCTTTCAAAAGAAAAATCTCCCTTCGTAAACATATCTAAAAATTGGGCAAAAATATAATCGCTTTCGCCAAAAAACCCGTAGTCAAAACAATCGCAAAAAGCATCCTGCTTAAAAATATTAAGGTGCTCCCCTCCGATCAATATCGGCTTAGCAAACCCTTTTTCCTTAAGGGCCTGCGCCAGCTTAACAGCCTTATGGAATATGGGCGAAGTAGCCGTAATGCCCAATAAATCAAAATCATTATTAATTACAGTATCAACTAATGTTTCAAAAGCATAATTTTCAACATCAGCGTCTATCACCTTTACCGTATGCCCTAATCTTTCTGCCACCGCAGCAAGATACAAAATGCCAAGCGGCGGCTGGGAGTTTCTCTTTTTAGCCAATTTTGAGAAAACCCCAAAATCATCGGTCCAGGTAGGGCTAATAAATAATATCTTCATTATTTTTGCTCTTTACTTAAGTTATAAATCTTTTTAAGCTGGTCCGCGATAAGCCCAACGCAAAATAACGGGATAAAGCTTGCCACGCATAGCGCAGAGATCGCGCTAACCATCGCGCTTTTATAAGTAAAATGGTTCAAAATGCCGATAAACAGGCCCAAAATAGAATTGTAAGACGCTAACAATAAAAATAGCTTAATCGGGTTATAATAAAGTATCGCTTGAATAATTATCTGGGCCGCGCGTAAAGTATCCTTAAAATGCCTAACTTTGGATTTCCCCTGCCTCTTCATATACTCAATAGGAATATACTTAACATAGTAGTGATTAAGCATAAACAGCAAGGTGATGGTGGTAGTAAATGAAAACCCGGTACATAATGAATCCTGGAATTTCATGACCAGGTTCTTTTTAAAAATCCTGAGTCCGGAATTTACATCGGGGATTTTTCTGCCGGTTGCGTACTGGGATAACTGCTCAAAAAGCATCCGCGCGGGTTTTTTAAATATGCCCCGCCTATATTCCCTGCCGCTGCGCGATCCGACCACCATATCGTATTTAGGATAATAACTATACAAATCTTTTATCCGGCTTGCCGGATAAGAACCGTCTCCGTCTATAATTACAATACAATCATACCGGGCCTCAAGTATCCCGTCAAAAAGGCTTTTGCCGTAACCTAAATTTTCCGGGTGGTCAATTATCTTATAGCTATCCGCTTTAAACGAATTAATTAATTTTAAAGTCCCATCGCTTGAGCCGTCATTAACCACGATAATCTCGTAGACACTGCAAAACTCTTTTAAAACTTGATCAATTCCCTTAAGGGTATTGATTACAGCGCCCTCTTCATTATAGACAGGAACAATAACGCTAATCATATTTCACCACCTTGTTTTTAAAAATCCGTTTATATGCGCAAACAATGTGCCGTCGCAAATTGTCTTAGCTATCATCCTGGCGATGTAGGCAGGCCGAAAATAAAATCTTTTATGCGAAATATCATAATAATTCTCAATAATTTCCCAGGTAAGAGTATCGTGGTTGTAAAGCTCTTTAGGAGAAACGGCAAAGTTATATTTATTCCAGTCTTTGGTTTTAATTTGCCCTTGAGCGGACATATCATCAAACATCTTAGTGCCGGGAAGGGGTATGGTAATCGCAAACTTTGTATAATCCGGATTAAGCTTAACCGCAAACTCCACAGTTTTACGTAAATCCTCCTCGCTTTCACCGGGAAGCCCCAGCATAAAATAACATTCTGTCTCTAATCCGGCCTGCTTTGCCATCTTTACCGCATTTTCTGCCTGAGATAACGAAATTTTCTTGCCAACAATATCAATGATCCTCTGGCTGCCTGATTCTATGCCAAAAGGAATACGGTAACAACCTGCTTTTTTCATAATTTTTAATAAGCCGACATTCACCCTATCCACGCGGATTCCCCCTCTGGGATACCAGGGAAATTTTAGGCCGCGGCGGATTATCTCTTCACAAATAGCGTAAGCCCTGTTCATATCCGCGGTAAAAATATCATCAATAATATGCACCTCTTGAAAACCCAGCTTAAGCATCCTTTCCATTTCATCTACTACGCGCAAAACAGATTTCATCCTCATTTGATAACCGTGTATATTTTTATTGCAGAATATGCACCTCCCATAGCAGCCTCGAGAAGTCTCTAATCCGGCTAAAGGCGCCTTCCTGCTGGAGATCCGCGGTTGACGGTATTTCTTCATATCAAACAATCCATACGCAGGAAACGGAAGCAGGTCTAAATTTTTTATAGCTTCATTCTGCGCCGCGGAAGGTATAATCTCTCCCCTGTCTTTATAAAAAATATTAGGCACGTTTCGGCAAAGGCCTTGCTCCGCAATTAAGCTAAATATAAAATCCCCCTCTCCCCTTACGGCGCAATCAACACTGCTTTCTTTCAAAACATCTTCGGGAAGCGCAGAGGCATGCGGCCCGCCCACAATAACCGGAATGTCCTTATTTATTTTTTTTATTACAGAAGATAAGTGATACGCTTTTTTAATGACCGGGGTAGTCGCGGTAATACCCACAAAATCAGGCCTATCGTTTTTTACGGCTGCCACAAGAACATCATCGGGATCATCCGCAAGATTAAGGTCTAAAACCCTCACCTTGTTTCCTGATTTAATAAGCGAAGCGGCCACGCAGGCCAATCCCAAAGGGATAATCCCCCTGGAAATAGCCGAGCGGACCTTAGAGCGCTTAAAAATATCCTCATAGTAATTGGGATTGATAAGTATAATCTTGGCCATTTTTATAATTGATCAGATACCGGAGGTACCTTTCTATCAAATACATATTTATTAAAAAGTTTAAATTCATCCGAAGTAGCCAACCCCAACCAAGCAGCTACGGGCGCGTTAAATCCGCTTTTTCTTTTCTTAAGAATAAAATCCGGTAGAGTATTTTTTAGCGAAGCCTTAAGGATATATTTTGTTTTTAATCCTTTCATTTTTAAATGGGGCGGTATTTTCGCGCAATAACTTGCAAGATCCGTATCCAGGTAAGGGCAACGCGCTTCCAGGCTATTCTTCATCGCTGCCCGGTCAACCTTCACTAAAATATCGTCAGCCAGCCAGGTCATCGCGTCAACGTAAAGATTCTTATCAAGCCAATGAAGCCCGTTGACCCGATCATAATATTTTTTAAATACAAAAAATGGGTCAGTATCATAGACTAACTCCCGCTTATCTTCTCCTAAAATAGCAATCCTCTCTTCAGGATGGAAAATAATTCTCCATAAATAATGCGCCTTTTCCGGGGAATACAAAGTGCCGTAAAAAAATTGTTTTTGCAGGTATCTTAAGCTTAGCTTTGATTGTTTTCGCCAAGATATATTCTCTCCAAATTTAACCAATAGTCTGCGCATGAATAAAGGAATAGTTTTAGCATAATAATAACACCTATCCGCTTTATAGGTTATGTATCCGGCAAAAATCTCGTCAGCTCCGTCGCCTGACAAAGCGACTTTTACATACGAAGCAGTCAATTTTGCCAAAGCAAAGGTCGGAATACAAGAATTATCAGCAAACGGCTCATCGTAAGATTCAAGCGCTTCATCAATCAATACCCGGCTATCTTTACTATTACAAATCTTACTATGGTGTATGGTGCCTATCCATTTCGCAGCCCTGTCGGCATCATTGATTTCGCTGTAACTCTTCTGGTCAAACCCTATGCTAAAGGTATGCAGGTCGCCGCGGTGATGTTTCTTCATTAAACTCACTACCGAACTTGAATCCACTCCACCGCTTAAAAAAGCGCCAACCGGCACATCGCTTACCATCCGCCTTTTAACCGCCTCATCAAGCAGGATTGAGACATTATCAATTATTTCAGATTCGTTACCCCTTACTTTATCCTTAAATTCATCCGCGTAATCCCAATACCTTGTCTTTTTAACCGCTTTCCCGGAATCAGAAATAACCATACAAGTGGCGCACTCTAACTTAAAAATACCTTTATACAATGTTAAAGGAGACAGAATATACCCTAACGCAAGATAAGAATTAAGCGCTTCATAAGAAACCTCGCGAGGAACTTTTCCGTCGCACAAAAGAGCATTAAGTTCCGAGGCAAAAACCATTTCACCTGCGTCTTTATAATAATAAAGCGGTTTTTTCCCAAACCTGTCTCTGGCTAAAAATAAATCTTTGAGTTTATTATCCCAAATCGCAAAAGCAAACATTCCGTTAAACCTATTGAGGCATTGCTGCCCCCAATGCATATACGCGTAAAGGGCCACTTCCGTATCAGATGTTGTTTTAAAAACAAAACCCAACTCAACAAGCTCTTTTCTTAGCTCCCTAAAATTATATATCTCCCCGTTATAAACAATAAAATAGCGCCCGTCCGAAGAAACCATAGGTTGCCTGGCGTTCGGGGATAAGTCTATAATTGAGAGCCGGCGATGGCCCAGCGTAATATTATCCAAACTTACAATGCCGTGATCATCCGGGCCGCGATGCAACATCTTATCGCACATCTTTACAACCGCATCCACTCCGGGGCGGGCGCTCCAATTTATTTTGCCTGCTATTCCGCACATATCTTTTAAAAATGATCCGGGAATATTTCCTAATCTTGACTATTTTCCTTGCGCATCCGGCATTTAACCGAAAATCTTAACTTTTAGGATCGCCCATAACGCAGGAACCATATCCGCAGCCCTGATGGTTTTGCCTTCTCTGCGCGTGCGCGGTTTATACCAAACAGGAACCTCGCCTATTTTATGACCTTTTTTGCAAATCCTGCTGACAAGCTCAAACTCAAATGCCTGGCCGGCGGACTCACAACATAATTCCTTTAAAATATCCGTTCTTATTAATTTGGTTGCTATGATATCCGTAAAATTTTTGCCATAAAGCAAATTTATCAGAAAAGTGCCGATAATTGAACCCAGCCAGTAAGGCCTTTCCCTAATAAGCTTAAATCTGGGAATTTCTTTTTTATCCAATAACCTGGAGCCAAAAACCCCGTCTAATTTTTCCGCCTGGACCTTCTCCATCATCCTATACACATCTTCCATCTTGTATTCCAAGTCGGCTCCCGGAGCATAAAGGTAACCGCCTTTAGCCAGGCCAATCCCTTCGCGCGCCGAATAACCTACGCCCATATTCTTATCGTGCTTGATTATTCTTAATTCTTTATCATCCTCAAAATTTTTCAAGATCTCCCTGGTCCCATCCGTTGAACAATTATCAATGATAACTATCTCTTTATCCATATTAATAAGCTTGGCCTGTTCAATGGTTTTTAAAATTTCAACCTTCTCATTAAAACACAGGATAAGAATCGTCAATTTCATTTTTTGAGAAATCCCTTCAACGCATCCTTAACGTAATTCAGCTTTTCGCGGTTTATCCCGGGATAAACGCCTATCCAAAAAAGATTATTCATAACCAAATCGGTATTTTTAAGGCCGCCGGATATTCTATATTTTGCGTTCTGATATGCCGGCTGCTTTACTAAATTTCCGCCAAAAAGCACTCGAGTGGCAATTTTCTTCTCTTCTAAATACTCAACCATATCATCCCTGGTAAAAGGCGCGCTATCTTTGACCAGAATCGGAAAACCAAACCAGCTGGGATCGGATCCTTGTGTTGCTTCCGGCAAAATTAAATATTTTTCGTATTCTTTCAAAAACTCTTTATAAACAGAAAAATTGCGCTTCCTTGCCTTAATAAATGCCGGCAGTTTCTCTAACTGCGCCACGCCCACAGCTGCCTGCATATCAGTAGCTTTTAAATTGTAACCAATATGAGAATAGACGTATTTATGGTCATAGCCATAAGGTAGATCCCCGAATTTCTGGTTGAATCTCTTTTTACAGGTATTATCGTTACCCGAATCACACCAACAATCCCTTCCCCAATCCCTGAATGAAATGATTATCCGCCTCAATAACGGATTACTGGTTAAAACAGCCCCGCCTTCACCCATAGTAATATGATGCGGCGGATAAAAACTTGAAGTTGCAATATCGCCGAAAGTTCCCGTATACCTTCCTCTATACCTTGACCCCAACGCGTCACAATTATCTTCAAGTAACCATAAATTGCGCTTCTTTACAATCTTGCTTATACCGCCGATATCTGCAGGATTGCCAAGGGTATGGGCTAAAAGAACCGCCTTGGTCCTTTTAGTAACCGCTCTTTCTACTTCTTTGGCCTGAATATTATATGTGCCCAATTCAACATCTACAAAAACCGGTATAAGGTTGTTCTGCAAGATTGGATTAAGCGTAGTAGGAAAACCGCAAGCCGTGGTAATCACCTCATCGCCGGGTTTTAATTGCCTGTTTTTTAACAAAGGGGAGGTTAAGGCAGAGACCGCTAAAAGATTCGCCGAAGAGCCGGAATTTGTAAGCAGGCAATATTTCAAACCCAAGAATTTTGCGAAATCATTTTCAAATTTTTCCGCGTAGCAGCCGGCAGTAAGCCAAAAATCAAGCGCGGCATCAACTAAATAAATTAGTTCTTTCTCGTTATACACTCTTGCGGCATAAGGAATATGGGTTACTCCGGAGATGAACCTTTCTTTCTCCCGATGGGAAAAATAATCTTTGACCTTGTTTAATATCTCCTTCCTGATATTATCCTGTATGCGCATTAGCCTCTCCCAAGATGTATTTTGACTCCGCAATCACCGTATTTAAAGACGAAAACTTTGGCTTATACCCTAAAGCTGCCGCTATCCTCAAACTCGGGGCATATTTAACTTTCTTCCCCGTAGGGCAAGCAAATTTAACTTTGCGATCAATGCTATATTTTAAAGCATAATTTTTAACAAAATATTCAAGCAACTCGGACTTCTTAACCGGCATAGAGCTGTAAGCATCAACAGCGCCGTTAAAAGGCTTAGCCTTGATAATTAACCGGATTAAACCAAAAATGTCCTGCGGGGCAATAAAATCCCGCACAAAATCACAAGAATCCGTTACAAAAAATTTCTTTTCTTTTAAGCTTCTTATTAACTCCGTTAAAAAATAACCGGAATTCAAATCTATGAAACGGCTAAAATAAGAAAACACCCTTACATCAACAATGTTTAATTCCTTGAGAGCGCGATGCTTTGCTTCCTGATATAATTTCGCTATCCCGTAATAATGTTCCGGCCCTAAATTATCTAACGCCACATTATAAACCGCGCCGCTGCTAAAATTGATATAAAGTGAGCCGGGATGGCGATGTAAATATTGCAAGATCATACTGTCAAATTCGTCTGTCAGCTTAAATATACCCTCACTTGCTTCTCTTACTTTTTCCGGAGTCCCTAACCCAACACAATTGATTATGGCATCGTAATTTTCTTTTTTAAAACGCTTAAACCTGTCAATATGGCAAGTTAGGCCCAAATTATTTACCCTCAAGAAATCTTTGACTTTTTGAGGAGCCCGGGCAAATAAAAACAATTCATATTTCTTAATTTTTGTAAAATTAAAAATCAGGCCTTTGGCAATATGGCTTGTTGCCCCAAGTATCGCAATATTTTTACTCATTGATTTTTAATTTCCGGTAAGGCCGGCAATCATATTTTTACGTAACTCTGCTTTTGATAAATACGGAAACATATCTTCATAAGGTTTTGCCACCAAAGTCCCATCCGCTAACTTCTGCGAAGAAATCCGGGGAATAATCAGCTGCCACTGCGGAGTCATTACGTCGCAGACAACCGGGCCGTCATACTCCATAACTTCTTTAATTTTTAACTCAACTTCTGAAACCTTATCAACCCTCACGCCCTTTATCCCATAAGCCTGAGCGATTTTTAATGAATCCGGGCACCATACTCCTGTATTCGGCCCCTCGCCCAACAACCTTCCATCCATAAAATTCTTCTGGGTATGGCGAATAAGCAGATACCCGTCATTATTAAAAATAATAATTTTAATCGGCAAATTATTATGCTTAATTGTGGCTAGTTCCTGTATGTTCATCTGCAAACTGCCGTCTCCGGTAATCACCACCGTTCTTCCGCGATTATTCGCTATGCAAGCCCCCATAGAAGCTGCCCAGTAGCCCATTGAAGATAATCCGCCGGTAGTAAGGAACCTCTGCCCTTTCTTGATTTTCCAGGCCTGGCAAGCTACATGGAAACAAGTGCCGGTATCAACCACAATCATATCGTCCTGGGAAGCATAATCAGAAAGCTTATCCGTAAAATAATACGAATTAACCGGTTTCTCGCTTTTATACGAATCAAGGACAACCGGATAAGTTTTTTTCCAATAATTGCATTGCCCTATCCAGCTATGAAATTCCGGAATCTTTATTTTATCAAAAGCTTTGAGCATCTGTATAAGCACAGCTTTAGCATCAGACTTGATTTTTAAGTCAATCCTTACTCCGGGCTTATTCAATTCCTGTTCATCAATATCTATGACTATCTTTTTAGCATTTAATCCAAAATTTTTAGGGTCATGCCCAACCAATGCGGAAGCAAGGCGGCAGCCAATTGAGATTATCAAATCGGAGTTTTGAACCGCAAAATTAGCGGATCTCTCTCCGTAATTCCCCGGCCGGCCAACATATAATTTATTATCGCTTTCTATAAGGTCAATCCCCAGCCTTGATGTCAAAACAGGAACTTTTAGTTTATTAACTAAATCTGAAAACTCACTGACAGCGTTAGCTAATCTGACTCCCTGGCCGGCAAGAATAATCGGGCGTTTTGCCTGCAAAAGCATCTCTGATATTTTTTTTATTTCTTCTTTTAGAATCAAATTATTTATATTTTCTAAAGACGGCCTGAATTCTTCTAACAAACCTGCGGGAACCTCCATTTTTTGCACGTCAAGCGGGACATCAAGCCATACCGGGCCCGGACGCCCATTTAAGGCCAGGTAATACGCTTTGCCCATATAGTAAAGGATTTTTGCCGGATCATCAACTGTAACAAAATATTTGGTTACTTTTTCAACTAACGGCTTAATATTAATCCCTTGTATGCCGAATTGCCTTATGGGATGTTCCTGCTGGTACTGCACGTAAGATAATCCGGATTGGCCTGAAATAACCATCATCGGCGCAGAATCAGTCCATCCCCCCACAACTCCGTTGGTAATATTCACAGCTCCCGGGCCGGCAGTAACCAAAGCTACCCCAAGCTTGCCGGTTAACCTGCCATACGCATCTATAGACATCCCGGCTGACTGTTCATGGTGCGTGCATATCGCCTTAAGGGATTTATTCTGATAAACCGCATCAACCAGAAACATTGCCTGGCCGCCGGAGACCATAAAAATAGTATCTACGCCTCTATCGGATAAAAATTTAAAAATAAAATCTGCCACTCTCATAAAAAATACCTCCTAGCCCATAAGGGCACACCCGCGTAATACCTTATAAACGCGGGGTGTTAAAGCAAAGATTCAATGTCATAACTTTCTTTTTCTGAGCCTTTTTTGCTTGCCAGATACATTGCCACATCAACAATAAAATCTTCCTGGCCGGCGACCATCTTCCGCCTGCCCAATTCCATAAAGATATCCCTCGGGTCAACCTTGAATCTCACTGCGGCTTTTTTAACATGCTCCGCAAATCCCGAAAACACACCCGCAATCCCGCTGATCAAAGAAAGAGAA
>Ga0172375_10005296_pt1 | contig 18674 bp, 14 predicted proteins | sample LakKiv1m_FD_114537 | JGI IMG/M metagenome (GOLD analysis project Ga0172375, IMG submission 114537) | Freshwater microbial communities from Kabuno Bay, South-Kivu, Congo - kab_092012_11.1m | ecosystem: Environmental > Aquatic > Freshwater > Lake | place: Democratic Republic of the Congo...
CTTTTTCGCAGCACATCCGGATCTCGCTGCCGGCGATGTCGTCGACGGCATCCGCGGGTTTTCGTCGCTTTCCGCCGAACACCTCCTGAAACGCGCCTTCAATCGTCCCGTCCCGCTTCTCGACGTCTACCGCGAATTCCTCGAAGCACCTATCGAACCGACGTCGGCGATCGTTTCAGGAAAACGAAAGTACTATTGGACTGACTTGTTCGACTTGCCAGATAAGCGCCGTTTCGAGAGCCTTTCCGCACTTCTTGACGAACACTTCCTCGAATCCGGAAGACAAGATCGCATGAACCAGATGTCCAAAAACATTTGCCAGCTCGTGCGTCGCGAATCGGACCGGGCGAAGGCGAAACGAGAAAAACTCACGGTCGAACTCGATTCCGCCAGGGGTGCCTCGCGCCATCGCCTCGCCGCCGATCTCATCATCCAGCATCTTCCCGACATCAGGAAAGGCGACGATATACTCGAAGCCGATTCCTACGTCGACGGTACGCCGATCTCGATTCGGCTCGACCGTTTGCTCGAACCGATGGAGAATGCCGAAGCCTACTTCAAGAAATACAAAAAGGCGAAGCAGGCGGTCGCGCACATCGAAGGCCAGATCGTCATGACCGATCAGGAGATCCGTTATTTCGAACTGCTTGCAGCCCAACTCGAAACAGCCTCCCTGAACGATCTCCTCGAAATCGCCGAGGAACTGAAAGAGAACCGTTATCTCAAAGAAAAACCGATCCGCACCAGACGCCCCGCTCCCGGTTTCGAAACGTTCTCCGCGCCGGACGGCACCGAAATCGCCGTCGGCAAGAACAACGTGCAGAACGAGTATGTCACCCACCGTTTGGCGAAGCCGACGGAATGGTGGTTCCATGTCAAGGACATCCCCGGAGCCCACGTGCTCGTCCGGCGCTCGGGCGATCTCACCGAGGCGGCCATCCGTGCCGCGGCCAATCTCGCCGCGTACCATTCGCAGGCGAAATACTCTTCGAGCGTCGCGGTCGACTACACGCTCGCCAAGCATGTCAAGAAGGTGCCCGGCGTGATCGGTTCCTTCGTCACCTATACCAATCAGAAGACCATCTACATCGATCCCGACGCCGATGCCGTGCAGGCGATGCGCCTGGGCAAGAAGCGCTGAATGAAGAAAAATCCTTCCGAAAGCCGGAAGGATTTTTCATTGGACGCTTGTCTTGTGCCGTTCGACGATCGACAGGAAATATCGATGGACCGCCGGATCGGCCGTCAGTTCCGGATGGAACGCGGTTCCGAGCTGGTTCTTTTCGCGGACCGCGACGATCTTGCCGTCGATGACGGAAAGCGCCCTCGCATCGCCGCGAATGCTATCGACATAGGGCGCGCGGATGAAAACCATCGGAAACGTTCCGACCCCTTCCATCGGCGCAACGGTCCTGAAACTGCCGAGCTGGCGGCCGTAGGCATTGCGTACGACGGTGACGTCGAGGGTCCCGAAGTGGACGCGAAAATCGTTCTCGACCGTCTTCGCGAGCAGGATCAGGCCGGCGCATGTTCCGAACACGGGGAGTCCTTTCGCGATCATCGCCCGCAGCGGTTCGAAAAGGCCTTCGTCGCGCAGGAGTTTTCCCATCGTCGTCGATTCTCCCCCCGGCAGGATCAATCCGTCCATCGGACGAAGATCCTGCCGATTGCGGATTTCGAAATGATCCGCTCCGAGACGGTCGAGCATGGCTCCATGCTCGAGAAACGCGCCCTGGAGCGCGAGGATGCCGATCGCCATGGCCTCATTTGCCCCGTTCGGCCATCAGAAGATCGATTTCGCCTTCGTTGATCCCGACCATCGCGCCGCCGAGATCTTCGGAAACCGCGGCGAGGATCTTCGGATCGCGGTAGTTCGTGACGGCCTTGACGATGGCGGCGGCGCGCTTCGCCGGATTGCCGGACTTGAAGATGCCGGAGCCGACGAAGACGCCTTCGGCGCCGAGCTGCATCATCAGCGCGGCGTCCGCAGGGGTCGCCACACCGCCCGCGGCGAAATTCACGACCGGCAGCTTGCCGGCATCGTGGACCTGCCTGACCAGTTCGTACGGGACCATCCATTCCTTGGCGGCCTGATACAGTTCGTCGTCGCGCATCGACGAGAGACGGCGGATTTCGCTCTGGATCATGCGCATGTGGCGAACGGCCTGGACGATGTCTCCCGTCCCCGGTTCTCCTTTCGTGCGCAGCATCGAAGCGCCCTCCTGGATGCGGCGGAGCGCTTCGCCGAGGTCGCGGCAGCCGCACACGAACGGAACGTTGAATTGCGTCTTGTCGATGTGGAACTTGTCGTCGGCGGGGGAGAGGACTTCGCTTTCGTCGATGTAGTCGATCTCAAGGGCTTCGAGGATCTGGGCTTCGACGAAATGGCCGATGCGTACTTTCGCCATGACCGGGATCGAGACGGCCTGCTGGATTTCCTTGATCAGTTTCGGGTCGCTCATCCGCGATACGCCGCCGGCGGCGCGGATGTCGGCGGGGATGCGTTCGAGCGCCATGACGGCGCAGGCTCCGGCGGTCTCCGCGATCTTCGCCTGTTCGGCGGTGGTGACGTCCATGATGACGCCGCCTTTCAGCATCTGGGCAAGCTGTTTGTTCAATTCATACCGTTCGTTTTGCATGTCGATACCTCCATGGAATCTTCTCGTCTGTATTATACTCCATTCTGGTCATAATGGAAGTACCAGATTATGCGGATTGGATGATACCAGATACTCAAAAAGAAAGGAATCGCCGCAGCGATTCCTTTGGGTTTGTCGTGATGCGTCATTTCTTGGCGATTTCGGCTTTGATCATCCGGACGAACTCCCCGAGCGGCAGAGTCGTCTGTTCCTGTTCGCCGTACCGGCGGTAGGTCACGGAGCGGTCGGCGGTTTCCTTGTCGCCGAGGACGAGCTGGTACGGGATCTTGAGGGTCTGGGCTTCGCGGATCTTGTAACCGACCTTTTCTTCGCGCGAATCCATCTCGACGCGCAGTTCATCGTCGATGAGAAGGTCGAAGACTTCCTTGGCATAGACGGCATGGAAGGCGTTGTTGACCGGGATCACCTTGATCTGGACCGGAGCGAGCCAGGTCGGGAAGGCGCCGGCATAATGTTCGATCAGGATGCCGATGAAGCGTTCGATCGATCCGAAGAGCGCGCGGTGGAGCATGACCGGACGCTTTTTTTCGCCGTTCTGGTCGATGTAGGTGAGATCGAACCGCTCGGGCAGGTTCATGTCGAGCTGGATCGTGCCGCACTGCCAGATGCGGTTCATCGAGTCGCGCAGCTTGAAATCGAGCTTGGGGCCATAGAACGCGCCGTCGCCGGGATTGATCTTGTACGGTTTTCCGATGGCGTCGAGGGCGTCGGCGAGCGCTTTTTCGGCACGATCCCAGGTGGCGATCTCGCCGATGTACTTCGTGAGCGGACGGGTCGACAGCTCGATCGAGTAGGAAAGGTTGAAGATCGAATACATGTAGTCGTAGAGACGGATGAGCTCCTGGATTTCGTGGACGATCATGTCCTCCGTCATGAAGATGTGGGCGTCGTCCTGGGTGAAGTTGCGGACACGGAAGAGCCCGTTGAGGGCGCCCGAGGCTTCATGTCGATGAACGAGTCCGAGTTCTCCGACCTTCAGCGGAAAATCCTTGTAGGAATGGATGTCGCGCTTGTAGACGAGCATGCCGCCGGGACAGTTCATCGGCTTGATCGCGAATTCCATGTCGTCGATCGTCGACGTGTACATGTTTTCGCGATAGTTCATCCAGTGGCCGGAGACGACCCAGAGGTCCTTGTTCAGCATGATCGGCGTCTGGATCAGCTGGTAGCCTTCCTTGACGTGGACCTTGTACCAGAAGTTCTCGAGTTCGCGGCGGAGGATCATGCCTTTGGGCAGCCAGAACGGGAACCCGGGACCGTACTCCGAAATCATGAAGAGGTCGAGTTCGCGGCCGAGTTTGCGATGGTCGCGCTTTTTCCGTTCCTCGACCATGAAGAGGAAGTCGGCGAGTTCCTTCTCCGCATAGAACGCCGTCCCGTAAACGCGCGTGAGTTGCCTGTTCTTCGAATCGCCGCGCCAGTAGGCGCCGGCGAGCGAGGTCAGCTTGAAGTGGCGAAGCCATTTCGTCGAGGGCAGGTGCGGCCCGCGGCAGAGGTCGGTGAAATTGCCCTGGGCATAGACGGAGATGATCTCCCCCTCCGGCAGTGCGCCGATGAGCTCGGTTTTGTAGGGATCGCCGGCGAACAGGTCAAGCGCTTCCTTCTTCGACAGTTCGCGCCGGACGATCGGCCCGTTCTCGGCCGCGAGCTTCAGCATCGCCTTTTCGATCACGGGCAGGTCGGCCTCCGTGAGGACGACGTCGCCCAGGTCGATGTCGTAATAGAATCCTTCTTCGATCGCCGGACCGACGCCGAACTTGGCATCCGGCCAGAGCGAACGGACCGCTTCGGCGAGCAGGTGGGCGGCGGAATGGCGCAGGACCTCGAGCGCGGCGGGATCGGATTCCGTGATCAGCTTGATCCGGGCGTCGCGGTCGAGCGGACGGTTGAGGTCGAGCAGTTGGTCGTCAACGAGCACGGCGACGCATTTTTTGGCAAGCGAAGGCGAGATCGCCTGGGCGATCTGAAGCCCGCTCACCGGGCTTTCGAACGCGCGGGACGAGTCGTCGGGAAAACGCATGTTGATCATGATGTAGCCTCCTTGTTCAGTGGAAAATGAAAATCGCCCCTCAAATGAAGGGCGATCGCAAGACCGTGGTACCACCTAGATTCCGGATTGCTCCGGCGCTTGATGCCGTTAACGTCGGCGACGGGTCTTTTCAAAGACCGGCTCACGGGCGGTAATCGCGACGGCATGCAAGACGGCTCGCACCAAAATCCGTCCTCGCTTGTGCAATCGATCGCGATGTTGTCCCCTTCATAGCCTGATGGGTGATTTTTCTTATCCCCATTATATACCAACGAACGCGAAAGTCAAGTGCGGCGCGTCGGTTTTTCCGTCAATTCGAATTCGACGGCGAGTTCGCGGATGCGCTCGAAGATGCGGATCGCTTTCGACCGCTCGACGTCCGAGGTGTTGAGCATCATCGCCTCGATCATCGATTTCATTTTGAAGTTGGACGCGAAGAACGTCGGCAGTTCGTCGAGCACGCGGTGCTGCAGGATCGGCCCCAGGACCTCGTCGCGGATGAACGGCGAGACGGTCTCGCCGCCGATGTCGTCGAGGAAGAGGACGTCGGCCGTCTTGAGATGCTGGATGCGTTCCTCGAGGTTGCCCTCGCCGATCGCGGACTTGAGTTCGCGGACGAGGTCGGGATAATAGACGAAGACGCTCCGGAAACCCTTCTTGGCGAGCTCGTTGGCCATGCAGGCAAGGATGTACGTCTTCCCGCCGCCGAAGACGCCCGACAGGAACATGCCTTTCATCGGCGTCGCCCGCGTATACCGGTTGAGGAAATCGACCATGTACCGATGGACCTCCTTGCGGGCCGGACCGATCATGTCGAAATCGGAGATGTCGGCGTTGAAGACCCGGCGCGGCACGTAGAGGGCGTCGATCCGGTCCTGCGCGTCGTCCTTGGTGTTGTAACGGCACTTGCCGTAGGCGAGTTCGATTTCCTTCCCGTAGAGTTCGAGACGCGGAGTCATGCCTTCCGTCGCGAGCTTGCATTCATACAGGCCGCGGCAGACGGCGCACAGGTCCTTCGCCTCCTTGAAGACGAGGAACTGGTTGATGCCGCGGACGATCGTGTCGTGGGTCAGGTCGTTCTTGATCACGAAGGCGTTCACGACCGGGTCTTCGAGCAGGCGGTCGATGACATCGTCGGCGTCCGACTTCGGCTGATAGCCGGAGAGATACTCGTTCAGCTTTTTCATGATGTCCCCTCCTCACTGGATGGATTTCATGTATTCGTCGAGCCAGTCGATCTTGACGTCCGGCTTTTCTTCCTTGCTTTTCCCGTATCGTCTCGACGATCCGGTATCGCGCTTCTTTTCGTATTCGGCGTTCAGATGCTTGACGTAGTCGACGGCGACCGCGACGGAATCGATCTTGTTCCGGATCCAGGAGAGGCCGATCTTCTCGAAATACTCGTAGGACGGCATGTCGCCGTGGTTGTTCTTCAGGACGTAGGCGAGCATCACGTTGACAACGCCCTTGTCGAGGCCGATTTCGTTCAGAAGCCGTTCGACGATCCGCAGATCGGCGACGGCGACTTTTCCGCCGGACATCCCGGCGAGCAGTTCCTTGGGGGAAACGGCGGCGAAGTAGACGGCCGGATCGCCGCTCTCGACCGGATGGTCGGGAATCGGTTCGACCGTTTCGGACGCGGCCTCGTTTCCGCGCGAGACCGCCTTGTAGGCGTCGCGGGCGGCCGTGGCGAGACGCGTGAAATCGACGGGCGCGGACTTGTCGACGGACTTCAGCCAGACGTCCTTCATCGCGAGTTCGTCGAGACCGTAGACGTATGCGAGATTGTCGATCTTGTCGCGGACGCTGTCGGTGAGCTGGGAAGCATCGAAGAATTCCGCCGGAATGCTTTCGGCGAACAGGCGGAAATCGAACGTGGAGTGGCGGACCTTCACCGATTTCGACCGCACGCGGCGGGCGAGATCGGGTTCCTGTTCCGAGCCGTCCGCAGGCAGGGCGGGGAACATCTCGTCGAACGATTTGGTGATGTCGACGTAGCCGTCCTTCGTCACCTTCGTGGTTTTGAACATCTTGATGATCTTCGCATAGCGCTCTTCGGTGACCGCGGCCTTCAGGTACTGGCCGAGGACGCCGTCGTTCACGAAACTTGCGGCCGACATCGGCAGGACCAGTTCATAGGCGAAGCAGTCGCTTTTGAAACCGGTGACGACGAGCCCTACGGCCTCGAGCTTGCGGCGTGCCTCCTCGAGCGTTTCGAGCTTGACGTCGAGGACGCTTTCGAGATCGGAATGGACGTATTTCTCCGACACGAGCGTCTGCCGGTTGAGAAGGCCGAACAGCGTCAGATAGAGCGAGAACGCCGAAACGCCGACGAGCGGCTGGTACAGCAGCGTGAGCGCCTGGTAGTCGGCACTCGACGGCATCGTCTTGGCGTGGGCGAAAAAGAGATCGTTCCTTCTGACGCGTTCCATGGGTTCCTCCTTACGGATGCAGCGAGACGCCCTTGAATTTCAGGAGCGCGTTGAGGCTCTTGAACAAGGCGACGGCCTTCTTCTTCGGCCGGCCGAGACCGGTGACGCCGAACCAGTTGATCTTGAAATCGACGCCGGATTCGATCGGCGTGATCTGCGCCACGGTGACGATGCAGTCGAATCCGTTCCCGATGAGATAGATCTCGCCGTGGATCTGGTCGACGTTCCGTACTTCGAGCGATTCCTGGTTCGCGAGTTTCTCGAACGCGGCGACGACGTCCTTGAAGCCGTTGCGGTAATAGCGGGTCCGCAACTCGGCGTCGGGATGGAGTTCGCGGGTCTCGCAGGTGGTCTGGAAAAAACTGGCGATGGACATGTCATCAGCTCCTTATCGATGCAAGGACCCCGTCGAACTCCGCAAGGAGATCTTTCCTGGTCCCGGTATTGTCGATCCGATACGTCGCGAGGCGGGTTTTTTGCTTGAGCGGCATCTGCGCGCCGATGCGCCGGAGGGCTTCCGGCCGCGTCATTCCGTCGCGCTTCATCAGACGCTCGGCCTGCATTCTCGGCGGACACCAGACGGCGACGGTGGCGTCGCAGAACGCGTCGAAGCCGGCTTCGAAGAGGAGCGGAACGCTCGCGACCACATAGTCGGCGCCGTTCTTCCGTTCTTCCGCGATCCAGGCGAGCATCGCCTCGCGGACCCGCGGATGGGCGATCGCGTTCAGCCTCCCGCGCGCTACGGAATCGCCGAAGACGATCCTGCCGAGGGCCGCGCGGTCGATTTCTCCGTCTTCGCCGACGATGGAGCCGCCGAAAGCGGCGATGACTTCATTATACAATACTTTCCCTTTTTTTGACAAATCTTTGTAGACCGCGTCGGCGTCCGAGACCGGGATCCCCGCCTTGCGGAAGAGCCGTTCGACGGCCGATTTCCCCGATGCGATCCCGCCGGTGAGGCCGATCACGAAGCCTTTGCCCGGCTTCTCGACCTGGCAGTGCGGGCAGAAGTAGGTCCCGCGTCCGCCGACCACGGTCTTGACGATCGGCGTGCCGCAGGTCCGGCAGGGTTTCCCCTTCTGCATGTGCACGGCGAGTTCGGTCTGGAACCGACCGGTTACGCCGAGGCTCGAGACATAACTGCGAATGGTCGTGCCGCCGTCTTCCACCGCGCCGGCGATGACGGCCTTCGCGGCCGCGGCGACACGGTCCCATTCCCGCCGGACCAGGCGTTTGGCGATGGTCGCGGGATGGATTTGCGCGCGTGAAAGCGTCTCGTCGACATAAATGTTCCCGAGACCCGAAACGATGTTCTGATCGAGCAGGAACGCTTTCACGGGACGCGCCGACTTGCCGCCCCTGCGGGCGAGATAGGCTCCCGAGAAGGCCGGCGAAGACGGTTCCGGTCCCATCGCATCGATCGCGGGAAGCCGCATCTCGCTTCCCCTCGGGACCAGTTCCATCGTTCCGAATTTGCGCGTGTCGTGATATCGCAGCGAGGTTCCGTCGGTGAAATCGAAAACGACGTGTTCGTGCTTGGCGACGGGGTCGCCGACCGTCATGACGAAATACTTACCTTCCATCCGCAGATGCGAGACGAGGGTGACGTCGTCGAAGCGGAAGAACAGGTATTTGCCGAACCGGCCGAGCGACTGCACGCGCTGACCTTTCAGCCGCGCGGCGAACGCGGCCGGTTCAAGTCCGCGCACGATCCGGTCGCAACGGATCTCGACGGCGGATATCGTCTTGCCGGCGATGATCGGACCAAGGGCTTTTCTGATGGTTTCCACTTCCGGAAGTTCCGGCATGTCACTTCACCTCGAACAGGTCGCGGCCGAAACTGCCTTCGACTCTGAGGGGAACGTCGAAGGGTGCCGCCGCTTCCATCGTGCGGACGACGATTTCGGCGACCGCGTCCTTTTCTTGTTCCGCCACGTCGAACACGAGTTCGTCGTGAATCTGCAGGATGATGCGCGTCTGAAGACCGCGTCGCACGAACTCATCGCGGATCTTCACCATGGCGATCTTGAGGATGTCGGCGGCGGTTCCCTGGATCGGGGCGTTCATCGCCATCCGCTTCCCGACTTCGCGGACCTGGTAGTTGTCGGCCGTGGCCTCCGGGATGTAGCGGCGCCGGTGGAACATCGTCGTCACGTATCCCTTCGTCCTGGCGTCATCGATCGCGGCGTTCATGAACGCCTTGATTTCGGGGAACTTCGCGAAATAGTCGGCAATGAACGCTTCCGCCTGCTTCGGGGAAATCTTCAGATCCTCCGCGAGACCCCAGGAGGTCTTGCCGTAGATGATGCCAAAATTGACCGCCTTGGCCTGTCGGCGCTCGTCCGTGTTGATGTCCTGCTTCCCGAAGACGAGACGCGCCGTATGCGTATGGATGTCGTCGCCGCGGCGGAAGGCGTCGGAAAGGTTCCGTACGCCCGCCATTTCGGCGAGGACGCGCAGCTCGATCTGCGAATAGTCGCACGAGTAGAGCAGGTATCCTGGACCGGAGGGGACGAAAATGCGGCGAAGTTCCTTGCCTTCGTCGGTGCGGACCGGAATGTTCTGAAGGTTCGGCTCGACCGAGGAAAGACGGCCGGTCTGGGTGAGGGTCTGCTTGTAGATGGTATGGACGCGTCCGTCTCGCTTGACGTCGACGGCCGCCTTGATGCCTTCATAATAGGTGGAATGGAGTTTCGTGACCGACCGGTATTCGGTGATCTTGTCGACCACGGGATGAAATCCGGCGAGCTGTTCGAGGACGGACGCGTCGGTGGAGTACCCGCTCTTCGTTTTTCGGTAATACGGCAGCTGCAGCTTGTCGAACAGGATCGTTCCGAGCTGTTTCGGGCTGTTCACGTTGAACTCCTCGCCCGCAAGCGCATAGATTTCCGTTTCGAGAATCGCGGCACGGCGGGCGAGTTCGAGGCCGAACGCCTCGAGCGCCTCGAGATCGATGCGGATGCCTGCGAACTCCATCTCGGCGAGCGTTTCAGCCAGCGGAATCTCGATTTTTTCGAGAAGGTCGGTTTGACCGTAATCGGCGTTGATGGCAAGGATCTTCGCCTTGAGGTCGCGGACCGCGGCAGCCTTGTTTGCGCCATGCTTGCGATAGAGGTTGCGGTCTTCCGGAATCGCATATCTGGCCCCGCGGCCGAAAATCTCCTCATCGTAAGCGACAGAGTCGCAACCGAAATGCGCGACGACGGAGCGGAAGTCGTCCCGCGTCAGGTTGGGATTGGTGAGATAGCTCGCGAGCATCAGGTCGAAGACGACGCCGGCGGCGTCAAGTCCCGCCCAGCGGAGCGCGACTTTCATCTGCTTGAAATCGTAGGTGTCCTTCGGAACGGCGGGATTCTTCATCCAGGAAACGAGCGCGGGCGAGGTCCGGAACGTATCGTAGTCGATGAAATACGTGCCGTCCGCGTTCGCGATCCCGAAACCGAGGATCTGCGCGGTGTGGTAGTTCGTTCCGAACGTCTCGATCACGACCGCCGCGGGACCGGCCGCGATGCGGGCGAGACGAGCGGGGTCGACGACGGTTTCGAATGCATCCTGCGGCATCGGGATCCGCGGGCGCTCGATCTCGATCTTCTTCAACAGCGAATGGAATTCCATCTTCTGCATGAATGCGCGGATTCCTTCCGGATCGCCGCCGCGATAGGCGAGTTGATCGACGCCGAGGGTGTTCTCGAAGTCGGTGACGATGGTCGCAAGACGCTTGGAAAAACGCGCCGTCTCGACATTAGCGGCGATTTTTTCCTGAAGCTTTCCCGGAATCTTGTCAATCGCGGACAGGACGTTTTCGAGGGTGCCGTATTCGGCGAGAAGTTTGACGGCGGTCTTGTCGCCGACGCCGGGGATGCCCGGGATGTTGTCGCTTGCGTCGCCCACCATGCCCTTGTAGTCGGGAATCTGGGAAGGACCGAATCCGAGTTTCTCCTTCATCGTTTCGGGTGTGAAGACCTCGACTTCCGAGAGGCCTTTCTTCGAGACGACCTGCGACACATTGTCCGTGACGAGTTGCATCAGGTCATGGTCGTTCGAATAGATTTCCACCTTGTCGAACGCATCGGCGAAATGGGTCGCGCAATAGCCGATGATGTCGTCTGCCTCGTAGAGGTCCTGCTCATAGCGGGCGACGCCGACGGCGTCGAGGTAGTCGCGTGCCAGCGGCATCTGCTGGATCAGTTCCGGCGGGACGTCCGGACGCGTCCCCTTGTATTCGGGAAATTCGACGCTGCGGTGCGTCGGTCCTTTCGGATCCCAGGCAACGAGGATGTGCGTGAAATCGGTTTTCAGGAGTTGCTGCATGGTCGAGGCGAAACCGAAAATGGCGTTCGTATAAACGCCCTGGCTGTTCTTCATCAGGTTTCCCATCGCGGCCGTCGCGAAATAGGAGCGGAACAACAGGTTGTTTCCGTCGATCAGAAGCAGTTTCTTCATCGTTCGCACCTCGCAACCCGATTCGCAGGATTCAGTTGGCTTTCGGCTGGTTCTTCTGGAAGATGAGCAGCAGACCCGTCAGGATCAGGCGATCGTCATGGATCATCTGTTGTTCGCAGAGGGGATGGATCAGCTTCGCATGACCGCCGGTGAGGACGACGGGCAACTGCGGATTCCCGACTTGCCGCTTGATGCGGCTGATGATGCCGTCGATCGTCGAAGCGTGTCCATAGACGAGCCCCGATTTGATGCTTTCGGCCGACGTCGTGCCGATCAGCTTGTTGGGCAGTTCGAGCTCGACCTGGGGAAGCAGGGACGTTTTCGAAATGAGGGCGTTGCGACTGGTGGTGAGGCCGGTCGTGATGACGACGCCCTTGAGCGCCATGTTCTCCACGTAGGTAAAGGTCGTGGCGGTGCCGAGATCGACGACGAGAACCGTCTTCGCGTACAGTTCGGTCGCGGCGACGACGTTCGCGATCAGGTCGGATCCGACTTCCTTCGGATTGTCGGACATGATCTTGATGCCGGTCTTGAGACCCTGCCCGAGGAACATCGGAGTGATGTCGAACCAGTTCTGGAAGTATTCGCGGAAGACGTCGTTCAGTTCCGGAACGACCGAAGAGACGATCACGTGGCTGACCGGAAGGTCCTTGAACAGGATGTTCAGGGTCATGGCGTAATCGTCGCTCGATTTGTTTTTCTCGGTGTTGATCTTGAAGACCTTGTCGATGGCGAGATGGGTTTTCGACAGACCGATGTTGACGGTGGTGTTGCCGATGTCGATCAGGACGAGCATCTCAGTCCTCCGCGACTTCGTCCGGCTGTTGCGCGAGATATCCTTTCAGCCGGACCGCGACGACGCCGCCCACGATGGCGGCGAGGAATGCCTCGATGACCGCGGCGACGGGGACCAAATAGGTGACGAGGAAAGTCAGATACGGGATGAACGCAACGCCCATGTTATCATACTCGAAGACCATCGTGAAGGAGGTCCAGAGCAGCGACAGCACGAGCAGCGTGTGGATGACGGTGAGGACGAAGAAGCCGATCCCGAAGGCGAGATACTTGTTCTCGATGAATTTCTGGAAGAACTGCATGACATCGAAGATCAGGAACCCGAAAATGATGCGCGGCAGGACCGACACCCACGGGTAGACGAACAGCGGGCTCGTGTAGATGAAGGCGGCGATCAGCGAGACGACGCCAAAGGCGAGGCCGAGATAGATGGCCATCTTCCTTCCGAGCAAAGCGCCCCCGATGAGCACGGGAATGTGGATGATCGTCGCCTCGATGTTCGGGGCGATGCGGATGAAGCCGAGCGACGACGATCCGAGTCCGAAGGACGGCACGAGTCCGAGGACGGCGATGATGGCGATGAAGATCGCGAGGATCGTCAGTTCACGGATTTTCACTTTGTTGCTCTTGACTGCTTTTACCTGCATTTTTCTCCTTTTTAAGCCGCTTTCCGCGGTCTCATAAGTGTATTTCAGAAAGCCGGGTCCTCAGACGTTCGCCTTGATTTCCGCGACTTTGTTGAAATCGAGTTCCTGAAGCATCGCCAGGAGGACCGCCTTGACGGATTCATAGTCGTCAAGATGGATCATCGAGGTGGTGGAGTGGATGTAGCGCGCCGGCATGCCGATCGTGCAGACGAGGACGCCGTCTTCCGACAGCTGCACCTGGGCGGCGTCGGTGGATCCGAGCGATTTGTAGTATTGGAACTTGATGCCGTTCTTTTTCGCCGTGTCTTCGACGAATTTCTTCATGCCCTGGTGCATGATGCAGCGGGGATCGTAGAAGCGGATCATGAACCCGCCGCCGAGCGTGCCGCCGGTGTCGGATTCCTCGAATGTGTCCGCACAGGGCGAACAGTCGACGGCGATGAAGACGTCCGGCTTGATCATATAGGACGAAGTCCCCGCGCCGCGGAGTCCGACTTCTTCCTGGACGTTCCCGCCGCAATAGAGTCTGCAGGGAAGGCGGTCGCGGTCGACCGACTGGAGGATGTCGATCGCCATGGCGGTGCCGAAACGGTCGTCCCATGCTTTCGAGAAGATCTTCTTTCCGTCCTTGGAGACGGTGTAGTTGTTGTGGATGACGACCTGCTGCCCGATCTTGACCCCGAGTTCGCGGGCGTGATCCTTCGAGTCGGCACCGATATCGAGAACGAAATCCTCGAAGTCCGTGACCTGCTTGGAGACGCCGTCGCGCAGCAGGTGCGGCGGTTTCGCGCCGATGACGCCGGGAACGAACGAGCCGTCGTCGATGACGACGTCCATGTGCTGGGACAGCAGGACCGGCGGATTGATCGATCCGATCGGAATGAGTTTCACGTACCCTTTGTCGGTGATGCCGGAGACCATCGCGCCGACTTCGTCCATGTGACCGGCGATCATCACGCGCGGGCCGTCTTTGGCGAGATTGATCGCGCCGAAGATCGATCCGAGCTTGTCCTGCAAGACGATTTCGGAAATCGGTTCGAGCATCTGTTTCACATAGTTGCGGACATGCTTTTCGTGCGCCGAGACGCCCGGCAGCTCGACGAGATCGCGATAATGCTGTTTCAACATGGCGTTACCCCCTCAGATGTGGAATGCGATGTGATAGATCGGCTGTCCGAGCCCGACGAAGCGGGTTTCGAATTCGGTCTCGACGTCATCGTGCCACGGTTCGGCGTGGAAATCGAGGGTGATGCGGTCGATCGTGAACCCCTGGTCGACGATGGTCGACATCGTATAGGCGAAGAAACCGAAATTGTCGGTCTTGAACAGGACGGACGCGCCTGCCTTGAGGATCGCCTGATAGCGGGCGAGGAAAAGCGGGCTCGTGAGACGTCGTTTGGCATGGTGCGTTTTCGGCCATGGATCGGAAAAGTTGAGGTAGAGCAGATCGATCTCGCCAAAGGCGAAGACCTCGGGAAGATCCTCCGCGTCCATGTGGATGAGGCGGACATTCGCACGCGGTGCGGACACCAGCTTCTCGAGCGCGCGGACGATCACGGAATCGTATTTTTCGATCCCGATGAAGTCGATTTCGGGATGGAGCCTGGCGGTTTCGAACAGGAACTTCCCCTTGCCGATGCCGATTTCGAGACGGATCGGATGTCCGGTGCCGAAGAGGTCGCGCCATTTCCCGCGATGAAACTCCGGTTCGGAGATCATGATTTCGGGATGTCTGGCGAGGCGGTCGCCGGCATCCCTGACTTTGCGGAGACGCATCCTATTTTCCCGACGCGGCGAGTTTCTCGATGCTTTCGGCGTAGATCGCCGCGGCGACGAGCATGTCCTCGATGATCACGTATTCGTTCGGCTGATGGGCAAGTTCCACGCTTCCCGGCATGCAGGGACCGAATGCGACGGCTTTCTTGAGTTCGCGGGCGTACGTTCCCCCGCCGATCGTCATGATCGGCGTCGTTTCGTCGCCGGTGTACTTGCGGTAAGCCGCTTCGAGCGTTTTCACGAACGGATCCTTCGGCGAGACGTAGTGCGGCTCGGAATGACGGTACGGAACGTATTCGAATCCGAAACCGGAGGCGGCCGCCTTGATTCTGGCGGTTTTCTTCGGAAAATCGAAGTTCTTGGGATAACGGATGTTGCAGCCGAGCTTGAACGATCCGTTCTGATATCGGACGATCGCGGTATTGAGGGTCAGTTCCTTCATTTCGGGGTCGACCACGTCGATGCCGAGCTTTTTGCCATAGTGGTCGTGGGTCAGGAACTCGTCGAGGAAGCGGATGAACGGCGAGGAGGAATGCTCCTTGAGGAAATCGGTCATCAGAAAAATGGCGTTGAGTCCCATCATCGGCATCGCGCCGTGGGCGTTCTTGCCGTAGACGACATAACGGTTGCCATCCACCTTGCCCTGGCGGTCGTTTTTAGCGAGCCAGGAAACGAACGCCGCGGAGACGTCTTTCTTGAGAATCGCGACGCACTCGTCCGGAACGACATTATAACGTTCTCCGGCCTGGATCGATTCGATGAGTTCGTCGTTGTCCGTACCGGTGACATCGAAACTGAAAATGCCCTTTTCGCCGTAGATGAGCGGAAACTCGGCATCGGGGGAGAACCCGATGTCGGGCAACTCCTCGAATTCGCGGTATTTGGCGATGCAGCGCATGCCGGATTCCTCGTCGCACCCGATGATGAGACGGACGCGTTTGTCGAGTTTGAGTCCCTGATCGCGAACCATCTTCATGGCGATGTAGGCGGCGATCGTCGGGCCCTTGTCGTCGATCGCGCCGCGGGCGAAGATCTTGCCGTCCTTGACGACGGCACCGAACGGCTCGGTGTCCCACTTGCCGCCCGTCGGGACGACGTCGATGTGGGTCAGGATGCCGAGGATCTCCTTGCCTTCGCCGATCTCAATGTGGCCGGCATGGTTGAGGACGTTCTTCGTCTTGAAACCGTCGATTTCGGCCATCGTGAGAATCCAGTCGAGCGCCCTGCGGATGTGGGGGCCGAAGGGTGCTTCGGCGTCGTTGGGATCGTACTTGTCGAGCACCGTCGGGATGCGGAGCAGAGTCTGTGTTTTCTCGATGTATTCACGTTCATACGTTTTGGCGATTTTCAACCAATCCATCATGGTCACCTCATTTATCATATTTTATCATAGATTGCCGCCATTTCCAACAGCGGCGCCGAAATCGGACCGATTCCCCGCCTCGGAGCAGCCGCCGGAAACCGCTCGGTTCGGGATTGGGTTGACAAATGAAGGATTATTCGTATAATTAAGGTAATCGCCGCCAAGCAAACGAGAACGGAGACCAAAATAATCTGTTTATTTTGGGTGATGATATGATCAAAAAAATCGTGATGAAAAACCTGACTTGCGCGAGTTGCATCGCGAAAATCGAAAAGCGGACCAGCCGCCTGCCCTACGTGAACAGCGCGAGCTTCAACTACACGAACCAGATCATGCTGGTCGACTTCAAGGACGACTTCGACGAAGCCGTCGCCCTCAAGACGATCAAAGGGTTCGTGGACGTGCTCGAAGACAACGTCGACACCCATTATCTCGATCGCCGCACCGAAACCCCGAAACCGAAAATCGTGAAGGAATACCTGTTCCCGCTCATCGGCACCGGCATCATCGCAGTCGTGTTCATCCTCTACCGCTTTCCCGAATACATCAATCTCGTCTTCAGAACCTCGCTCGATTCCTTCATTCCGGACATCCTCCGGCGGATCGGCTATTGGATCGGATACCTCTTCCTCGTCTCGCGCATTTTCAGAATGCTCCTGAAGGGGATTCGGAACAAGAGCTTTTTCAACGAGAATACGCTCATGTTCATCGCCACGATGGCGGGCATGGTCTTGGGAAAATACGAGGAAAGCATCGCCGTCATCCTGCTCTACTCGATCGGCGAACTCCTCCAGACGCGGGCGGTCCAGAAATCGAAGGACGAAATCACCGCGCTCATGGACATCAAGGTCGAATACGCCAACGTCGTCGGCGGCGACGCGATCGTCGTCAAGGATCCGATGCAGATCAAGGTCGGCGATGTCCTCGTCGTCAAGAACGGCGAACGGGTCCCGATCGACGGCATCGTCATCGAGGGCACGAGCTCGATGAACACTTCCGAGCTGACCGGCGAAGTCAAGTTGTTGCGGGTCGAACCGGGGACGCCGATCCTCTCCGGCAACATCAACGTCGGCGACGTGATCCGCGTCCGCGCTGCCAAGGAATACAGCGAATCGACCCTCGCCAAGATCATCGACCTGATCGAGAATTCCACCAACAACAAATCGAAGACGGAACTCTTCATCACGAAGTTTTCGAAGGTCTACACGCCGATCGTCGTCGGCCTCGCGATCCTGCTCGTCGTCTACGGCTGGATCTTCGAGCCCGCGCTCGTCTACGTCCCCGGACGTCCGGAGATCAGCTACCTCTACCGCGCCGCCACCTTCCTCGTCATCTCCTGCCCGTGCTCGCTCGTCCTCTCCGTGCCGCTTTCCTACTTTGCGGGCATCGGAGTCGCCGCCAAGAACGGCATTCTCTTCAAGGGATCGACGTTCCTGCACACCCTCACCGACGTCCGCACGATCGCCCTTGACAAGACCGGCACGCTCACCTATGGTTCCTTCTTCGTTTCCGACTTCACCGACGAGGAAACCCTCAAGATCGCCGCGTCGATCGAGAAATACTCGAACCATCCGATCGCCGACGCGATCACGGGATACTACAAGAAGCCGACCTACGATCTGACCGGCGTCAAGGAAGTCCCCGGATACGGAATCCGCGGGATGCTCGGCGATGTCGAGGTTCTCGCCGGCAGCCGCCGCTTTCTCCAGCAGAACGACGTCGAGGTCCCCGGAGGCAAACTTCCGATCGGCTCCTACACCTTCATTGCGAAGGACGGAACGTTTCTCGGTTCGGTCGTCGCGAAGGACGAACTCAAGGAAACCTCGATGGAGACCGTCCGCAGGTTCACGAAGCGGTACGACACCGTGATGCTGACGGGCGACAACGAAGCCTCCGCCGCCGACATCGCCCTCAAGCTCGGCGGAATCGAATACTACGCCGACCTGCTTCCCGAACAGAAACTGGAGCGGTTCAACGCGATCCGCACGAACTCCGTCTCGCTGTACGTCGGCGACGGCATCAACGATGCGCCCTTGCTCAAGAACGCCGACATCGGCGTGTCGATGGGTTCGGCGTCCGACCTCGCGATCGAAGTCTCCGACATCATCATCATCAACAACGACATCCGCCTGCTCGAGAAGGCGATCCGGATCGCGAAGCGCACCCGCATCACCGCGACCGAGAACATCGCGTTCTCGATGTTCGTCAAAATCGCCTTCCTCGTCCTTTCCGCCTTCGGCGTGATGTGGATGTGGCTGTCGATTTTCGCGGACGTCGGCGTCACCCTCCTCTGCGTCCTGAACGCGCTCCGCATCATCTACCTGCAGGGTTACCTCCACCGCGAACAGAAAGAGAAGAAACGGACATGAAAAGATGGAATCCGGAGCCGGATTCCATCTTTTTTCTGGCGCCTCGCTGTTTCGAGTGGGTAAGTCCTTAAGCCGTTGACAGACCGCACTTGAACTTGAGCTTTCCGCCAAGGAGAAAGATCATCGCGATGAAATTGTTCACGTTGCGATAACCCTTGGC
>Ga0172375_10005297_pt1 | contig 18673 bp, 17 predicted proteins | sample LakKiv1m_FD_114537 | JGI IMG/M metagenome (GOLD analysis project Ga0172375, IMG submission 114537) | Freshwater microbial communities from Kabuno Bay, South-Kivu, Congo - kab_092012_11.1m | ecosystem: Environmental > Aquatic > Freshwater > Lake | place: Democratic Republic of the Congo...
GCGGGCTTTCGCCTAAATTTTGTGAATAGTGACGATTGGTGTATCCTAGATTATGTTTACTCAATCGTAACACTATCAACACAAAATTTCACGGCTCAAGCCCAACCCCCCGGCAGCTGCCCCAATCAAGTAAAAATACTTTCAGCATACACGGGGTATATCTGCCAAGCATGAAAATTTACAGCAGGAAGAGATGAGAATAAAGACTGAGGAAAGGAACTATAAGACCTGAGTGCCCGGAGTCAAAATCGGTATTCGAAACGTCGAGTAAATTTGAGCCTTGGGATTTGATATTTAGAAGGTTTTCTTTGTTTCGCCGGATACGTTGATAAAAACTTGTATTGGCGAACGAAAAGCGTCGCGCATGTTCGAGCCGACACTTTACGTGTCGGCGAGTTCGCGACGCCCTTCTAAATATCAAATCACAAGGCGGTTCTTAAACTTTTGGGGCCAGGTCCATGTTCAAGAAATCCATATAAGGTTGCACCTGGCCCCATGCTTAGGGAACAAATTTACATCGTAAGAATACCGATTTTGACTCCGGGCATAAATGTTACACTTTTGTTTTTGTATCAGCTTGTTGTATTAATTGTGGAAAATCTTAATTAGATATGGTAGAATTCAACGTTTATACATGACGTTGGGGCAGTAGCTCAGCTGGGAGAGCGCCTGAATGGCATTCAGGAGGTCGAGAGTTCGATCCTCTTCTGCTCCACCATCTATCGCAAAAAGAAAAATGACTTTGCATAATGTGTGCAAAGTCATTTTTTTTGCCTGAGGCAATCACCGGCAAACAAGCTTTTTGCTCTTCAAGGGGGACGTATCCCCCTATGACGTTCACTCCGTCCAGCCTACGGCTGGACTCGTTCACTGTACCCCCTCTAATCGGAATACTGCTGTTTTAAATTAATAATGACTTTGCATAATGTGTGCAAAGTCATTTTTTTTGCCTGAGGCAATCACCGGCAAACAAGCTTTTTGCTCCGGACCGCATGTCTACACAAAGTGCCAGAATTCGGGGAATTTGCTGAAGGAACGCTGGAATGCCTTAACGACTTTGGGATCGAACTGCGTGCCTGAGTTTTCCGCTATCTCTATCATGCTGGCTTTAGGGGAATAAGCTTTTTGATACGGCCTGTCAGTGGTCAGCGTATCATAAGCATCTGCTACACTCAGTATCCGTCCGTCAAGAGAGATACTGTTCCCTTTTATCCCTCTGGGATATCCTTTGCCGTTATAATATTCATGGTGTTCAAGTATACCCCTTACCGCATCTTTCGGTTTCAGGACAGCGCTTACGATCTTGGCGCCTATGGATGGATGCTTGCGTATAAGTTCTATCTCGTCGTGGTCGAGTTTTCCCTCTTTTGACAACACGACATCCCTTATGCCGATCTTTCCTATATCGTGCAGAAGCCCGGCAAGACGCAATTTTTCGAGGAACGCATCCGAACATTTCATTTCCTTGGCTATTTCCATAGCGTAGATAGCTACGCGTTCCGAATGCCCGCGGGTATATGGATCTCTAGCGTCGACCGCCGCAACCAGACTTTTTATGGTATTTAAATAAAGTTTTTTAAGGTCCATATACAACTTGGCGTTAAGAAGCGCCGCAGCGACGTGATTGCCGAGCATATATAAAAGCTGTTTGTGCTTTTCGGAAAAGTACGCTTTTCTTTTTCTGTTATTGCTTACGATTATAGCCCCGGCTATCCTTCCTTTTCTTTTTATGGGTACTGCCAGAAACGCGCCCAAAAGCAGCTTTTCTTTGGAGAACGGTATCTTTTTTCCTTTAAAAACAGGGCTTGTGCTTATATCGTTGACTATAAAGGCCTGGCCTTTTTTTATCAGCATGTCGACGATCTTTTCCCAGCTTCCCAGTATTTTCAGGTTCTCGATCTGGTCTCCCTTAAGCCCGGAAACCCCGGCAAGCAGCAGATGGTCCGCCTCCCTGTCATATAAGAAAATAGCGCCGTAATCAAACGCCAGAAATCTCCCGGCATACTTCAATATGGCCTTACTGACGCTGTCGATATCAAGGCTGGAACTGGTCTTTTTGCTTATCTCTAGCAGCATTTTTATCAGTTCCTGTTTAACAGCTTTTTTCTTTTTCATACTTCCTTTCCGTATTGAAGATCACACGATCCTTATGCTTATTACAGTGATATCGTCATGCTGATTGCCTTTTCCCTCGTATTTATTCACTTCTTTATGGATCAGTTTGGTAATTTTCCCGACATCAAGGTCTCTGTTGGACTCAATGAGTTTTACAAGGCGCTCCTGCCCGAACATATCCTCTCTCGGATTTGTCGCTTCTGTTACTCCGTCTGTATACAAAAAGAACATGTCCCCTTTTTTAATATCCACGATCCCGTCCGTGAACGGGCAGTCTTCCATAAGCCCTAAGGGCATACCGTCTTTTGAATCCAGAAGGCGCGCCTCGGCCTCCCCCTGCCTGAGCATTATGATCGGCAGATGCCCCCCCAGCGAAAAGACGGCCTTCATGTTCTCGGCATCAAATACCATGTACGCTACCGTGACAAATAAGTTCGTCGAGCTTTCCCGCGACAATTTGTTGTTGAGCGATGTAAGTGACTTTGCCGGGCTCATATCTTCGGCGAATATCCTGAACTCGCTTACGACTTTCGCCATGTAGAGCGCCGCGGGAACGCCTTTCCCCGATACGTCGCCTATCATAATACCGGTTTTAGTGCCGCTGAATTCCAGAAAATCGTATAGGTCGCCTCCAACCTGGCGTGCAGTGACCATTTCTGCTTCTATCTCTATACCCAGGGCTTTCGGCTTCTCTTTCGGAAGAAAGCTCAACTGTATGTTCTTGGCTATGGACAGTTCGTTCTCTAGAAGTTCACGCCTGTGGGTCTCAAAAACGGATTTATTGAAGAATGCCCACGCCGAATAAAAGATCAGGATCGTGACCGGATAAAAAACGTCTATCCAGTAATTGAATGTCATAAAAACAATGATCGCGAGCAGAATAAATATCGCTATAAGCGATATTATGTAAAATATACCATATCTTGTCCGTGTAAACCTTGCGCTGAAAAAGGCCAGGGCGAATAGCGGCACGAGGATGAGTGTGTTTACGATCCTGTCTGCTCGACGGATAAAATTCTTCTGAAGGATACTGTTGTAAAGGCTCATATGCATACCTATGCCGGGATATAGCGTTTCAAAGGGTGAAGGATTGACGTCTCCGATGCCTGCGGACGTAGCCGCGATAAAACATATGGAACCCTTAAGAGACTTCATATCCTCGTCGCTCATGTTTTTCTTGGATTCGCTGAATGTGTCGTATAGATATGTGCCCAGAATATCCACAAAAGAATAATGCCTGAATGTATCGTTCCATTTTCCGGGGATATTTATAATCATCGATGAATGTTCGTCAAGAGGTATGTATCCGTAATTCTTTATCACAACGCGTTTACCCGGGGTAATAGATATGTCACTATCTTTTATCCCCATAAGGTCCAGCGCTGCTTTAAAAGAAATTTGGGGTTTAACCTCTCCGTTGAGATCAATATAAGGCATTATTCTGCGGAACGTGCCGTCGGGATCAGCCATAGAATTGATAAATCCCGTTGCCTTGGCGACTCGCTCAAAACCGTAGAGCAAATTACTGTCATATTGTCCGGACACGGGCATTTCCCCTGCCTTGATTGTTTTAAGGTTCAGGACATAGGGCAGGTAAATATTTCCGGCTTCCTGAATAGCGCCGGCGAGTTCTTCGTCTTCGCTGCCCCGTCTTTCTTCGCTGAAAATAATATCAAAAATTATCTGTTCTGCTCCGGCCTTTTTTAGCGCCTTCACAACAAGAGCGTAATATTGCCTGTTGAACGGCCACTCTCTCAGCTGACTAAGAGTATCGTCGCCGATCTCAATAACAACAAGTTTATTGGATACTGGCGGAACAGGGCGGACCTTGTATCTCAGGTCAAGCGTTTTCAGCTCATATATATCAAATGTCCTGTTGTATGAAAAATAAAGCGCGAGGATGATAAAAATAGCCGCGGTTATTTTGCCCAATAGGACCGAACTGATGTTTTTGATATTCATATGCTTTTAAAACACGTAATACAGCCCGATACTCATCAGGCTGCCGGAATATTTCTCAAGAGGCTCGTTGGATACGTTCTCGCGGTAGGAATAACTCGCGTTCAGCGTGAACGAGGCGGTTATATCGTAAAATACGGACGCGCTAAAAAGGAACAGGTCGTCTTTCTGATGAACGTCGTCTTTCGTGGAAAGCCTGTCGTCATATTTTTTCCTCGTATAAGTAAATCCGGTGATCGAATAAAGTTTATCAGTAAAAAATACGGTGAGCGTGGTTTTTGACCGGAAGGCGTTATAATCGTAATAATCATAATACTGGTTATTTGAATCGTTCCTATACCCCTGCAGGTTTTGCCTGAGCCTGATCTTTTTTGTTATAGTGAAGTTGAACTCGTATTCTCCCGTATAGCGCTGATGCACTTCAAGCTCGCTTTTTTTTACGGCGTTCGGGCCGTAAGTTTTTCTTCCCGTATAATTCCTGTATTCAAGCCGGGCACCTATCCTCTGGTAGAATTTTTTAAACACTTTATTTTTCATAAAAAGTGAGACTTTATGGCTGTAAAAGCTGGCATTAGAGTCATGCGGGAACCATGTCCAGTCGATCATATATTCCGGCTGAAAGGTAAGCCTGTCATCAAGAAAATCCATTTCAAATCCGGGGTTCAAAGACATATCATACATATCATTATCAGTATAGTTATAATATGTGATATCGTAGATGTCGAAATCCATATTCATGCGGATGTCTTTTGTATAGCGGTATCCCGTATCTACGGATACGCTGGTCTCAAGGTAAGCGTCCTTATCGCGTCTTGGGTCTAAGAATACGTTATTGTCATACCCCTGCATGGCCCCGGCCATTATACTGAGGTCGTATTTTTTTTCCGCCAGGCCCTGCTTAACAGGTTTTGTAAGGTAGGATAAAACGTCCGCTTTATCAAAAAAATATTTTATGTCGACTTTTTCGTCGGGGGAGACCCTTGCCGGTTCGTCAGCGCAGGAGTAATTCATTATGCCTGCGCTGCATATGACCAGCACTAAGTTGATTGCAATCCTTTTTACAAGGTTCATTATATATTAGTTGTTATTTTAACCTTTCGTGTACGTTCCGCCGCCAGTGCCTCCGCCGGAATCCTCTCTTGTTTCAGTTCCCCGCTCCTCTCTGGCATCAATTTTTTTGTCATCTTCTTTTTCGGCTACCGCATCTGTCATATCGGCTATGCGTTCGCTCCTCTGCGAGAGGTTGTCCATCTTATTTGTGTTCTGTCCGCCCTGTAAAGATATCAGGTTATCTATGTTGCGCGACCACGCGTTGAACCTGTCTCTTGTACCGCCGTCTGCTTCCATTTCTTCGGATATGTTGCCCTGGCTGTCGACAAAACGCGAAAAACCTTCGCCTATATCCTCTTGATCCCCGCCGCCATTGCCTAAATATATAGAATTCTGAAAAGCAGTGGCCCTGGTGCCGGCATTGTTGCCGTCCACACCGAGCCCTGTACCGCGGGCGCCGCATATAGCAGTCGGCGTTTTTATTTCGAATTTTGTGCCTTTAGGAATAGCGCTCAGTCTTGCGAATATCCTCGCGTCTATTAATTCTATCTGCTGTTCTGACGACAAAAGCATGACCACATCGGAGTTTTCACGTACCCCTACGACATTCCTGTTCTCCCTGTCGAATCCGATTACGCATTCCGATTCGCTTCCTGTCCTGATCCTGTCGCCTTTTCTCAGGACCATTGTAAGGCCCGCTTTTATCCAGTCTGATTTACCGTCCGGCAGTACTTTAACGTCTCCCTGAATAGATATTATGTTCACCGAATTCTCCGCTGATCCCGTAAAGATCATACCAAAAGAAAGAAACGATAATAAAGCTATCAATCTGACTGTCTTTATCATATTATTCTTTTCCTTTCATAAGAAGCTTCCAAGGATGGGCTTTGATCTCGGCTGAGAACTCGTTGAAATTGACAGTGGTAGATTCAAGGTTCTTCATGATACTGTCGAGCCTCGTCCTGTTATCGGCCACGGCGCCGTCCACGTTCTTTAATATGCTTGATACCTTTTCTTTATTTTCAGCCACGACCTGGTTAAGGTTGGCGGCAAGATTTTTCACATCTACCAGCGTATCGTCCAGTTTCGACGCGATCGCGTCGGCTTTTTTCATAAGCTCTTTCATCTGTATCGGGTCTTCGCTCGTAATGATCTCTCCGCTTTCACAGAATGCCGAGCCCGCGCTGCCCGGTGTAAGCCCTATAAATGTATCGCCTATGAAACCCGCGGTTCCGACGAACGCTATGGAATCGGTCCTCACTTTGGCTTTTTTATCTACGGACATTACTATTTCAACTTTCGTGCCTTTATCGTCATAGATAAAATTGACCTGATCGACCTTTCCTACTTCAATACCGGAAAGCGCGACCACGGAGTTGGCTTTTATACCTCCGGCGAAGTTAAAATATGTTTTAAGCTCATAGGTGTCTTTGCCTGTTTTATTGGTCTTGGCCCAGAATATCATACCTGCGCCTATAGCAATGGCTATAAAAAGAAGAAGCAGTCCTACTTTGAATTCTAAATTTACTTTTTTCATTTATCCTCCGTATTTATTTTAAGGTTTACTCTAACTACTTCGTCAAAGATTCCAGATAATCGTCTTTCTGCTGGAAAAACCGTATCGGGCCGTCCGGGCTTCCGGACACGAACTGCTGCACGAACGGGTTTTTACTTTTTCTTATTTCTTCCCTCGTCCCTATTTCCGCCACTTTGCCTTCATAAAGCATCAGTACCCTGTCAGCTATGCGAAAAACACTGTTCATATCGTGAGTGACTACAACGCTGGTCACGGACAGAGTCTTTGACAGGTCAAGGATAAGTTTATCCATCACCGCGGTCACGATCGGGTCAAGCCCTGCAGTAGGCTCGTCGTAAAAAACGATCTCGGGGTCCATGGCCACCGCTCTGGCGATCCCTACTCTTTTTTTCATACCGCCCGAAAGCTGGCTGGGCATGAGCGCCTCGAAACCTCTCAGGCCCACTAACTCAAGTTTCATTTTAACCATAATATCAACGACACTCTTGCCAAGCTTGGTATGTTCGCGCAAAGGGAGGCTGACATTATCTCCCACGTTCAGTGAATCAAAAAGCGCCGCGCTCTGGAACGCCATTCCGAATTTCTTTCTTATAGCGTCCATCTCGTCCTCGTTCAGAGTCGCTATGTCCTTTCCGAAAAGATAGACTTTGCCTTCGTCCGGTTTAATTGCGCCTGTCAGATGGCGGAGCAAAGTGCTTTTCCCGCAGCCGGAACCTCCCATTATAACAAAGGTCTCCCCTTTATATATTTCAAGGTTAACCCCGTTCAACACCCATCTGTCGCCGAATTTTTTCTTCAGTCCTTCTACTTTTATGATCGGTTCGCCTTTTTCCATAATATATCCTTTTCGTCTTTTTACATATTTGAGAAATAAAATATCCCTGTCAGGATACAGTCAAAAAGTATTATCAGTATGAAGCTTGTAACTACGCTAAGCGTCGTTGCGCGTCCTACGCCTTCGGCGCCGCCGCGTGTGTTCAATCCCATATAACAGCCGATCAGGGAAATGATCATAGCGAAAACAAAACTCTTGATAAGGCCCGTATACACATCTTTCCACACCATGAACTGGAACGAAAAATCTATATACCTATCCGGGTTAAGGCCCAGATTAAACACTCCTACCAGATACCCGCCGCCTATCCCTATGAGGTCGCTTAAAATAGTAAGACACGGCAGCATTACTATCAGCGCCAGAAATCGGGGCACCACAAGATAACGAATAGGATTGAGCGCCATTGTTTGAAGTGCTTCTATCTGTTCCGAGACTTTCATGCTTCCCAGTTCCGCCGTGATCGCCGCACCTACCCTTCCAGCGACGACAAGCGCCGTAAGCACAGGCCCCAGCTCTCTTGCCATACTAACGCTTACCATCGCGGCCACGTAGATCGTAGCCCCCAGTTTACCGAGCTGGTAGGCGCTCTGCATGGCTATAACAATACCCGTAAAAAACGCCACAAAAAATGTAATAACAAACGACTGAAGGCCCGAAAATACCATTTGATCGTATATTGCACGGATCTTCGGGAATTTACCTTTGAACGGCCCTACTAACGCCCAAAAGACCGTTTCTACAAGAAGTGTGGTGACTTTTACGATATGCGTTACCGTCCCTACGACTACGCCTCCGATAGATTCTATGAATACCATAATATCCTCTCGTAATTTAAGCGAAAGAGCTTACAGCATCTTTCTCGTCTTGTGATATATCGAACAATTTCTCGAGCCTTGTCATTTCGAAAAGGCCTTTTATTTTCGGGGACAGGTTGGAAAGTTTGAGCTTCCCGCCGTATACTTTAATATTCTTCAGAAGTTCGACCAGCGTGGCAAGCCCGGACGAATCTATATAGCTCACGTCTTTAAAAGAAAAAAGAACTTTTTTCTTTTTCGCGCCTATCACCTTATCCAGCATTTTTTTGATCTGCGGCGCTGAATTAATATCTATTTCGCCGCTGACATAACATACCGTAACATCGTCCTTTTCCTCGATCTTCATCTGCATAATATACCCCCTATATATGAATTAAGATAACCTTTTTTCCATAACAACGACATTCCCTTTACCGCTGTATTCCACGCGGTCCATCAGTTTATGCATAATATAAACGCCCCTGCCGCTTTCTTTATAAAGATTTTCCTCCTGAGTAGGGTCGGGAATGTCCGATACCTTGAATCCCGCGCCTTTATCCGCGACCTTTATCACGATCCTGTTATCGTCGATATAATAATAAATATCAACCGGCTGTTCTTCGCGGGACTTGTTCCCGTGTATGATCGCGTTCCTCACGGCTTCTTCTATACAAAGTTTAATATCGAACAATATATCCGTATGCGTTTCGGGATTGAATTTCTTTATGAAGTCTATGATCTCGGCGCTGGCATGCTTTATATCTTCCTGCCTGCTTTTGTATGTGGAATGATTTAGTTTATTTACCGCTTCCGCCATTGGTTTGCTCCGTGAATTTTCCCATTTTTCTGAATTTATTATACCTTTTCTCTATCAGTTCGTCCTTATTTATTTTTACCAATTCATCAAGAGAATCTATGATGGCATTTTTTATGTTATCCGATGTTTCCTGAGGATTTCTGTGCGCGCCGCCGAGAGGCTCTTTTATCATACCGTCTATAATACCCAGCTCTATCAGGTCCGGTGCGGTGAGCTTCAGGACTTTAGCCGCCTCCGGCGCTTTATTCCTGTCTTTCCATAGGATCGCGGCGCACCCTTCCGGAGAAATGACCGAATAGTACGCGTTCTCGAGCACAAATATCTTATCGCAGACGCCTACACCTAACGCTCCGCCTGATCCGCCTTCGCCTATCACGAAACTTATAAGCGGAGTTTTAATATTGGTCATTTCCTTTAAATTATACGCTATAGCCTCTGCCTGTCCTCTTTCCTCCGCGCCTATGCCGGGATACGCGCCCGGGGTATCAATGAAAACTATGATGGGCAGGTTGAATTTTTCCGCCATCCTCATAATGCGCAGCGCTTTTCTATATCCCTCGGGATGAGCGCAGCCGAAATTCCTGGCGAGATTTTCTTTTGTATCTCTGCCTTTCTGATGCCCCATAACGGCTATATTCTGCCCGTTGAATTTTGCGATCCCCGCTACCAGCGCCCTATCGTCCGCAAAATGCCTGTCGCCGTGCAGTTCCATAAAGTGCGTCATAAGCATACTGATATAATCAAGCGTATACGGCCTTTTGGGATGCCTGGCAAGCTGCACTTTCTGCCACGGAGTAATGGACTGGAATATTTCCTTTTTGACTTTCTCCAGCCTCTCTTCGAGCCTTTTTATCTCAGAAGACAGGTCAATGTCCTCCCTGAGAGTGAAGTTTTTCAGCTCTGTGATCCTTCTTTCGAGCTCTATTATCGGTTTTTCAAAATCAAGTCCTATTTCATTCATCCTTTTAATCCTTTTTTAGGGATCAATCCGCTATAGTCACTTCCGTCCCTACTGGTACCAGATCGAACAATTCTTCCACATCCTTATTTTTCATTCTGACGCATCCTTTTGTCACCTGATTGCCTATGGTGTCCTCATGTTTTGTCCCGTGTATACCGTACCCTTCTTTAGACAAGCCCAGCCATCTGGTCCCCAGTTCATAATTGTCATCGTCCGCGGTCACTATTTTATCCATCTTATACCATGGCGGACTGACTAATTTTTCCTCTATCACGAAAGTGCCGACCGGCGTGGAGTTGTTCTTGCCTGTAGCTACGGTATATGTTTTAAATATTTCGTCCCCGTTCTTAAGATGCAGTATATTCTGCGACTTGCTGACGGTAATGCTCAATTTTGCGTTCCACACCTTGAGTTTCTGGCCCGGTGTTATGATGTTTGAATCGAGTTTATTGACCTTTTTAATAAGTTCTATCGTGGTCTTGTACTGTTTGGCTATACCGCCGAGACTGTCCCCGGTCATTACTTCATACGTGACATAATCCTGATCTTCAACGTCCTTTGAAGTAAGGATCTTCATATTGAGCGCCTCTGCCTTTTTGCGGAATTGCGGCACTAGAGGAGATGACGGGTTTTCCTTTATGAACAGATTATAGTATTCCCTGGCTTCAACAGGCATATCTTTTATCTCGTATATCTCCGCCAGTTTCATTATCGCCCTTTCTCTGCGTGGATGGTCTTTTCCTTCGTTAACGACTTTCTCAAAAGCTTTGAGAGAGGCATCATAATCCTTTTGGAGCATCTTTGCATAACCGTACCTGAAAACCTCCTCTCTAGCGTCGTCCGGTTTCTTTTCGCCGGTCTGTTCGGCCCGCGAAAGAGTGACCGCGCACGCCGTTATGGCTGAAACAGCCAGAAGGCATAATAGAATCCCGCGTACTTTGACTTTTCCTATTATCATATTAATAATAAAAATACCTGGCGTAAAAAAATAACACCACAAGAATGCCGATTATCATGCCTATGAATACTTCGATAGGAGTATGGCCCAGAAGTTCCCTAAGCCTGTCCTCCTGGATCTTTTTCTTCCAGTATATATCGTCAAGTATCTTGTTCAGTATACCTGCCTGCTTGCCGCTTGCGCGCCTGACACCCTGGGCGTCAGATATTACGATTATCGCAAGGACCAGGGCGAGTGTAAATATAGGGGAATCGGTACCGTATTGAATAGTGATAGCTGTGGTAATACCGCTTACTGCGGCCGCGTGTGAGCTGGGCATGCCGCCCGTACCTAAGAACCATTTAAAGTTAAATCTCTTCTCTTTTATTATACCGAGTATAACCTTAATGGTCTGGGCTACCAGCCATGCCGCACAAACGCTGATCGTAGACAGATATTTTGAAATTACAAGATCAGTATGCATATATTTGGAATATTATATTATAAGATATAATTATAGGCAATGATTATTGAGGTTATAGGGTATAAGCTTATACTATCTTGCTTACCGCATCAGCGCAAGCGCCTCGGACCGGGTTTTCTGGTTTTTCCTGAATAATCCCCTTACCGCGCTGGTGACCGTGACTACTCCGGGCTTCTTCACGCCTCTCATGGACATGCATAGATGTTCGGCCTCAACTACGACCATAACGCCCTTCGGCTTAAGCTTTTTCATAATGCAATCGGCTATCTCCGTAGTGAGCCTTTCCTGGACCTGCAGCCTTCTGGAATATATTTCGACAACTCTGGCGAGTTTACTTATGCCTGTGATCCTGTTCTCATGAGGGATATACGCGACATGGGCCTTACCTATAAAAGGCACAAGATGATGTTCGCAAATGGAATATAAAGGTATGCCTTTAAGAAGGATGATTTCATCGTGCTCCTTTTCAAATATAACCTCGAGCTCTTTTTCGGGGTTCTTTACCATCCCTCCGAGTATCTCTTCATACATTCTTGCCACTCTTGCGGGTGTATCTTTTATGCCCGGCCTGTTTATATCTTCTCCGACCGCCGCTAGGATCTCCCTCACAGCTTTTTCAATGCGTTTTTTGTCCATCTTGCGCTCCTTTACTTTGTCAATATTATACATGCAAAATGCCCGTAATTAAACAAGGAATAAGTATTAGCTATCAGCCTTCAGCTACCTCAATCTTACTTCCCTATACAAAACCTCTCAAAGATCCTGTCGAGTATGTTGATATCTACTGTCTCGCCGGTGATCATGCCCAGATCTGTTATTGCCTCCCTCACTCCGACAGTAGCAAGTTCAAACGGCATAGAGTTTTTTAATATCGGAAGGACATTCCTTATCGCCTTGACCGCGTTCTCTAACGCTTTTTTATGCCGGGCATTGGCAAGGCAGATATGTTCACCGTGCCGGACTTTTCCCTGCCATATCATTCTTTCGATATGTTTTTCGAGGCCGCGAATTCCCTTTTTCTTAAACACAGAGATACAAACGGCTTTTCCGCCGAACTGCGCCCCCGGATCGGCGATATCCGCTTTTTTTCTGAGGTCTGATTTATTGCCGACGAGTATAGTTTTATCTAGCGGCAGGAGTTTCATTATAGATATGTCCTTTTTATCTATCGGCCTGCTTAAGTCGACCACAAAAAGCGCCATATCCGCATTTTTAAGATATTGTTTTGTCCTTTCAATGCCGCGCCTTTCAACAAGGTCGTTGCTTTCCGTTATACCTGCCGTATCCACCAGCTTTACAGCAGCGCCTCCGATATTTATGGATTCCTCTATTATATCCCTTGTTGTACCCGGGATGTGTGTAACAATAGCTCTATTGGTTTTTAAGAGCGCGTTCAATAAAGATGATTTGCCTACATTCGGTTTGCCGCATATAACGCATGTAATACCTTCCCGTAAAAGCATACCCTCTTTTCCGGTGTTTAGTATACTTAATAAAGAATTCATCGTTCCCGTAAGGGCCTTTGATATATTTCCTTTTGATGACTTATCGATCTCATGCTCGTCGCTGAAGTCTATATCCGCCTCCATGTCTCTAAGGATATCTAGCAGCCTTTCGCGCAGTTCCCTTATCCGCCCGGAAAATTCGCCTTCAAGCTGCGACAATGCCAGCTTCAGCGACGCCTCGGTCCTTGCGTTCACAATATCGCTTACAGCCTCTGCCTGCGCGAGGTCTATCCTGCCGTTTAAAAAGGCCCTTTTTGTAAATTCCCCGGGTTCTGCCGGCCTTGCCCCAAGAGATACGACCCGTTCAAATATTTCTCCTACCGCCGCTATGCCTCCGTGGCAGTTTATTTCTACTATGTCCTCGCGTGTATAGCTGTGCGGCTTACGCATAACAGTAAGAAGAACCTCGTCTATAAAATACCCGCCGGGACTTTTTTTTGTGCTTTTCCCGCTTTTAGAAATATGCCCGTAGTGCACGGTATATGTCTTAAATGCCGACGGTTTCCTCCCGCTTTTTGACACGAATGCTATATCCGCTATAGCGAGCGCCTTCGGTCCGCTTAAACGTACTATCCCTATACCGCCTGCGCCTACGGGAGTAGACACCGCGGCTATAGTATCTTTTATTTTAAAATCGTTTTTCATCATATAAGGATTATTCTTTTATATTCAAGCCCCGGAAAGCGTCTCCGGCAAGATAAAACGAACCTGTGATCACTATCATGCCGGTTTTTCCGGCGAGAGATAAGGCAATATTATACGCTGATTTGATATTTTCGGCAAGGATAACGTTCCGTCCCGGGATCAGCTTAGCTATATTGGCAGGTTCCTCGGCCCTTGGGCTGTCCGCCTTTGTCAGAATAATGTCTTTTGCCGCGGGCAATATTTCTTTCAACATATCTCTTATGTTTTTGTCGCGCGATGCCCCGAATATGAACACGGCTTTCCGCGCTCCGAAATTCCTCCTGATCGTCTCTCTGAGAGTCTTCATGCTCGCGCCGTTATGAGCGGTATCTATTATAACAAACGGTTTCCTTGAGACGACTTCGCATCTTCCCCTGACATGAACGTTTTTCGCTCCTTTAATGATAGCGCCTCGCCGGATATCAAATCCTTTTACTATAAGGCCCTGAATAGCCGCGATAGCGGTTGCGCAATTTTCAAGCTGATGCCGCCCCGCCAGAGATACTTTTATTTTTTTATACGCGTCTACAGGGCCTGTTATGTCCATGGTCTCGGACCTATGGTCGCCGGACACTTCCTTATAGCTAAAATGTTTGCCTGACAGATAAACCGGCACCCGCACCTTCCTGCATTTGTCGACGATCACCTTCGCGACTTCCGGCCTCTGTACGGAAGACACGCAGATAGCGCCTGTCTTGATGATCTCCGCTTTCTCCGCAGCTATATCCTTAAGCTTGGGCCCCAGTTCTTTTACGTGGTCCATGCTGACCTGGGTTATAACACAGACTTCCGGAAGAATTATATTTGTAGCATCCCATCTGCCTCCCATGCCTACTTCTATCACTGCAAAATCTGCTTTCTTTTCGGCAAAATAATTAAACGCCAGGATCGTGTGTATTTCGAAAAAAGAAGGCCTGAATCCCGGGCCCAGCAATGATATTTTATTCTTTAATTTTGTTATAAGACGCGCGTATTCTTCTTTTTTTATCATCTTACCGTTTAACACAATGCGTTCCCGGGGGTCAACAATATGAGGAGACGTGTAAAGACCTGTTCTGAAACCTGCCGCTGTCAGTATCGACGCTATGATAGCTGCCGTTGACCCTTTTCCCTTTGTGCCCGTAACATGAACGGTATTATATTTCAAATGCGGGTCGCCGAACACCCGGGCAAGTTCTTTTATGCGGTCGAGGTTGCGGAATCTTTTTGACGCAAAGGAATGCTTTTCGGAATTGTAGAAAGAATCGAGAAAACTTATTGCTTGTTGATAGAGCATACATTTTTAAATCAAAAGTAAAAAGTAAAAACTAAAAAGTCTGGAAATATAACCTGCATTCATAAAGATCCGGATCAACATTTTTTACTTATTACTTTTGACTTTTGACTTTCTCATCAGTGTTTAAAATGCCTGACGCCTGTAAATACCATAGCTATGCCCAGTTTGTTGCAGGCGGTTATAACGTCGTTGTCCTTTATTGATCCTCCGGGCTGAATAACAGCCGTAATACCTGCTTTATGCGCTTCTTCAACGTTATCTTCTTTAGGGAAAAAGGCGTCGCTCGCCAGGACCGAACCTTTTGCTTTCGCGCCCGCTTTTTCTACGGCGATCTTCACGGAATCTACGCGCGACATCTGACCGGCTCCTATACCTACTGTTTTAGTCCCGCTGCACAAAATAATAGCGTTGCTTTTGACATGCCTTACTATTTTCCACCCGAATAAAAGCGCTTTCAGCTCTTCTTCGCCGGGTTTTTTCCCCGTAACTGTCTTAAGGTCTTTTAATTCTGTGCTGCTTTTGTCTATATCCTGCATAAGAAGACCGCCGACGACTTTTTTGTAATCTTTTTCCGACGGGGATGTCTTTCCGTAATTAGGGACTTCAAGAAGCCTCAGGTTCTTTTTCTTCGCGAAAAGTTCCAATGCCGCCGCGTCGAAACCCGGCGCTATTATACACTCCACAAAATCCGCCTCTTTTAAAATAGTAGACGCCAGTTCTTTGTCTACCCTGCCGTTAAAACCCACTATACTGCCGAACGCGCTCAGTCTGTCGCAGTCCAGCGCGTCAAGATAAGCTTTCGAAAGAGTTTTCGCCGTAGCTGCACCACATGGGTTATTATGCTTTATAATACATGCCGCGGGCTCGTCGAAATCCTTGACTATTTCTATAGCAGCGTTAAGGTCCATGATATTATTAAAAGATAATTCCTTGCCCTGAAGCTGTCTGGCGCTGCATATACCTGATTCTTTTGTTCCGGGAGTCCTGTAGAACGCGGCTTTCTGGTGAGGATTCTCGCCGTAACGCAGGTCCTGTATCTTTTCGAAAGAAAGGCTGATGTTATCCGCGAAATCCTGTCCGCCGGCAGGCCCTTTAAGATAATTATAAATAGCGGTATCGTAGCTCGATGTCCTTCTGAAAGCTTGAACCGCGAGGTTCTTAAGAGTGTTTTCCGAAAGGCTGCCTTCGGTTTCCTTCAACTCTTTGATTATCTCGGGATATTTCGCCGGATCCGTAAGTACGGCTACGAACTTATAATTCTTCGACGCGCTCCGTATCATCGACGGCCCGCCTATATCTATATTCTCTATGGCTTCTTCGAGTTTTACCCCGGGTTTTGCGACAGTTTTTTCGAACGGATACAGGTTGACTACCACCATGTCTATCATGATTATATTATGTTCTTTAGCCTGCGCCATATGTTCCGCGCTGTCTCTCAGCGCCAAAAGCCCTCCGTGCACTTTCGGATGCAAAGTCTTCACCCTGCCGTCCATCATTTCCGGAAATCCGGTATGATCGGATATATCCTTTACGGGAACGCCTATTTCTTTTATTTTTTTCGCCGTCCCGCCGGTAGAAATGATCTCCACTCCGAGCGAATGCAATGTTTTGGCAAGATCCTCAAGACCTGTCTTGTCCGTCACGCTGATCAATGCTCTTCTGATCTTCACTTAATCCTCCTCAATATCATTTAAAATTTTCGGTTTATATTATGCGTTGTGATAAAAAGTTATAATATCGCCGTCTTTTACTATATATTCTTTTCCTTCAAGCCGCAGGAGCCCCTTTGCCTTTGCTTCCTGCAGAGAACCGCATTTTACAAAATCCTCGTATGAAACCACTTCAGCCCTGATAAATCCGCGCTGTATATCGGAGTGTATCTTCCCTGCGGCTTCCTGCGCGTTCATGCCGACCGTGATCGGCCATGCCCTAACTTCATCGCCTTTATATGAACCCGTGAAAAATACCATCACCCCCGCCAGTTCTCTCGCTGCGCGCACGATCTTTCCGGCGCCGAAATCCGTAACACCGAGTTCTTTTGCGAACATCTCCCTTTCGGATTCGTCCAGGTCTTTTATTTCAGCCTCCGCTTTAGCGGAAAGGCTTATGATCTTCATGCCGGATTGCGCGGAATATCCGTTTATTTCGGCAGGCAATCCCGAACGCAGGTCCTCTTCTCCGAGATTGGCAACGCAAAACAAAGGCTTTTTGCTTAAGAACTGGTATCCGATAATGGACTTTTCTTCTTCCTTGGTGAATTTCGCCGTCCTGACGGGCAGATTGGCATCGAGGGCCTGCTTGCATTTAAGAAGAGTGTTCTTTTCGAGCTCTTTGTCTACCGACGGTTTTGATTTAAGTTCTTTCTGCAGGCTTTCGAGTTTTTTCTCTATGATAGCAAGGTCGGATATCATGAATTCCGTTTCCATATCCGAAATATCTTTTTTATAGTCCCTGCCCGAAAAAACGCCGATCACGTGTATGATCGCGTCCACGTTCTTAATAAGCGACAGGTTAAATCCCGGCAAGTCATGAAATACGAATTCCTCGTATGTGATCTTTTTAGGCGTGAACATGTCGAACAGTTTCTGAAGGCGCGGGTCTTTGACCTTTACCGTGCCGAGCGCCGGCTTTGTGGCGTCTTCCTGCTTGCCCGGTTCCTTTTTGGAGTCTGTTATGGCCTTGAATACAGTACTTTTCCCGCTTCCCGGGAAACCTATTATGGCTACTCTCATCTCATGTCCTTTCTGATTTTCCTCTCGGAAAACTTATTATATACGGGCAAGCGGCTATAATCAAGTGATTATTAAAGCGGTTCACACGGTAGGCCGTTCGCAAAATTAAGATGCGTTTGAGTTTAAAACGTACGCGAGTTTAATATAGGTCGGATAGGACATATAAGACTTATAAAACTCTTTCCGCGCACTTGCTCATCCAACTGCAGTTTTTGTCAATCCCTGCGATATGAACCTCAAAAGTTTCGCCAACGCCAGTTTCAATCCACGCACCCGCGCCATCATAACTCCTTCCACTCGTTGCGCTATTATAGAGACTCTCCTCGCCTATCTTTCTTCGCGAGCCTCTATATAAGTCCTATAAGTCTTATATGACCTATATTAAACTCGCCCCCGCTCTTGCTATAAACTCCCGCCACACTCCTTGTTTCAATCCACGCACCCGCGCGGGGTGCGACGCCCAGTTCTCCATTTTCCAACCCCCTTGTTTTGTTTCAATCCACGCACCCGCGCGGGGTGCGACACAGCAATAAAGCGCGCATGAGCTATGATTATGAAGTTTCAATCCACGCACCCGCGCGGGGTGCGACGACCAACGATTAAATTACTGCCGCCTTCATCGTGTTTCAATCCACGCACCCGCGCGGGGTGCGACCCAGTCGGTGCCATTATTTGACGCCTGTATTTTAGTTTCAATCCACGCACCCGCGCGGGGTGCGACGCTTTCAAGCGATACAAGAAGGCGTAAGCCGTCGTTTCAATCCACGCACCCGCGCGGGGTGCGACGCTCCACCGCGCAAGCGTCATCATTACAATGTAAGTTTCAATCCACGCACCCGCGCGGGGTGCGACCCCGCCAATTTCAGGACCGTGCCGCCTAACGTTATGTTTCAATCCACGCACCCGCGCGGGGTGCGACAAAGGTTACGAAACCACAGACTGGATCATCAAAAGTTTCAATCCACGCACCCGCGCGGGGTGCGACAA
>Ga0172375_10005298_pt1 | contig 18669 bp, 12 predicted proteins | sample LakKiv1m_FD_114537 | JGI IMG/M metagenome (GOLD analysis project Ga0172375, IMG submission 114537) | Freshwater microbial communities from Kabuno Bay, South-Kivu, Congo - kab_092012_11.1m | ecosystem: Environmental > Aquatic > Freshwater > Lake | place: Democratic Republic of the Congo...
ATGATCAAGAAGCAGGAGAGCCGGACCAAGATCAGCTCCTGGACCAAGTTCTAACACGGTTTTGTTTTCAATGGTTTGGCCCGCATGTGTTTTGAGAGCAGAAAGCCAACCTTCGACAACCTGTTTGTCATAGGCAATGGCTTTTTCGATTTCTGTTGGAGAAAACGGGCGAGGTTCTTTATAACCGGAAACAGCATAACGAATTTTGTTTATGCACAAGATAGCCAGTCCAAGCCAGAAATAGAAAAGATGTTTCAGCATACAGGTTTAAGGTGAATGGGTTTCTTTTTGAGTAAGGGCTTGCGGATTCGGAGAGTAGAGTTTGTTCTTCATTTTCCACTGGTCCACATATTGGCCGATCCCTTGTTTGTCTCGTTTGTTGCGAACGGTTGTGGTATCTTGAGACCATTTTAGCAGAGATTCAAAATTCAGTTTGTAGCGTCCTTGGACCACAACATAGGTCACTTGTTGAGTGGCAATGGCTCGTCTGATGGTGCGTTGGCTCACGCCAAACAGCTTTGATGCCTCAGACACGGAAAGGCGAATGACTTGGTTCATAGATAGGTGTGTATAACTACTTTTGTCTAGACCAGTGTAGCCAAAATGCAAGGATTTGTCAAAATAGGGGAGGAAAGTATTGATTTTTTGCTAAAATAAGCGTATCATCTACACAATTTAGAACCGGACTGTAAGATTTTTTTATTTAGAGCATTATCTGTGTTACAGCCATTAAAGGAACAATTTCTCCTCTTTCGCATCAGGACCTTTCAAGACAAGAAGGCTTTTGAAGTCCTTTTGTCTGAACACGCACAAGGGCTCAGACGTTTCATCTATACAAAGATGCCAACGTCGCATGATGCGGATGATGCCTTTTCAGAGGTGTGTATCCGAACCTGGGACTATGCATGCAGAGGCTACGTTGATCATTTTTCCGGATTCATCTTTACCGTGGCTCGAAACGTGATTGCAGAATTTTACCGAATACGAGCGCGGCACCCATCAGAAGTGGCGATCGAAACCAAAGAATATGAGCTGCCGATTGAATCAAAACATTCGGGTCAGAAAATGACCGAATATGTAGACGGCGAGCTCATGAAACAAGCCTTGGCACAATTAGATGATGATGGTCGAGAGGTTGTGACCATGCGATACCTTGAAGGACATTCCATTAAAGAGATTGCAGAGCAAATGTCAAAAACAGAAAACGCAACATCGGTTTTGCTCCACAGAGCCCTCAAAAAGTTGCGAACCATTATTGAAAATTCCTAACTCATATGCGCAAGTACGATTTTGATCCAGAATTGGAACAACTCCTTGGCTCTATGAAAGACCACCAGGCGCTCGGTGGCGATTTTGATTTTCAAAAGAGTTGGGAAAAGGTTGCAGACACATGTGGGTTTGATGCTGATACAACCGGCATTCAACACGCATGGAGAGATTGGTTAGAGTTTTACATTTATGAATTTACGCACGCCATTGCCAAGCCTTTGGCTTCAGGGGCTGTCTCGGTTGCGATTTTGGTCTTGGGATTCGTTGGTGTGGCAAATGCGTCCATTAGCGCACTTCCTGGAGAAAAGCTTTACACCATGAAATTGGGAATGGAAAAGGTGCAACTCGCCCTTGCCACCAATGATGGTCAAAAAGCCAAGTTGCGTTTGGAGTTTACCAATCGCCGTTTAGAAGAAATGGTTGAACTCTCCGCTTCATCACAAAGAAAAGCGGTCATGGAATTTCCACTTGCGGTTGATCGATTAAAACAAGATGTTGAAAGCCTTCAAACAGATTTGGAAAGTGGAAAAGCAACAGAACTGGCAAAGGCACTTGGTCGCAAAGCGGATATGTATGCAGATACGGTTGCCTCAACCAAGTCAGACTCTGAAGAGGTCAATCAAAAAGTGAAAGAGGTCAAAACCATTTTGGATGAAACAAAAGAGCAAGCGGTTGATGTGATGATTACCGCGCATGAGCAAAGTCTTACGCCGGAAAGTGCAAAAGAATTGCAAGCCACGTTTGAAAAAGAATTCGCTCGTGTGTCACTCCTTGCACAAAATAAGTTTACAAAAGAATTGTCTATTGCAAAAAAATTGCAAGAACAAGGCTTGTATAGACGATCGTTTCAACTTCTCAAAGAAGTCGAGCAAAAGCTCACTCCTCAAGAATAATCTTCTTGAGCCGAATCTCTTTTCTTTAAGAAAGGGGATTTTGCTCACTCGTTAACAAGTGTTGACGGGTTGTGTGACCAATATGTGTATTGCTGGAAATTGTTAAAAATTCATTTTTAGCAATTTCCTGAAAGGTCGGGGCAGAAATGCTGCAATACATCTTCATTCATAACATCCCGAAAAGGGAAAAATTCCCATACCGAATTTGCACTTAAGCGAATCGGCGTATGGGACAAACAGAATAAATTATGACGAATTCTTTTAAGAAAGCGTTTTCGGCAGCTGTTGCTGCTACAACCATTCTTTGGTCTGTAGGACTCACAGCATTCTTGCCGGTCGCTGCATCAGCGGCTACCTTTGGTGACCTCATCAAAGGAACTTCGCTCTCAACCGTTTACTATTACGGTTCAGACGGACAACGCTATGCCTTCCCTAACGAAAAAACATTTAACAGCTGGTACTCAAGCTTTTCAGGCGTAAAAACAATGTCTGATGCTGAACTCGCTGCTATTCCTCTTGCAGGAAACATTGTGTACCGCCCAGGTTCACGATGGGTAAAAATTACAAGCGATGCTAAGGTTTATGCCGTTTCAACAAGCGGAAAAATCCGATGGATCGAAAACGAAGCAACCGCTAAGGGTCTTGCTGGAGACAACTGGAACAAGAACATCGACGATGTTTCAGATGTTTTCTTTGTAGACTACACCGTGGGTGATTCTCTTTCATCTCCAGCTGCTGGATATGATGGAATGCTTTGGACCGATGGAACAAGCAAATACCTTGTTGCAGGAACAAAGTACCAAAAGTTGTCTGATGCTGCTTTTGCAGCAAACGGATACAAGGCAAGCGCTGTTCTTTCCGGAACTGGTTTCACCAAGTCTGGATTGAATGCAGGTGCTGATGTAACCGCTGCTTCAGCTAAGTTGACCGACGCTGCACAAAAAGTAACAACAGACGTTTATGCTCAAACACAAAACGTAACTGTTGCTCTTTCAGCTAGCTCACCTGCTGCTTCAACAATTTTGAACAGCCAAGGTGTTGCTCACATTGCAACCCTTACATTTACAAACCCAACATCATCTCCTGTTGCTGTTAAGAGCCTTAAGCTCACTCGCACAGGTGTATCTTCTGATTCAACCCTTTCTAACGTTTATTTGTTTAGCAAATGGGTTCGTTTGTCTGATTCAGCTTCCGTTTCAAACGGTGTTGTTTCATGGAACGATGCATTGGGACTCTTCACCATTCCAGCAGGTGGAAGCAGTGAAGTCTATGTTCGTGCTGATATTGGGGATTCAACAGGACAAACTGTTGGTGTTAAGTTGGCATCCGCTTCTGATGTAGGATTTGTTGGAGCTTTTGCTGCAACAGGAACCTTCCCAATCTCAAGTGCTCTTCACACAGTTGCTGCTGCTCCATCATCATTCACTTCAGTTTCTTTTGGAGCTGCTACAAACTCACCAGCCGCTGCTACAGATGTTGATCCACAAACCGACTTCACCATCTGGCAATCTGTTGTAACCGTTAGCAACAACGAAGCTTTGTTGAACACACTCCGTGTTCGAAATATTGGATCCATCAGTGCGTCTGATATTGGTAACTGGCGTCTTTATGTCGCTGGTGTACAAGCTGGTACGGCTGTTGCCCAACAAGATGCAAACGGATATGTTACATTTGATTTGAGTGCAGCCCCTCTTCGTTTGAAGACAGGAACACACACCTTCAAAGTTGTAACAGACATTACTGGAGGCACAACCCGAACCGTTACTGTTGGTCTTCGAAATGCTGGTGATGCAATCTTGGTTGATGAAGATTATTCACAAGCCGATCGTGTCTTGGCAGCCGGAAGCGCTTTCTCTGCAACAGATGCAGGACAACAAACCATTGGATCAGGCGCTTTGACAGTTACAAAGCGAACTGACTCTCCTTCAAACAAAGTTACAATTGGTTCATCCAATGTACCTCTTGCTCGTTGGGATTTGAAGGCAACCGGAGAAAGCATGAAGGTTGAATCATTGCGATTTACCTACACGGCTTCTGATGGAAATATTGAAACCCTTCGAAACGGAACTGTGTATGCAGACGGAGTTCAAATTGGATCAACCGCTTCATTGCGTGAAGATTCACTATCTCCAGCTTATACAGAATACACATTTGGTTCATCTCTCATTGTTGTTCCTGGAACACCAGTAACAATTGAATTGCGAGCTGATATTTACGACAACACCTCAACAGATGACACCACAGATGGAGACACCTTTACTCCAATAATGGCTGCATCATCAAGCACAAACACACTTCGTGTAAAAACAGGATCATATGCTCAATACCCATCTGGTGCTGTTTCTGGAAACTTGCTTGAAATCGATCAAGGAACATTGACTGGGGCAAAGAATACTTCTTACGCTAACCAGACAATGGTTGAATCAAAGACGGCTCAAAAGATTGGTTCTTACACCATTTCTTCTTCAACAACAGAAGCGGTAAATATCACTTCATTGGTTGTTGATATGGATGCTGGAAGCACCCCACCTGCTGCTAGCGAGGTTACTAATCTGTATGTCATGTACGGAAAGACCGGATCCATGGTTACTTCTTCTACAAAAGCAACGCCATCAGTAGCAGATGCTGGAAATAGCTGGTCAATTAATTACACACTCCCAGCTGGACAAACCATGTATGTGGATGTGTATGCTGATTTAGATGCTTCACTTGATGGTGACGAGGTTTTTGCTACATCTCTTGATTTCGATGCTACAACCGTTTCATCGGGTCAAAGTGCAAATAATGGAACAGCTATTGCTGGTCAAACAATTACCATCAGCACAGGAACTTTCTTGTCTGCTTTGGATGGATCAACTCCTGTTTCTCAAATAGCTGCAGGAAATCAAACAGTAACAGCAGCAAAATATCGTTTTACGGCTTCAAACGAAGCTTATACGATTAAGGAAATTCAATTATCAATTCCAGGTTCAGCAGCACCAGAAGGTGCTGTGTCTAAGGCACAAATCTATGATGGAAACACTTTGCTCGGTGAAGCTGTTTTCGATCAGACGAGTGGTGATTCTGTTACAAACGGAGCTGCCAATATCCTTGGTTTGAGTGTGCCGGTTGCCGCAAACACATATAAGACATTAACGGCAAAATTGGTTTTGAACCAAATTGGTTTTGGTGCTGGTGGTTCTCACTTCAATTATGCTACGTCTTTGGATGTGGTTAAGGCATATGACAGTGCTGGTGCGCTCTACACAACAGCTGCTGGATATACCACTGACAGAGATGGAAATGAATTGTATGTTTTCAAATCAATCCCAACAGTTAATCATGTTGATTTGACAAACAGCACACTTGTAAACGGACAGGCTACAGATCTCTATAAGTTTACTGTAACAGCTTCTTCACAAAGTTCTGTTGCATTGAAACAATTCAAGTTGAATGTTTCTTGGACAGATGGCGGATCAGTTGATACCTTGGAGGTTGAAAGCTTGAAACTCTTCAAAAACGGAGTGGATATTACTTCAAGTGTTACAATGGTTGACCCATGGGGAGCTTCTGTAACTTCAACTTCTGGTTTGAACGACGCTGACTTTGATAGCGCTCCTACAGCTGATACGGCTGTCATTGTTACGTGGAATGAATCAGCAGGAGAAGATGTTATTTCGGCTGGTGAAACAGTTACCTATACTGTTCGTGGAACCCCACAAGGATTCCGTACAGTAGGTGCTGACACTTCAGGAGATTCTGTCAGTTTCTATCTTCCAACAGACGCTGCAACAAACTCAACCGGTTTGTTTAATGCCAAGAAGCTTTTCTTGAATGACGAAACAGATCTAGAAGAAAATCGTTCAGAAATTCTTGAGTTCCATACATCAGCAGCAGCTTCTGCAAATGGAAGTGGAACAGCTGATTGGTCAGCTTCTGATACCGCAAACTTTGTTTGGTCTGATATGTCAGCCCAATCACACGTTGGAACAAAGAACACAACCTCAACAAACGACTGGGCAAACGGATACCTTGTTCTCAACTTGGATCTTCCAGCTGAGACTTGGTCAAAATAATAATGAGTTTTCGTTATTATATTCTTCATCCATCCACATTTCTCACGTGATAATTCGACCAAAGGTGTAAACCAATGGTCTTGATCACACCGAGATTGGGATTTTGAGGAAATACATAACCCCTGCCGAACGGCAGGGGTTATTCTTTTTGAGAATAATGTGATATTCTCTGAATATTATGTTGATATATCCTTTTTCTAAAAAAACAATTCAATATTTTTTATATGGTATCTTGCTGACCCCACTTATTTATTTTCCTTGGATTTGGAGACCAGCCCAGATCTCAAAAACGCTCTTTTTTGTTTTTTTTGTTTTTGTAGCACTGCTTGTTTTTGTTTCTTTATTTAAGCTAAATAAATTCATTTTGAATTTTCGAAATCCAATTTTGTTGAGTTTTGGATTGTATCTATTTATTGTAGTTATAACGTCTGTTTTTGGTTTTGATGTTGTTAATAGTTTTTTGGGGAATGATATAAGATTTGGTGGGATTATTCTTTTGCTATCTTCTTGGATTGCTTCCATTTTATATTTTGCTTTTTTTGATAAAACCTCGTGGAGGGTTGCAGAGAAGATATTTGTGTATTCCGCTGTTGTTATAGCTTGTTATGGAATCTTAGAATTTCTGCATATTGTCCCGGATTTAGGAATGAAATGGCCAAGATCATCAAGTCTAATGGGAAATCCTATCTACTTTGCCTCATATATTATTTTTCCATTAACAATAGCTTTAAAGAATATAAAAATACAAGACAAGTGGCAAAAAGACAATTTAGTCATTGTTGCTATTTTATCGATCGCTTTATTGCTTACAGGGACAAGAGGTGTGTTTGTGGGTATTGTGGTAAGCAGCTTGGCATTTTGTTTTTTATATACGCGAAATAAGGTTGGAATGAAAAAGTCCTTGTTGTTTCTCTCATCAGCATTTTTTATATTGACATGTGTATTCCTCTTGGCACGATTAGCAATTCCAACATCTTCAAAATATAGTCGGTACTTTCATTTTAATGATCAGAGTTCTAGTAGTCGTATAGAATTTTGGAAAATGGCATTGAAGGGAGTAAAAGATGCCCCATTTCTGGGTAATGGTTTTGAAAATTATTATGTTGTATCAGAGAAATATTATTCAGCTAAGCTTTATGAAAATGAAGGGAATTTTTCAGATAAACCACATAATGCATATGTTGAAATTCTTACATCTTCTGGAATCATAGGATTATTCACGCATCTTTTGTTTATATTTTTGCTTTTTCGGGGAATTTCTCAGGCAAAAAAACAAAAGAATGTTAGCCAATTTGAAGGTGGTGTTCTTGAATTTGGTTTGTTTATATATCTGATACAGAATTTTTTTGCGTTTGATACAATTGGATCATGTTTTGCCTTTTCATATTTTGTAGGTTATGTATCGTACATAAGTAACAACAACACACAAACACACGCTCAACTGATTGAAGATAATGAAAAAAAGAAACGTCTGGTAATCATCATTTTATCAGCGGCTGTTTTTTGCGTATTTTTTTTAAAGTATCTTATTCCTACATATAAATATTTTACCTTGTTAGCGAACGCAGACAGAGAAACGAATGACGCGGTGCGGTTTCAATTACTATCATCACTCGATGAACGCGCATTTGTTTATGATAGAAATCCGCTCGGAAAAATGTTTCATTCAAATGGAAAAGGCATTTATAACAATAACGGAGCTACGCAAATATCGAAAGACTATATTCAAGCTGCAATAACACAGTACGATCTTTTGTTAAAAATACACCCAAGGCGAGGGGAATATTGGTATCAAAGAGCAGATGTGGGTCTCATGAAAGCTTTTATAAATAAGGTTCCTATTGATGAGAATACAAAGATGGCTGTGAAAAAATCAATTGAATTTACACCAACAAGAACGGAACCCTATCTTGTAAAAGCAACAGAGCTAGAAATCGAAGGAAAAATTTCAGAGGCAATAAAAATGTTGGAGGATGTGCAAACAAAAATTCCAAATAGCAACAAATTATTTTGGACGCTATCGGTTTTATATGGAAAAAATGAAAATTATGTCAAATCTGCTGAATACGGTTATCTCGCAATTATCAAAGGGCTTCGTGTTTTTGATGTACAGAGTATTTTGGAATTTATAAATTATTTTTCACAAGTCGGAGATTTTTCAAAAGTTATTGATCTTTATAGACGGGTTCTTGCCTTGTTTCCTGAAAAAATTGAATACTATCCTAACCTTGCCGCAAGTTATGCAGCCAATGGTCAGTATAAAGAGGCTATAGAAACCGCCCAGACATATGCAAAATTAAAACCGTCTGAGCAGTCGGCTGTTGAACAATTTATCCGATCGCTTCCGGTTTCACCCAACTAGCTTACGTTTTCCCAAACGTTGTCGTATAATACCCACACTATGAAGCGTATTCTTTTTTCATGTGCCTTTCTTTTTGCTGCCTGCTTTGCAGCTCCGGCTTGGGCTGCGGATTGGTCGGTTCTCTCGTCCGGGGACGCGCAGGCGTTTCGTGCCATCGCACAAAGCGGAAACAATCTGGTGGCGGCCGGAAGTAATGGAAACATCTATTATTCAACCGATCTTGGCTCAACTTGGGTCAAAGCCTTTGCTACGCCAAGTATCACCTTCAATGATTTTGCAACCATGCCAAATGGGGATCTGCTTGTGATCGGCTCAGGCGGCATCAATGAAATTTCTTCAGACCATGGAGTGACCTGGTCGCTGTTTAGTTTTGGTATCAGCCAAACGCTCAATAACATTGATGTCAAAACCATTTCCGGATCCAGCACAGGGTATTTGGTTGGAAATGGCGGGGTGTATCGCAACTATGCAAACGGAACCGGCAACTGGGAAACGCAAAATTTGGGAATCACAACGGATTTGTTCGGAGTTGAAGATCGTGGTAGTGGAACAGGTTGGCTGGTTGGGGCTGATGGAAAAATCTTCAAAGTGATTTTGGGTGGAACATCGTGGGGAACGGTTGAGAGCGGCACAAGAGAAACCTTGCGTTCGGTTCGATTTGTGAATGATCAAAAAGGATTTATTGTTGGTACCCAAGGAACCATGCTCAAAACAACGGATGGGGGATTAACCTGGACGTCTGTTACTATCGCTGGCCTTTCAAATCAAACACTCAACACCATCGATGTTTCATCAAACACGATTGTGATTGCCGGAGAACGTGTGCTTATTGTTTCAACCGATGCCGGAGAAACGTGGCAGGTCAAAACATTTGATGGAACCCAAAAGAAATTTTTTGGCGCCCTTGTCAAAGATGCAGATCATATTTATGCGGTAGGTTCTGATGATGATGCGGTTTCGCTCGTGTATCAATTCAAAGAATCAGCTCCGGTCATTCCTCCTGTTGTTGTTGAACCATCGCCAACGACACCGGTTGGATCGTTGATTAAAACCGCTTGTAAGACCGGTGCAGATGTAAATGATCCATGCAAAGCTGTGTATTTTTACGCAGCCGATGGCAAGCGCCATGCGTTTCCAAACGATAAGGTTTATTTCAGTTGGTTTACAGATTTTTCAACCGTTAAAGAAGTGAGTGCAGATTTTATGTCTTCGCTTACGCTTGGCAAAAACGTCACGTATCGACCAGGAATAAAAATGGTGAAGTTTCAATCCATTCCAACCGTTTACGCGGTTGCACGAGGAAACATTTTGCGTCCGATTGCCACTGAGACCATTGCCTCTTTATTGTATGGTCAAACATGGAACAAACAAATCGATGACATATCAGATGTGTTTTACAAAAATTATTCCATCGGTGACATGATCAATTCGTCAGCAGATTATGATGTGGTTGTGCACAAAGTGCTCCCCGGCAGCTTAAGTGAAACCTTTTAATTTTGCATATATTTGCTACAATACATCTGCTTATGGCAGGTGTGTTTTTTTTGAAAAAAAAGCGAAATTTCATCGCCTTCTTGGTTGTGGTTTTTTTGTTGTCTTCGCTTTCGTTTGCTAACGCCTTTACCTCAAAAGATCCATTTGTCAAAGAACAAACGTACTTGGACGCCATTCGTGCGGTGACAACAACCACTGGGGCGGAAACGGTTGTGGCCATTTTGGATGCGGGTTTTGATTTGTATCATGAAGATTTGCAGGGACGATATTGGAAAAACAAAAACGAAACAGCCAATGATCGAAAAGACAATGATCACAATGGATATGATGATGATGTGAATGGATGGGATTTTGTTGGAAATGATAATGATCCATCACCGGATTTGTCCCAAGGCGGTTCTGATTCTGTGATTTCGCACGGGACGCTTATGGCCGGGATCATTGCGGCCAACACCAATAATGGAATTGGTATTGCCGGCATTGTGCCACATGTCAAAATCATGCCACTTCGTATTTTGGATTCCCGCGGCAAGGGAAACACAAATGATGTTCGCGAGGCTATCGAATATGCAGTCAATAACGGAGCCAGTGTCATTAACATCAGTTTCACATCCACAAAACCGGATGAAAAGTTGCAACAAACCATTGATTGGGCCATGAAACAAGGGGTTGTGGTTGTGGCCGCGGTTGGAAATGAAGGCATTGACACATCAAAAACACCCGTGTATCCGGCTTGCTACAAAGGTTCGCAAGACAATAAAGTGATTGGTGTTGGGTCCGTGGATGAAAACAACAAACGCGCCTCATTTTCCAACTTTGGAAAAACCTGCGTTGATGTTGCGGCTCCGGGAACCGGCATTTTTGGATTGGTGTACCACAATGAAAATGACTTTTTGTACATCACCTCATACGGATCTCCGTGGGAAGGAACGTCCATGTCCGCACCTATGGTTTCTGCGGTTGCGGCTGAATTGAAAAGTTTGTATCCATCGCTTACACCCGCAAAAATTCGTTCTGCCATCATGTTGTCAGCGAGCCCAATAACCGGAACCGTATCGGAAAAAGTAGAGCTGGGTGCCGGCATATTGAATATGGCGCAAGCAATCTCCATTGCCTCGCAATTAGCTTCGGGACCGATTATTGATCGTATAAACGCAACCCCTTCCAATCTTATTGCTGTGTCAGAAGGGGTGGGCACAGAACCGCTTGTTAAATTATTTGATACAAACGGCAATCTTAAATCCGTTTTTTTTGCCTATGCAAAAGGATTTAAGGGTGGTGTAAACGTGGCGCTTGGCGATATAAACGGAGATGGAAAAGATGAAGTTGTTACGGTTCCGGGAAAAGGCGGCGGCCCGCACGTTCGCATTTTTGATCAGAGCGGAAAACTTTTGGGTCAATTTTTCGCGTTTGACACATGGACGCGCAATGGGTTGTTTGTTTCGGTTGGGGATGTAAATAATGACGGAACGGATGAGATTGTGTTAACGCAAGAAACCGGCGGCACTGGCCAGGTGCGTGTGTTTAATCAAAAAGGCTATTTGCTTAGCTCTTTGTATCCATTTGGTCGCACCTCTGTGCCAATGCATGTGGCGATTGGAAATTTGGATGATGACACTGCACAGGAAATCGCTGTAACGCTTGGAGGAAAACAAAAAACGAATCGCGTAAAAGTGTTTGATGGCAATGGAAAGTACGTGCGTGATTTTTCTGCTTTGGATAAAATTGTAAGTGGATTGTACGTGGCGTGTGGTGATGTGGATGGAGATGGAAAAGATGACATTGTTGTTTCAGCAGATACAGGTTCTCGACCTTGGGTGGCTGTCTACACCCAAAACGGCGAGATGCTTTCATCCAATCTTGTGTACGATCAAAAATACATGGGAGGTGTTTCTATTGCTGTCGGAGATGTTGATCAAAAAAACGGCGCGGAAATTATCACCGTTCCTTTATCAAAAGGTGGACCGCATGTGCGTGTGTTCGGGTCTCAGCTAAATGCGCAAAGTGGTTTTTTTGCCTTTGACCAAAAAGAACGGTTTGGAGTTCGTGTTGGCGTTTGGAATCCTTAATCGATTATGAAAATACGTTTGTTCATTTGCGGCTGTTTGCTCTGGAGTCTTTCAACTCCGGTTTTTGCGTTTACGCCAGATGATCCGTTTTTTTCTGACCAGTGGTATTTATCCAAAATCCAAGCGCCAGAAGCCTGGGATATGGAACAGGGGAAAACCGGTACGGTGGTAGCGGTCTTGGATGCGGGAGTTGATATGAACCATCCGGATTTGCTTGGACGATTTTGGAATAATCCGGGCGAGATTCCGGATAATGGATTAGATGATGATGGAAATGGATTTGTGGATGATGTGCACGGATATAATTTTGTGGACAAAAATGCAAATCCTGAACCACCGCAAACATCCTTGTATGATGAAGGCGCGATTTCGCACGGAACCATGATCGCCGGTATTATTGGAGCAAACACAAACAATGGAGTGGGTGTGGCCGGGATTGATCGAACCGCGAAGCTCATGGTGGTGCGTATTTTGGACAACATGGGTATTGGCGATTCTGTGACGGCAAGAAAGGGAATTGATTACGCTGTGGCAAATGGTGCCAAGGTTATTAATTTAAGTTTTACCGGATTTGATTTTGATGCTGAGTTTCAAGCCGCCATAGAGCGCGCGCATGATGCCGGTGTTGTGGTGGTGGCCGCGGTTGGAAACACAAAAAATGGAGGCACAGACATCAATCAAAAACCAATTTATCCGGTTTGTTTTCAAGATCATGGAGTACAAGACTGGGTGTTGGGTGTGGCGGCAACGGATCAGGCGGATACAAAGACGTCATTTTCCAATTATGGTTCGAGTTGTACGGATATTTCCGCTCCTGGAGTTGGAATCCTGAACACGGTTTACCAAAATGATGTATGGCTTCCATTTTCGCAGGGGTTTTATCAAGATGGGTGGTCCGGAACATCGCTTGCGGCACCCATTGTGAGTGCGGCCGCTGGCCTTTTATTTCAAGAACATCCAAACATCACTCCCAATCAGGTCTATACCATTTTGCGATCAAGTGTGGACCCAGTCTTCATGGGCGGATTATCAGACGGAAGTATTGGCTCGGGCCGCATCAATATTGCCAAAGCCCTCACCCTTGCCAATGAACAATTTCCACCGGAAGCAACCCCAGGTATGCTCATCAAACTCATGTGTGCATTGCACGCGGATGTGAACGATCCATGCAAGGCTGTGTACTTTTATGGGTCTGATAAAAAACGTCATGCCTTTCCAAACGATAAAGTGTATTTTTCCTGGTATCCGGATTTTTCAACCGTGAAAGAAGTGTCATCTGATTTTCTTTCTTCTCTCATGCTTGGCAAAAACGTGACATATCACCCAGGACTCAAGTTGGTGAAATTTCAAAGTGTGCCAACCGTGTATACAGTAGAGGCCAAAGGTGTGTTGCGATCTGTTGCTTCAGAGCAAGTCGCACAAGATCTCTATGGAGCCACGTGGAGCAAACAAGTGGATGATATTTCGGATGCGTTTTTTGGCAATTATCAATTTGGCGCGCCTATTCTATCATCCGGTGATTTTGCAAAAGACGCTGTGTTTATCCAAACTCCAACCCTTAACCAAAACTTTTAATTTCTTCGCTCGTTTTTGCTATACTATTCTCATATGACACAACCACTTACGTTTGAAAAGAAAAATATTTTGGTGACAGGCGGTGCCGGGTTTATTGGTTCGCATGTGTGCGAGGCGTTACTGAGAGACGGTCATCGGGTGATTTGTGTTGATAATTTTGCCACAGCGGATGTGAAAAATATCGAAACCTTGTTGCAGCACCCAAGCTTTCGATTCATCCGATTGGACATCAATGAACCGTTTGATTTGGAACGGCACACAGAGCTTGCTGATTTCAAATTGCCGTTTCAAGGGATTCAAGAAATTTTTCATTTTGCTTGTCCAACGTCTATAAAGAAATTTGATCAATTCAAAATTCAAACTCTTCTTTCCAACTCCCTTGGCAATTATCATGTGCTTGAATTGGCAAAAAAATATCGGGCAAAAATTTTGTTGGCGTCGAGTTCAGTTGTGTACGGAAGTCGAGATGGAAATCGTGAAGCTGTGGGAGAAGATGATTTGGGTGTGGTGAATCATTTAACCCCTCGCGGTTGTTATGATGAGGGTAAGCGATTTGCCGAAACCATGTTTGAAACCTATCGCCAAGTGCATGAGATGGATGCACGCATTGTTCGTATTTTTAGAACCTATGGACCTCGCATGCCATTGTTTGATGGCCATTTGATTCCGGATTTTGTGCTAAATGCGCTTGATGGCAAAGATTTGGTACTAAACGGAGGCATGGATTTCAAATCTTCGCTTTGTTATGTAGATGATGTGGTCGATGGTATGTTTAGGGTGATGAAAACGCAAAATTATCCAGGACCCGTGAACCTGGGAAGCGATGTTGACCTAAAACTTGCCGATGTGGCACAAAAAATAGTACAAATGACGGAGTCCACCTCAAGGATTGTCCCAGGAGAGGGTTTTGCCTTTCTTTCCGAGCTTTCTTTGCCAAAAATCGATCGGGCAAAGGAATTGGGCTGGTTTCCGCTTATGCGCCTGGATGATGGACTTAAACACACCATCGGTGACTTAAAAGCCAATAAAATCCTTCTGACGTCTGTATGAAAATAGTGGCCGTGATTCCGGCATACAATGAAGAAAAAACCATTGCCGAGGTGTTAAAGAACACTCGGCCTTTTGTGTCTGACATCATTGTGGTGAATGATGGTTCAACCGACCAAACCGCCGCGGTTGCAGAAGCTCATGGTGCATTTGTGGTTTCGCACCTTATCAATCGTGGGTTGGGGGCGGCCATTGGGACCGGATTTTTTGTGGCAAAAGAACACGGGGCAGACATGGTCATTACCTTGGATGCCGATGGTCAACATGATCCAACCGAGATTCCAAAATTTGTTGAAGCCATGCAGCAAGGAGCGGACGTGGTGATTGGTTCGCGCATGCTTGTGCGTGAGGGCATGCCATGGTATCGCCAAGTGGCAAATGTGCTTGGAAATCTTTCCACCTTGTTTTTGTTTGGGGTATGGGTAAGTGATAGTCAATCCGGTTTTCGCGGGTTCACCAAAAAGGCTTTGCGACAGATTCGTGTGCAAACCAATCGTATGGAAGTTTCATCAGAATTGGTGGCAGAAGCAAAGGTTCATCACCTGACCATTCGTGAGGTTCCGATCGAAACCATTTATACGGATTATTCTTTATCAAAAGGTCAAGGATTTTTTGTTGGCATCAAAACTCTTTTTAAATTGGTTTTGCGCCGACTGATGATGTGAGGAGGGTAGTAGATAGTAGACAGTAGATAGAGGCGAGGGGGTCATAAAGGCAATAAAGGCAATAAAGGCTAAGAAAGCATGTCATCTCGAACGATCGTTTGTAAGTTTAGTTGAGAGATCTCTTTGCAATAAGATCCCTTCACTTCGGTCAAGATGACAAGCTGTCTCTAAATAGATTGCTCGACTTCATTCGCAATGACAAGTGTGCATTAAATAAATATTTCCGTGTATGACGTTAATACAAATTTTCTTAATCGTCTTTGCATTGTTTGCGATGACGCGTGTGGTGATCCAGTTTCGCAAAGGCGCGCTCTCGCTTGCAGTTTTATTTTTGTGGATTTTGTTTTGGGCTCTGGTCGGTGTTGTGGTGCTTTTGCCAAAAACAACTGATGTGTTTGCTCAATTAGTTGGCGTCGGACGCGGAGTGGACGCGATCATGTACATGGCCATTCTTGCTCTTTTTTACTTAGTCTTTCGGTTGTATGTGGCTATTGAACACATTGAACAAGAAATTACAGGGTTTGTGAGAGCGACCGCGGTTCAGTCCTCAAAAAAACAAAACGATCAAGAATCTTCCTAGTATGCCATCACTTAAAATCGCCCAGGTTGTGTGCACCTATCCGCCGTATCGCGGGGGCATGGGGCGTGTTGCCTTTGAATACACACAGCGGTTGCGTGAACGTGGGTACAATGTGCATGTGTTTACCTCACTTGAAAAAGAGGTAACAAACGATCCGGAGTATGTGCACCGGATTCCTTCGATTTTGCACATAGGGAATGCGGGCGTGATGCCATCGTTGTATAAACGACTTTCCGGGTTTGATCTGATTCATTTGCATTATCCATTTTTTGGCGGAGCCGAACCGGTTATTGTGCGAAAAGCGATTCGTCATGATCAAGGCCTTGTGATGACCTATCACATGGATGCGGTGGCTGGTGGATGGAAGGGAATGATGTTTGAGGCACACAAGCACGTGATGTTTCCATGGATTGCCAATCGTGCAGACAGAATTTTGGTGAGCTCAAAAGATTATTATGAGAGTTCGGCCTTGGCGCAATTAGATCGTGTTCGTGATCGTGTGGAGATTCACCCGTTTGGGGTTGATCAAAAAAGATTTTTTCCAAAAAAAGAAAGCGACATTCTTTTGTCGCACAACATTCCATTAAATATCCCGCATCTGTTATTTGTTGGCGGATTGGATAGTGCTCATCATTTCAAAGGGGTGAATGTGTTGATTGAAACGCTTTCGCACATGAAATCAATTCCATGGCATTTGATGGTGGTTGGGGATGGAAATTTGCGCGCAAGTTATGAAGCGCAAGCACAAGAAGCCGGACTTGGTGATCGCATCACCTTTGTCGGCAATGCGTCAGATGAAGATTTGCCTTTGTGGTATCAAGCCGCAGATGTGCATGTGTTTCCGTCGACGCGTCGGGCTGAAGCGTTTGGACTTGTTGCCCTTGAAGCAGCGGCAAGTGGTATCCCAACTATTGCCTCTCGTCTTCCGGGTGTGCAATCGGTTGTGCTTGATGGGGTGACGGGTTTATTGGTTCCACCTGAAGATGTAAACGCCTTGAAAGAGGCGCTGGAAACATTGCTTGTGCACGCGGATTTGCGAGAGCGATTTGGTCATGCGGCGCGTATGCGTGTGGAATCGGAATTTGCTTGGGAACCGCTTATTTCCAAACTTGAACAAACCTACACATCTGTTTTGTCACAACAAACGCCAAGAGATTATTCGGACATGATATGAAAATAGGAATTGTTTCAAATTTATATCCACCCAATGAACGGGGCGGGGCAGAGTTGGTGGCCCAACGTGTGGCAGATGAATTGTATGCCCGAGGCCATGATGTGTTTGTGTTAACCACAGAACCGTTTACCGGATTTTCAAGTTTTGTTCCTAGACTCAGGGAACGACATCTTGAACGTGTGTATCGATTTTGTCCGATCAATTTATACAGCCCGTATCACAAAGGTTCGGTTCCGTTTTTGATTAAAATCATCTGGCATCTTTTAGATCTTTGGAGTCCGCATGCCAGATCCGTCATGAAAAATTTGCTTGAAACAGAACGACCGGATGTGATGATCACGCATAATTTGAAAGGGATCGGTGTTGGAATTGTCCGCGCCATTCAGCAAAAAGAAATTCCTCATGTACACACCTTGCATGATTTGCAGCTGAGCATCCCAAGCGGATTGTTGATTTGTGGACAAGAAAAGCAATTTATTCACACATCGTTTTTGCGCCTGTGGTATGAATGGGTGGTAAAAAAGGTGATGGGAAAACCAAATCTTGTTTTATCTCCATCCGCTTTTTTGGCAACGTATTATCAAGACCGTGGATTTTTTCGAGAGTCAACGGTGCGTGTTTTACCAAATCCCATGCCAAAAAATATGGCACCGCTTCGTTCGCGCAGAATGCCCGGGCCGGCTCGATTTGTGTATGCCGGACAGCTCGAACCGCACAAAGGGATTTTACACTTGCTTAGATCCATCCAGATGTTGGATGTTCCGTTTGAATTGCATATTGCCGGAGACGGATCATTGGCCGATGAAATCGCTGAGTTTGCAAAACGGGATGTTCGCATTCGCTATCACGGATTTATTCCACTCAATCACTTGGCACGCTGGCTTGCGGTTGCAGATGCGGTTGTGGTGCCATCTTTGTGTTATGAAAATTCACCCACCATCATTTATGAAAGTTTTGCGATTGGTGTTCCGGTTATTGCTTCCCGTATTGGTGGGATCCCAGAGCTTATTTCAGAAGGAGAAAACGGATGGTTGGTGGAGCCGGGAAATGAAAATGCATGGGCACAAAAACTCACCCATGTGGCAACGCATCAGGATGAGTGTTGGGAAAAAACCGAAGCCATTCGAGAGACCGCAAAACAATTTGCTCTGGAACACTATGTCACGGTCTTAGAAAAAGAATTGGAACGTGTTGTTGATGATTACAAATCAAATCGAAAAATATAAACCAATCCATCGTCCACACTTTTCCAATCTGTGGCAATGGCTTTTGTAGATTCAATAATGGCCGGCGCATTCCACCAATATTGATTCACCACATAAAAAACGGTTTTCACTCCGGCATCAGCTGGAATCAACATCGTCGCTTCTTGGACGATGTTTTTGTTTGGATGTCCATTCATGCGCAAAAAAAGTTGGTACATGGCCGCTCCGGTTGGAATCGGATAAAAAAATTGATTGCCGAAGTAGCGAAAACCGATTTCTTG
>Ga0172375_10005299_pt1 | contig 18668 bp, 17 predicted proteins | sample LakKiv1m_FD_114537 | JGI IMG/M metagenome (GOLD analysis project Ga0172375, IMG submission 114537) | Freshwater microbial communities from Kabuno Bay, South-Kivu, Congo - kab_092012_11.1m | ecosystem: Environmental > Aquatic > Freshwater > Lake | place: Democratic Republic of the Congo...
ACAAATTCATAATTGGGATTTTTTTCGGCCGATTTAAGATTTTCAAGGTTGCCGGCGTAAGTGAGTTTATCCAGATTGACAATTTTGTCTTGGGGATATTTTTTTAACCAATAAAGAATAAAGTTACTGCCGATAAATCCCGCACCTCCTGTAACTAGTAGTTTCATTAACAAAATTATATCAAATTAAAACTGAAAGCCATTTTGTTATAATACATTTTTGAGTATGAAGAGAATACTAAAAAGAATTTTTAAAAACGGATATCAGGCTCTAAATGTTGTTGAAATCAGTCGAGATAGATTAGTCAATAACTACCAACGTCTCTCCAATATTAATAAAAAAATTAAAATAGCTCCGGTTTTGAAGAGTAATGCTTATGGTCATGGGATAAAAGAAGTAGCGGCAGTGTTAGATGAGTTAAACCCTGTCTTTTTTTGTGTTGATAGCCTTTATGAAGCTTATGAACTCTTCAAATCAAAAACAAAGTCACCAATTTTGATCATGGGTTATGTTGATCCGGAAAATTTATCGATAAAGGAGCTACCTTTTTTTTATGCGGTTTTTGATTTAAAACAGTTTCGTGGAATTTTTAAAAACCAACCTCAAGCAAAAATTCATCTGTTTATCGATACTGGTATGAATAGGGAAGGGATAAGAACCGATGAATTAAAAGAATTTTTGAAGAAATTAACCGATAAAGAAAAAAAAAGTATTGAAGGCGTAATGTCTCATCTGGCATTGGCAGAAAATCCACAGGATTCTGATACAAAAAAACAAATAAATAATTTCAAAGAAGCCCTTAAATTTTTAAAAAGATGTTCTGTTTTTCCGAAATATATTCATCTCGGCAATTCCGCAGGTTTATTAAATAACGAAAAATTAAAGTTATCCTCTTTCAGCAATATTGTTCGAACCGGATTGGCGTTGTATGATTCTGTATTACAATTAAAAACCCACGTTATTCAAGTTAAAGAAATTAAGAAAGGTGAAAAAGTTGGTTATGATTTTACCTATGAAGCAAAAAAAAATAAATTAATTGCTGTCTTGCCGATTGGTTATAACGATGGAGTCGATCGAAGATTGTCAGATAACGGTTTTGTCAAAATAAAAAATAATTATTGTCCGATAATTGGAAAAATCAGTATGAACTTGACAGTGATTGATGTTACTTCGGTAAAAAATGTTAAAGTCGGTAGTGAAGTAATAATTTTTAGTAATAATGGTAAAAATTCTATTATCAATTCTGCAAAAAAAATCGGAACGATTCCTTATGAATTATTAATTCATTTAGACAGAAGTATCAAAAGAAAAATCATTTAATCTTTTTAATTAAATGTGGTTTGTTAATTAGATCATCAAGAATTTTCCATCTTTTATCTTTTATCGTATGCGGGACGTCATCTTTATAAATCTTAGTCGCCGTAGTCATTGGTCTTTGAGAATAAACAGAAATGAAAGCCCAATTAAAACCAACATTTTTGCATAAATTGACCGTATTTTCAAATTCTTTGTCTGTTTCTCCACAAAAACCAACGATAATATCTGTTGTTAATTTTACATTTGATATTTGATTTTTGATCTTTGATATTAGAGCGAGGTACTCGCTCGCACTATACCAGCGATTCATTCTTTTCAAAACATTGTCATCTCCGGATTGAACAGGAAGATGAATAGTTCGTGTAATATTTTTATTTCTGGCTATAACATCAATTAATTCGTTGCTAAAATCCCAAGGATTACTTGATATAAAGTCAACTTTTTCAAAACCTATTTTAGCGACTTCTTCAAGTAAATGGGGAAATAATGTTGGAATTCTATATTTTCCAAGATGTTTAACATAAATTGGTTTCAGACCCTCTTCACTCGCGACTAAATCTGCTCCATAGGAGTTAACGTTCTGACCCAAAAGAGTAACATTTTTATAACCTTTCCTTTTTAATTTTAAGCATTTATTAATTATCTCTTGGTAGGACAGACTTTTTTCCCGACCACGGGTATATGGAACAACACAGTAAGTACAAAAATTATTGCAGCCATTAGAAATTGGAATAAAAACGGAATTTTTATCGACTTTTAATGAAGTAACATCAAATCCGATTTCTTCAATCGGCATAAATTCATCAACTGAAGGAAGCCGTTTTTTTAATAGTTTCAAGAATTTTCCGGTTTTGTCTTTTATAGCCATCCCGGACATGCAACCCGTCACTACAATTTTCATTTTTGATTTTCCATTTTTCAATTGGCGAAGGTTATTTACTAGACCGTAGATACGATTTTCAGCTGATTCTCTGATCATACAAGTATTGATGACAATATAATCTGCTGTTTCATAAGATTTAGCTGGTTTCATTCCCTGAGCCTTAAGATAAGAAGTAATTCTTTCCGAGTCAGCATAATTTTGTTGACAACCAAAGGTTTTGATGAAGAATTTCATATTTTTTGCTTCTTCATTTCTTCTATTATAAATATGAAGACTAAAAGTAGTACTCCAATCATAATAAACGCAATAAGCTTTTCAATTCCTTCTAAAAACAAGCTGGCGATTCCAAGTATTAAAGAAATTAACCAATAAAACCAAGCAATCCGTCTTTTTCCCCAGCCGATTTCAAGGAGTCGGTGATGAAAATGACCCCAGTCGGCTCGGAAAGGAGATTGTTTTTTTTTCAATCGTCTGATCATTGTGTAGATCGCATCAATCATTGGAATGGATAAAATAAGAACGGCTGTTCCTACTTTACCGAAAGAAAGAATGGAAAGAATTCCCAGTAAAAATCCCGCCAGAGCACCTCCGCCGTAACCCGGCATAATTTTTTGAGGGTAGTAGTTGAAAGGGAGAAAACCTAAGTAGGCTCCGGCCACAATAAAGCTTAGAATTGTCACTGACTGAGCTGAAATATCATGTCCTGTAAATCGTTGTGACAACAGTCCCAAAAATACTGCTGTGATGGCAACAAATCCCGGTAGTTGTCCATCAATTCCCTTGCTCCAGTTAATCATATTGGTCGACCAGGTAAGCCAAATAATGGCTAACAGATCGGCGATAACCCAAATATAGTGAACTCCAAAAAAACTAACAGGTATTTGCCAGAAGTCAAGTCTGATTACTCCTCCAAAAGGATTGGAAATATAAGGAATACCTAGTCCGAAAGCAATTACCAAAGCAGAAATCAGTATATTAGCAGCAAATCTTAAATAAGGAGAAAGATTGTAAGCATCATCAAGTAAACCAAGACAGATGAGCAAAAAACTAGCAATCAATATTCCGCTTATAATCTTATTAATTGATAAGAAAATTAAAGATGTAAAAAGAATTGATAAATAAATTGGCAAACCTCCGGCTCTTGGGATAATTCCAACATGAGTATGAGCTGGGTGTTGTTTATCTTTTGCGTCGGTCACAAGATTAAGTTTTTTTGCCAGAGTAATTGTAGGAATTGTCAAAAGATAAGATATTAAAGTCGCAGTTAAAAAAATAAAAAAATTCATTTTAAGAAACTAAAAAAATAATCTTAATAAAGATTAAAGTAAAACTGAAAATTAAAAACAGATTAAGATAATAAAAGATTTTTTTTATCAGTACATTATCGGAATAAAATTTAATAAAAAGATAATTATTGAGAAAAAATAATAAATTAAGAAAAACAGGCAAAAGAAAAATTAACCAAGTATCAGCCAATTGACCTTCTCCCCAAAGCTGAGAATAAAAAAGAGGAACCTGAGGAGGCAGCCGGGAAAACTTTAACAAAAAAGTAATGATCATCAAGGCATCAGCTCCGAGCAATAATTTAATCATAATCATATTATACTTCCTTCTCCATATTTTTACCCTTGAAATAAAAAAATCATTTGTTTATGATGTTACCTAAAATGAAGTGTGTGCATTTATGAAAGACACAAAAATTTACAATTTGGTTAAAAAGGAAGAAAAAAGGCAAAGAGAGGGAATAGAGTTAATTCCCTCTGAAAATTACGCATCGATTGAAGTCAGGAAAGTTTTATCTTCATATTTTGTCAATAAATATTCGGAAGGTTATCCAAAAAAGCGTTATTATGGAGGTAATGAAAATGTTGATGAGCTGGAAATATTATGCCAGGAAAGAGCAAAAAAACTTTTTGGCGTACCACATGTAAATGTTCAGCCATATTCCGGATCGCCAGCCAATTTTGCCGTCTATATGGCGACTTGCAATCCGGGTGATGTGATTATGGGCCAGTCATTAACGGCAGGAGGGCATTTGACCCATGGCCATAATGTTTCAGCAACGGGAATATTTTTCAAAAGCGTTCAATATGGAGTAAAAAACTCTGTAGGACCAAAAGAAGACCTTTTTGATTTTGAAGAAATAAGAAAATTAGTCAAAGAACACAAACCTAAACTTATTTGGGCTGGTGGAACAGCTCATCCTTTAATTTTTGACTATAAAAAATTTGCTGAGATTGCAGATGAAATCGGAGCATATCTGGCCGTTGATATTGCCCATATCGCCGGACTTATTGCCGGAGGCGTTCATCCTTCTCCGGCAAAGTATGCCCATATTATCACAACTACAACCCATAAAACTCTACGGGGTCCAAGAGGAGCAATGATCATGGTCACTGAGAAGGGATTGAAAAAAAATCCAGACCTAGCTAAAAAAATTGATCGGGCTGTTTTTCCCGGTCTTCAAGGTGGGCCGCATGATAATACTACGGCCGGAATTGCCGTGGCTTTATTTGAAGTCGCCCAGCCGTCTTTCAAAAAATATGCTATCCAAATTGTTAAAAATTCAAAAACCCTGGCCAAAACATTAATCAACGGCAGGTTAAAATTAGTCGGAGGGAGAAGCGAGAACCACTTATTGTTAGTCGATTTAACTACAACATTAGGTCCAGGTGGTGGAATATTTGCTCAAAAAGCCTTGGATATGGTCGGCTTGACTTTGAATAAAAACACCGTGCCAAACGAACCGATGTCACCATTTTATCCTTCTGGAGTGAGATTGGGAACACCGGCCGCAACGACACGCGGTATGAAGGAGAAAGAAATGGATTTTATTGGGAAGACCATCTTGAAAGTAATTGAGATAATTAAATTTTATAGACTGCCGGTAAATAAAGAAGAAAGAAAAGAATATATTGCCAATTTTCAAAAGAAAGTAGAAAAAAATAAAGAAATCAAAAAAATGAGAGAAGAAGTTAAAAAATTCGCTCTCCGTTTTCCGATACCGTAATTTTTATTAATTGGCATTGATTTTTGAAAATTATTGTGTACCATTAGGTATGGCTAAAAAAATTAAAAAACAAAAATCAGCTGAAAGAACAGTTATTAAAGCAGAAAAATCTTCAAAGTTTGCGGTAAAATTTCCAAAAAAACTTTTCTTATATGTTTTGATTCTGCTTGTTGTTGTCGGGGGATTTTATTTTGGAAGAAAAGCTTTTTTCGCCGCATCGGTTAATGGACAGTTGATAAATCGTTTATCAGTTATTAAAGAACTGGAAAAACAGGGAGGCAAAAAAGTACTCGATACTATTATTCTAAAAGCCTTGATCAATCAAGAAGCAAAGAAAAGAAAGATAAGCGTTCCTCAAAATGAACTTGACGCAGAATTACAAAAGATTGAGAAAAATGTTACTTCTCAGGGATCAACTCTTGATACTTTGTTAGCTCAACAAGGCATGACAAAAGATGATCTGATTGGTGAGATCAAACTTCAGCTTTTAGTTACAAAAATGGTTGATAATAATATTTCAGTTTCAGCTAAAGAGGTTGATGATTATTTAGCTGGTCAAACGGATCAGTCTTCATTGGGTTTGACTCAGACCACTCCGGGATTAAGTAGAGTCCAGGCGGAATCGGCAATTAGACAGCAAAAACTTCAGACGAAAATTCAAACCTTCGTGGCTGACCTCAAAGCCAAAGCGAAAATAAGTTACTTCGTAAAATATTAAACTGTTGCCCAGCCTCGATTTGAACGAGGATAAATAGATTCAGAGTCTATTGTCCTACCGTTAGACGACCGGGCAGATATAACTACATTTTACCAAAAGGAATTACCAACACCAACACAACCTCCGAGGTTATATAGTGGGTAATTGTGCCAAGCCGACGCACAACCGTCGCGGTTATGACAAGGTTGACAGACTCATTATAAAAAAATAACCCCGCTATTTCTAGCGGGTTGTCCCTTACGGAAATTTGTATTTACCTTATATCATTTTTTATCATTGTCAAATGGTAAAATTTTTACGTATAATAAAAATATGAAAATAAAGTCGCTTCAGGCTCAGGAAATTTTAGATAGCCGGGGATTTCCAACGATTGAATGTGTCGTAACTTTGGAAGATGGTTCAACCGGTTGGGCGGCTGTTCCGTCGGGAGCTTCAACAGGGAAATATGAGGCAGTTGAACTGCGAGATAACGATTCAAAACGTTACGGCGGAGCTGGAGTCTTGAAGGCAATTGAAAATGTTAATACAATAATTCAGACAGCAGTTAAAGGACTTGATGCTGGAGATCAAAAAAAAATAGACCAGATAATGATTGATCTTGATGGCACGGAAAATAAATCGCGCCTTGGAGCCAATGCCATTCTTTCTGTTTCATTAAGCGTTGCGAGAGGGCAAGCTGTAAGTGAAAAAAAACCTCTTTATGTTTATCTGTCCAAATTCAATCCTGATTTTAAAGGAATCTTTTTAATGCCGTTAACTATGATGAACGTTTTAAACGGTGGAAAGCATGGAAACTGGGCCAGCGATATTCAGGAGTATATGATCTTTCCCGTCGGCGCCAAAAATACCCAAGAATCTGTCAGAATGGGAGTTGATGTTTATCAGGCTTTAAAATCAATTTTGAAATCAAAAGGCTATACGATCGCAGTTGGGGACGAAGGCGGCTATGCCCCGCAGTTTAAATCTAATGAAGAACCATTCCAGATTTTAATGGAAGCAATTCAAAAAGCCGGCTATGTTCCGGGGAAAGATATTTGTTTAGGAATTGATGGAGCTGCTTCGGAATTTTATTCAAATGGAAAGTATCAATTAAAAAAAGAAGGATTAATTTTGTCAACCGATGAATTAGTTGAATTTTATCTGAATCTTTGGAAAAAATACCCGATTGTTTCGATGGAAGATATTTTTGATCAGGATGACTGGGACGGTTTTAAAAAACTTTATCAAAAAACTGAAGGGAAAATGCAAGTCATAGGTGATGATCTTTTTGTCACCAACATCAAAAAACTACAAAAAGGGATTGATGAAAAAACCTGCAATTCAATTCTTATTAAATTAAATCAGATAGGGACTTTAACTGAGACAGTTGAAGCAATTCTTATGGCCCGTAGTGTCGGAATGACGGCAATCGTTTCTCACCGAAGTGCCGAAACAGAAGATGCTTTTATGTCCGATTTTGTTGTAGCAATGGGAACCGGACAGATAAAAACCGGGGCGCCGGCTAGGGGAGAAAGGACAGCAAAATATAATCAGTTAATGAGAATTGAAAGAGAGCTGGGAAGTAAAGCCCAATTTGTTAAGTTTCCGTTTAGTCCGGTTGGGAAGTAGCATATTCGGAAATTTTTTTCTTTCTTTCCTCAATGGTCAGGGAGCTGGAAATGCCGGGGCCGTTGATACATCCTTCCTGACAGAAAAGGATATCGACTAACTGAATTTTAGGATTATTTTTAAATTCAGTTAATACTGCCTCGCAATTTTTATATCCGGAAACAATTCTGATTGCGTCTTTGTTAAGAAAATTTCTGATACCGCTGGAATCAGTTAAAGCTCCGTCAGTCGGATAGAGTCTTGTTGAAGATTCCATAAGATCAAATTGATCCGAAACAGGTAATGTTTGATTAATATTTATTTTATTAAAAACCTCCTCAAGTTCTTTATAAGTTAAAACAAGAATATTAAGTTCCGGATAATCCTGGGAGGACTCAAGTTTTTTAACAATGCAGGGACCGATAAAAACCGGTTGGAATCCCGGATATTTTTCATTAACAATTCTGGCACTGGCTATCATCGGGGAATCAACATTCAAAGCCAAATATTTAATAAACTCCGGATATCTGGTTCTTACAAAACGGACAAAACTGGCGCATGGACTGGTAATAACTCTTGCCTGAGGATTCTTTTTGAAAAGCTCGACTAACTGTCTGTTTGTTTCCTTCGCACCAACCGCAACTTCAACAACTTTTTCAAAACCAATACTTTTTAATTGAGAAACGATTTTTTTACTATCATACATAATTGGGAAAGAAGGAGCGAGCATGGCAACGAGCTTAGACTTGCTTTTTAGTAAATGAATAAGTTTGTCAGAGTCTGTCATAATATTTGAGTTGTCATCCCCGTGAAGACGGGGATCCAGACTATAGTTACATCTTAAAAAGGTATATTTAGCTTGGATTCCCGCCTTCGCGGGAATGACATTTTTTTCATTATTTTTTCTATTCCCAGAAACACTAGTCCTCCCATAATTCCAGTTACCAGTTGAAATACTCCCATGGCTGTTAAAAATATTTCCGGAACCAAACCGAGTCTAAAATATACTAAAGCAGAAAAATAAAGAATAAAAGTTTTTAAAATCAGACCTAAAAAAATTGATAATGACATCGACAAATTATTTTTAAAATAAATAATTAACTTAATCAAAACAAAATTTCCTATCCAAATAGAAGGTAAAAAGAAAATTAAGAAAGGCGTAAATTTTCCAAAAACCAGTCCATTTAAAACGGCTGCAACATTGGGTAATATTGCAATTATTATATGGTTTTTTTTGTCGATAAATTTAGCCCCCAAAATCAGTAAACAGTTAACTAAAATGCCGGTCAGTAATTGAGGTCCGCTGATTAAAAAAGGAATAAAAAAAGCCAAGCTGATAATAACATTTTGATTAATTGTTAAGGATTTGACATTGATTGCCGTTGTTTCAGTTTTCATATTTTCAATATACTGCTTGAATAGAATATTGTCCATTTGAATTTAGAATAAAAGCTTTTTGTGGATAAAAAGGGAGGTTTGATGCAACATTTTCTTCAGAAATAAGAACTTTTCCATTGTATGCCGGTATGTCTTTATAACTTTTTCCATAAATATATAGTTTATTTTTATTGAGATAATACTGGGCTGTAAAAAAATTCAGATCATTAACGTATATGGAATCTTTTTTATCAGCAATTACCTGGATTTCCCTCAATACTTTTCTCAAATCAGTTTTTTTTCGGTACTCTATTTGCAATTTTTGATAATTAAAAGTTAAGACTATTAAAATGATAATAAAAATAGCACGCATATAAACATTTATTTTTTCCAAAATAAAAATTATCAACAACAAAAAACCTACACCGGTGAAAATAAGATAACGGGGAAAATATAAAGGTTTAATAAATGAAATTAGACCAACGATCAAAGGAATTCCTATTCCCCAGATAAAAAATAATTGGAAATTTACTCGATCTTTTTTTGAAAGCTTTTTAATATAAAAATAAATTCCAATGGCAATAATTACCAACAAGACAAAAGATAAATAAATTACATTATTTTGTATTTTTGATATTAAATCGCCAGGATAAAAAGCAACTTCATTACCGGTGTAGATAATTCCGAATATTCCGAACATATCTTTCAGATGGGGTTTAGTCAGCCAAAAAGTATTTGGTAAGCTATTTTGACTGAAGAAAAAAACCAACCAAGGAGAAAAAGCCAATAAAGACAAATAAATGACTGTTCTTTTAAAATCTTTAAAACTTTTTTTATTGATTATTAAAAAAAATAACTGGCTAAAGACAACCAAAATCATAAAATAATGAGAAAATAGTCCACTGATTGTTGCAAAAAGATAAAGCCGATAATTTTTTTTGCAAAACGCATAGTAAGAAAGACCGGCCAAGAAAGCAAACATCGTGTACATCCGAGCTTCAAATGCGTAATATAATAACGGATTAATGATGAATAAAACTAAATATAGTGTTGGCTTTTTTTCTTTCATTTTAATAACATTTACTAAAAACAAGAAAGCAACATAGATAGTTGCCCAGAAGAAGATAATTGACAAGCTTCTCAAAGCGATTTCCGAACTTCCAAAAACTTTCATCCAAAAATGCAGCACTAAATAGTATAAGGGTGGATTAAAATCTTTAGTAGTCAAAAAAATAATTTCTAAGATACTTTTTTTTGCCATAAAATAAGAAAAAGCTTCATCTCTCCAGAATGACTGGGTGAGGAAGAAAAGCGGGGTCTTTGTGAAAAGAAATTGAAGCATAGTAAATTTTATACTTTTTCAGTCACTTTATATTTTAATTTTTTTCCTAATAATATTCTAGTGTGGGCGTCAAGGGCAGGGAGGGAAGAAAAGAAAAAAGAAACTACCGGTAATAAATACCATTGAACGATCAATAAAGGAAGGCTTGAAGCGCTCGTCTTCATATTGACTTTTTGCCTAAGCTTAATATCCAAATAAATATACAAAATTAACATACCTGATGACAAAGTTAAAATTAGAGCTGAAAGTTTTGGTAATAGTAGACCAAGAACGGTTCTTTTAAATGAAGGATTAATCAAAGGTGGAATTGAGGCACTGATTGTTAAAATAAAAAAAGATACCGGCCAGAAAAGATGCGTTTCAATAATAAAGATTATTTTTTTAAATTTTTGCCAAAGATCAATATGAGGTGTTTGAAAAAATCTTTTTAAAACATAGCCGACATCAGTGACTCCCCAAGCCCAACGTTTTTCCTGCTCATAACGATTAGCTAAAGTTTTTATAGTCCCGCCCGAAAAGACAGCATCTCCATTAACGATTGTGAAAAGCGGAATAGTTTTTACTTTTTCGCCAAAAGTAAAAAAAGCCTGAAAAAATATATGCCAGTCTTCGGGAATAATATCGATATCCCAGAAATTTATTTTTTTAAGTAACCAAAGATTAGTCGAGTAAGTCGAAACCTGGATAAGATTTTCTTTTTGTGATAAAAAAGCCAATCTGAGAATAGATGAAAGAGTTGCCTGCATCCTGACAAAAAAAGGTAACTGCCAGAAATTATTATACAGAAGAACCGGAGCCCAGTAAAAATGGAATAACCGGTCTTTGTCTCTGAGGTATTCATAACTTAGATAAGAAAAATAATTTTTTGGCAGTTTGCTATCGGCGTCGCAAATTGTAATTAAAACATTTTTTCTGTCAAGATTATTATTCATCACGTAATCATCGACAATTTTTGCCGCATAGGTTTGATTGCTAGCCTTTCCTGGTTCCTCGCCGTACTTTAATGGATGGTAACAGGAAATAATTTCTTTGAAATGGCTTGAATACTTATTTGAGATATATTGACTTTTTTTTGATGCATCAGTTTCACGTTTTTCAAAGGCGAGAATAAGATAAAAATTGTTTTTATCGGGATAGTCACTATTTATTAACTCCTGAATCGTTTCATCTAGTTTATGGATCGGTTCCTTATAATTGGGAATGATAATGAAATGATTTAAAAGAACGTTATTTTTTTGTTTCCGTAATTTTCTATAATATTTTATTTGACTGTGAAAAAGAATTTCATTATAAGAAACTACACAGGAATAAGCAGTTGACATGGATTTGAAAAAAAAATAGAGATCAAAAGCAATTATAAAATAAGCAACCAAGGCCGGATGAAAGGGAGAAAACCATAAGGGAAGAGTGATCAAAAACCACGAACTAATCGGAACAATAATTTCGAGTAACCTTTGAAAAAATCTTGTTTGGATAAGTTGTTTAGCCATGGTGATATTATACAACAGTCAATTACTGCCAGGCTTCACAGATGATTTTAAAAGAACAGAAGTCACAGTGCATTCCTGGGTTTGGGATAAAAATATTTTGTCGAATATCTCCTACCATGTTGATAATTTTTTCTTTTGTTTCAGCCAAATCCTCCTCAGTTTTTTTGAGAGTGATTTTTTCCGGTCCTTGAAGATAATAAAAAGTTAAATTAATATCAGATAATTTTCTATTGAACAGATTTTTGTCGTGGGCGGCTAAACTATAAATGGCCAGCTGTATGTTTTTAGTCAACTCCCGTTCATTTGGTTTTCTCCCGGTTTTGTAATCGATTATTTCAATTTCGTTTTTATTTAATTTATCGATCCGGTCAATTTTTCCAGTTAGAAATATATTTCCAGTTATTTTTATTTTAAATAATTTCTCCAGCCCCAAAATATTTAAAGATGAGCTATGATACTTTTCATAATATTTATTTAAAATTTTTTCTCCTTCTTTTTTCATTCGATCTCCGTGAGCCTTTGAAGAGTATCCAACGGGAATCCAAGTTTCCTTATATATTTTTATCAATCTGTTTTTATCTACTTTTTTATTTTTGATAAATTCGCTGTAAAAATTTTGAAGAGTTTTATGGATGGTGGTTCCAAACGATGCAGAGTCCGTTGGCATAGTCGGGATTTTTAAAACATATAAATATTTAAACTGAAGCGGACAGATTTTAAATGAGTTAAGTTGTGAGTAGGAAAAGTTTTTTAATAAACCTTTTGGAAGGTTGACGACCTGATTATTTAGTTCATGAGCTTTAAAATCGAAGATTGAAAGCTGGGATTTTTTTTCTTTTACGATTCCGCTTTTTTTCTCAACAATTTCTTCACCTAAAGTTTCAATCACAAATCTAGAAATTTTTCGTGACCGTTTTCCTTCACCGTAAAATTTTGAAGAAGATAAAAATACTTTATCTTTGGCCCGAGTCAGTCCGACATAAAAAAGCCGGCGTTCCTCCTCGATATGATAGTCGCCTGTCGGGAGTATTTCCTTAATTAATACTTCTGGAATACTGACCGTTTCTTTTTTATGACGTGTTGGAAAACGTTCTTCGGTTAAGTTAACCAAAAAAACGACCGGAAACTCCAATCCTTTAGCCGAATGAACTGTCAAAATATTTACAGCGTTATATGAAGAAATATCTGTTTTGGCAACCAGCGGTGATTCACCCATTTCCATACTCATATTGATAAAATCAACAACGGCAAAAACAGAGGCATCTTCATGATCCGATTCAAAGGTCTTCAATTTATTGAAAAAACCAGAAATATTAAGAGCAACTTTTTCCTGGGACTCGGTTTTATAATTTGTTAATGTCAACAATAATCCGCTGTCTTCAAGAAAATGAAAGAGTATTTGTCCAGCCGTATTGGTTTTCAAAAGAGTCAGGTGCTCAATAATCATCTTATAAATCTTTAATAATTTTTGTTTGGTTTCGTTCCTTAAAAGTGGTAGGTATGTTTTGTAGGTATCGAACTCACTTCGATGTATCCGACCTGCAGGTACATCGAAGTTTGAGAGATAGGCTTCAATTGCCTGAAACAGAGAAAGATTAACTTTTTTTGCAAAAGTCAGTAGCAAAGAAACATCTTTTTTATCAACACTATATATATCCATATATAAGAGGCGGAAAAGAGAGGGGGAGTCTTCCAGATTATAAAGTACTCGAAGATAGGCTATGAGATCTTTAACTTCGGGCTGTTTATACAGTGTTCCCGGACCTAAGAATTGATAAGGAATTCCGGCGCGGGCAAGAGCTTTTACAAAAGGCTCTGAGTGGTTGTTGGCACGAACCAGAATAGCAATATCAGAATATTTGTACGTTTTTGAAAGTTTCAAAATTTCTTTGACAGCATATTCAGGTTCTTCTTCTCCTCTCTCAGCCAGATAAAGATTGAATGATTTTTTATCGTCTGGTTTATTAGCCGCTAGATTTTTTGAAATACCTAACTTTACTTCAAGAGTGTCGGGATTGTTATTTTTAATTAATTTATAAGCTGCATCAAGAATTGTTTGGTTGGAGCGGTAGTTATTTTTTAAAGTAATCTGCTTGGCTTTTTTGTAATCCTTCATAAAATTTATTATGTTTGAGATTGAAGCTCCGCGGAATTTATAAATTGCCTGAGAATCATCGCCGACGACAGTTAAACAAGGATTTATTTTGGTGGGGCTTAACAGTTTAATAAGTAGATATTGAGAGATATTAGTATCTTGGAATTCATCAACCAAAACAAAAGGATATTGCTGTTGATATCTTTTCAGAACATTTGAACGTTTTCGAAATAATTGAAGTAAATAATAAACCAAATCTGCAAAATCCATTAGTTCTTCTTTGATTTTTAATTTTTGATAGGTTCGATAGGCGATCGCTAATTCTTGATATTTTTGTCTTTCTATTAATTCATTCTCATCAAAATTTTTCATTTTTAATTTTTTATTTTTTACTTGAGCAAAGTGAATATATTCTTCCGGCGAAACATCTTCATCCCGCAGGCGGGAAAAATGCTGGAGGAGTGCCTCAAGAAATTTATTCGGATTACCGAGCGGTCGAAAATATTTAAGTTTAAACAGAAAAAGATTTTGTTTTAAAAAAAGAATAGTTTCGGCCTCGGTCATTAATCGGAAATTTGGGGAAAGGCCGATTTGAAATCCGTTTTCTTTTAAAATCTGATTGGCAAAAGCATGAAAGGTTGAGATATTCATTTGGAAATATCCATAAGGCATGGCCTGGTCAACCCTTTCTTCCATTTCGGAGGCGGCTTTTTCGGTAAAAGTTAGAGCGAGAATTTGTTCTGGTTTCGCTAATTTTTTTTTAACAAAGTATTTTATTTTTTCGACAATCACCGAAGTTTTTCCCGTTCCCGCCCCGGCAATAATTAAAAGAGGTCCTTTATTATATTTAACTGCCTGTCGTTGCTCTTTATTTAAAACGTACTCGCTCATGACAAACATTCTATCAAAATAAAATTAATCGTTGTATCCCCTTGACTTTTCAAGCCTAAACACTTAAGATAAATTCTATGCCACTTCGCTTTGATTTAGTTAAGTGGTATATACCTACCGTAGCTTTCAAATGGAATTTAGGATTGATAAATGTCCAAATTATTATTTAAAATCAAAGCTTCGTTAGGCATATACTTTTGCGAATTTGAAAGCGTAGGGGTATAAAGCTTAAAAAGCCTTATTGTTTTTTTGAATTTTTTCGTTATAATAAGAAAGGCTTTGTTATTTTTATTATTAATTTATTTTAAATAAATATATGGCAGACGGTGTTTTCAAGAGGAATAAACCTCATTTAAATATTGGTACAATTGGTCACGTTGATCATGGAAAGACTACTTTAACTTCAGCAATTCATTACGTTCTTTCAAAAAAAGGTCAGGCAAAATTCTTGAAGTATGAAGATATCGATAAAGCTCCAGAAGAAAAAGCCCGCGGAGTCACCATTAACCTTCATCACTCAGAATATGAGACAGATAAAAGGCACTATGCGCACATCGATGCTCCTGGTCATGCAGACTATATCAAAAACATGATTACCGGTGCTGCTCAGATGGACGGTGCCATTTTAGTTGTTTCTGCTCCAGATGGCCCAATGCCGCAAACAAGAGAACATATTTTACTTGCACGTCAGGTAAACGTTCCAGCCATAATTGTCTTCTTAAATAAATGTGATATGGTCGCCGACAAAGAAATTTTAGATTTAGTTGAAATGGAAGTAAGAGATTTATTAACTAAATATAAATTTCCAGGTGATAAAATTCCGATCATTCGCGGTTCTGCTACAAAAGCATTAGCCGACGACCCAGAAAGTTTAAAAGCAATAGAACTTCTTATGAAGACAGTTGATGAGTATATTCCTGATCCTATCAGACCAGTCGACAAACCATTTTTGATGCCGATAGAAGACGTTTTTACGATTTCCGGTCGAGGAACTGTTGTTACAGGAAGAGTTGAAAGAGGCATTGCAAAAGTAAATGAAGAAATGGAAATAGTTGGAATTAAAGAAACTAGAAAAACGGTTATTACTGGAGTTGAAATGTTCAAGAAAACACTTGACGAAGCTCGGGCTGGTGACAATGTTGGTCTGTTGCTTAGAGGAGTAGAAAAAGAAGATGTCATCCGCGGACAGGTAATTGCCAAACCAGGATCAATTAAACCGCACACCGAGTTTGATGCAGAAATTTATATTCTCACTAAAGATGAAGGTGGCCGACATACACCGTTTTTCAAAGGCTATAGACCCCAATTTTATATAAAAACTACTGATATTACAGGAGAAATAGAATTACCAGCCGGTGTTGAAATGGTTATGCCAGGTGACAATGTCAAAATTAAAGGTAAATTGATCTATCCAGTTGCCATGGAAGAAGGATTAAAATTTGCTGTTCGAGAAGGCGGTCACACGGTTGGAGCTGGAGTAGTAACCAAAATTATTAAATAATAATAATTGTTAATTTTTGCACCTTAATATGCCGAAAGGAAGAATCAGAGTTAGACTTAAGTCATATGATCATCGTTTAATTGATGAAACGTGTCAAAAAATAGTTGACACGACAATCAGGACCGGTGCTAATGTGATTGGTCCAGTTCCACTACCCACAAAAAACGAAATGTTTGTAGTTAACAAAGCCTCTTTTATTGATAAAGATGCTCGGGAACATTTTGGTTTAAAAACTCACAAAAGGATGATTGATATTGTAAATCCAACTAATCAAACAATTGATTCATTGATGCATCTTGAACTTCCTGCCGGTGTTGAGGTTGAAGTTAAAATGTAAATTCTTAAGTGATTTAAGGTAAAGTCCATTTGAACATTTTAAATGATTATTATATAATGCAACTTACATGTTAACTATCCTTTTGTTCGGGAACTAAGGATTTTTATTTTCGGATTGGAATATTAGCCCCAATCTGGGGCATTTTTTTTGAGTTATAATGTTATGCCAGCATTTATTTTAGGAAAAAAATCGGCCTCATCTCAGCAATTTGATAAGGATGGAGAAAGAATTCCAACAACTTTTGTTGACACATCTTCATGCTATCTTATTAGTGTTATTACGCCAGCTAAACGGGGATATTTTTCTGTCAAACTTGGATTTGGCCAAACTAAAAATATTAAAAAACCAGTTCTCAAGGAATTAGAAAAAGCGGGGATAAAAACCCCGCTTCGTTTTTTAAGAGAATTCAGGTTAGAAGATCATAAAGACAAAGTTAAATTAATTGAAGAAGGAGAGAAAAAGGGAATTCAAATTGGAGAAATCAAAATTTTTTCCGGAGACATTATTAACCCGACTCTTTTTATAAAAATCGGTGATTTAATAACAGTTTCTGGTACGTCTAAAGGAAAGGGTTTCCAAGGAGGAGTTAAACGTCACGGCTTTAAAGGAAGATCGCATACTCATGGAGCATCTCGTGACGAACGAGCTCCAGGATCGATTGGAATGACAACTACCCCGGGAAGAGTATTTAAGGGGAAAAGAATGGCTGGTCGAATGGGTGGAGACCGAGTGACAATCAAAAATATTAAAGTAATTGAGGTCAAAGAAAATGGTTTATTAATTAAAGGCTTAATCCCAGGCGCCAAGGGTGGGTTATTGGAAATTAGGGGTTAAAAATATGGCTATAACAAAAAAAATCGAAAAAAAATCGAATTTATCTTTATCAGTCTATGATATTGATGGTAAAGAGCAGAAAACCGTTGAACTTCCAAGTCAAGTTTTTAAAGTTACATCTAATCCAAGTTTATTGGCTCAAGCGATAAAGGTTTACTTAATAAATCAAAGGCAAGGTAACGTTAAAGTAAAGACACGTGGTGAAGTAATTGGATCAACTAGAAAAATTTATCGGCAAAAGGGAACAGGAAAAGCCAGACACGGCGCTATCAAAGCCCCAATTTTTGTTGGTGGCGGAATTGCTCATGGCCCAAAACAAAAAGACTACAATTTGAAGTTTAATAAAAAAGAAAAAAAGACAGCTTTATTTAGTGTCTTGTCAATGAAATTAAAGGAAAAAAAAATATTTGGCTTAGATGAAAAAGCGTTAATTATGAAACCGAAAACTAAAATAGTTGTTAACTTTCTTAAAAAGTTAAATTTATCAGATAAAAATAATCTGATAATAATGCTGAAGATGGAGAAAAATAATTTAGTTTTAGCAATGAGAAACATATCTAAAATGTCTTTTGTTGATGTTAATTCCTTAAATCCCTATCTCATTCTAAAAAACGACAACTTAATTTTTATTGAGAATGCTTTAGAAGTTTTTAAAAAAAGCCAAAAAAATGTTAATAGATAAAGTTTTGATTAAACCAATTCTAACTGAAAAAGCTACTAATTTGACACGGAATAATATTTATATGTTTGAAGTTGGTAAAAAATCTAATAAACATCAAGTAAAACAGGTTTTGGAAAAACTTTATAAAGTAAAAACAGGAGAAGTGAGGATAATGATAAGAAAAGGAAAAGAAAAAAAAGTTGGGAAAAAAGGATTACTCAAAAAATCCTCTGATAGAAAAATTGCCTTTGTCAAATTAATTGAGGGTAAAATTGATTTATTTCCTCAAAAATAATTATGGATAAAAAAATATTATCAAAAAAAGTTAAGCCGGTAAAAAGTCTAATGCAGATATTAAAAAAGAGATCAGGTCGTGATAATAGTGGTCAAATCTCTGTCCGTCATCAAGGAGGCAGACAAAAAAGATTTTATCGTACAATTGATTTTAGAAGAGATAAGAAAGATATGGAAGCGGAAGTTGTAAGAATTGAAAAAGATCCAAATAGAAATGCCTTTATTGCTTTGGTTAAATATAAAGATAATGAATCAAGATATATACTCTACCCAAATAAACTTAAAGTAGGAGACAGAATTATCGCCAGTGAAAACGCAGAAATAAAAGTTG
>Ga0172375_10005302_pt1 | contig 18667 bp, 18 predicted proteins | sample LakKiv1m_FD_114537 | JGI IMG/M metagenome (GOLD analysis project Ga0172375, IMG submission 114537) | Freshwater microbial communities from Kabuno Bay, South-Kivu, Congo - kab_092012_11.1m | ecosystem: Environmental > Aquatic > Freshwater > Lake | place: Democratic Republic of the Congo...
CTCCACGCGCGCGGCGGACCTCTGCGAAGGTCTCCGGGACGGGGACATCCTGCTCGCCGACCGCGCGTACGTCGATTTCGAGTTCCTCTGGAACCTGCAGGTCCGCGGCGTCTTCTTCGTCCTTCTGCCATATAGAAACGCCCTGCCCGCAGCCCGCCGCCGAGGATCATTGCTATTGACTCGTACCGGCCAGGCTCTCTATCATGCAGAAAAAGGAAGCCTTCCTCGGGACGAATCATCCGAAGCCTTTCGCGCCGAGAGAAGGACTCGCCATCGGAGGCCGGGTGTCGCGCAAGATGCCCCGTTGACCGCACGAATCCGCCGACACAATGAAAACGATCCTTCAATCTTTCTCGGTTCCGTTCCGTTATCCAGTCGTCTTCACGCGCAATGTTTTCGACCCGAAGAATCCGGCGCTGGCCCGGATCCTCTCGAAAGACCGCAGCGGACCGCGCGCCCGTGCGCTGGTCGTGATCGACGCGGGCTTGTCCGACGCGCTGCCGAATCTGGTCTGCGGCATCGAGCGCTACTTCCGCGCGCACCGCGCGACACTTGAACTCGTGCGCAAACCGTTCGTCGCGCCCGGCGGCGAAAACGCCAAGAACGGCTGGAACGGTGTGCGGGAGATCATGACCGCCGTCGGCACGGAACACCTCGACCGCCACAGCTACGTCGTCGCCGTCGGCGGCGGCGGTGTGCTCGACATGGTCGGTTTTGCGGCCTCGCTCGTCCACCGCGGCCTGCGCTTCGTGCGCGTCCCGACCACCGTGCTTGCGCAGAACGACGCGGGTGTGGGCGTCAAGAACGGCATGAACGACGGCGGTTCGAAAAATTTCGTCGGCACCTTCGCGCCGCCCTACGCCGTGATCGACGACTTCGCCTTTCTCGACGCGCTGCCGCAGCGCGAGTGGATCGGCGGCGTGGCCGAGGCGTTCAAGGTCGCGATCATCAAAGACAAGCCCTTTTTCCTCTACCTCTGCCGCCACGCCGACGCGCTGCGCAAACGCGACGGGGCGGTCATGGCGCGCGTCGTCCAGAAAACCGCCGAGCTGCACCTGCGCCACATCGCGACCTCGGGCGACCCCTTCGAGTTCGGCAGCGCGCGTCCGCTCGATTTCGGCCACTGGGCCGCTCACCGCCTCGAACTGCTCTCCAACTTTGCGCTCGGCCATGGCCACGCCGTGGCGGTCGGCATTGCGCTCGACAGCACTTACGCGATGCTCAAAGGCATGATCGACCCAGCCGACCGCGACGCGATTTTGCGCGGCCTTGCCGCGTGCGGCCTGCCGACGTGGTCGCCGCTCCTCGACCGCGCCGACGCGCGCGGCGAGCCCGAGGTGCTCGGCGGCATCGAGCAATTCCGGGAACACCTCGGCGGCCGCCTCTGCGTCACGCTGCCCAAGCCGCTCGGTGCCAAGATCGAAGTCCACCGCATCAGCCTGCCGCTCATGAAAAAAGCCATCGGCCTGCTGCGCCCATAAAAACCATGAACCTGACTGCGACGACCGTTCCGCCCGCAGGCGAATTTCCGAACAGCCCCGCGCTGCCGGTGCTGGTCTACCAGTGTTTCGCGCCGCCTGTTGGAAATGCACACCCGCAAGACCATCGGGCGGACCATCCACGACGAAATCCTGCGCGTCCGCCTAGACCGCGCCCAAGCGCTGCTCCGCGACACGCGCATGACGGTCAGCGAAATCGCCGACGCCTGCGGCTTTGCCGGTCCCAGCCATTTCGGCCGACGCTTCCAAGACGCCCTCCATCTCACACCGTCCGCATTCCGGTCGCGCACCCGCAAGTCGACCGCAATCGTCTGAAAGAGACGCAAGGCTCGTCTTGCGCGACCGGATGCTCCTGCGTTACAGTGAATACCGAAAGGCGGGCCAAGCGCATGCGTGCGGCAAGAAAATTGTCGGTGGCGTTCGGGTGCCTGTGTCTGGTTCTCCCCAGCCAAGCCGGGCAGCCTCGCATGGGCCGCGCCGAGCTTGTGGACCCGGACGTCGTGGCGTTCGGCACCTATCCCTGCACGGAAGCGCGCACAGCGCGCGTGCGGCTGCGCAACACCGGCGACGGCCCGTTGGAGATTCTGCACGTCATCGCCACCTGCAAGTGCCTGCGAGTCGTTTCGTTCCCGCGCATGCTGGCCTCCGACAAGACCGGCGAGATCGCAGTCGCGATTCTGCCGAACGAGGAATCGGGCGCATTCAACCATGTGTTTTTTATCGAGACCAGCGATCCCGAGACGCGCTGCCTCAAGGTGCGGATCACCGGTTACGCCACACCGCTCTACGATGTCGCCTGCAACGCCACGAACAGCCTCGGCCGCATCGCATCGGAAACGTCGTGGACGGGGCGCTACGAGATCGTTGCGACGGGTACCGGTTATATGCTCGGCGCGCCGATTCTCGAGGAGCGCGGCACGCGCAGCGCCTTCGAGGTGCAAACCAACTCGCCCGCGTCCTACACTGTGACGCGCCGCGTGACCTTCACAGGCACCGGCGCACTGCTGAGCACGCTGATCTTCCCCGTCGAAACGGCTTCCGGCCCAACCGGTACGCCCGTCCGCCTGGCCGTCACGGCGTTTCGTCGGCCGACGCTTCAGCGCCCGATACCGCGGCGGCCAGTCGGTCCTGCGCCCACACCGTCTCCCTGACGAGGCTTTCGACCACGTCGCCCGTGCGCAGTTCGGGCGGCAGAACGTGGAACGTGTAGGTCTCGATTTCCAGAGGATAGTCGTGCCGGGCCGCGTGTCCGAAGAACTCGGGCGAGAGGTCGCCATGCGTCGAGCCGAGCACGCCGTCGCCCGCGTAAAAGAGCGGCACGTGGAAGTGCGTGCGCAGCTCGCCGTCCACGTGTCGGCGCGCGGCCTCCAGCGTCTCCGGCGCCAGGTCCGGCAACGCGACGATGCGGCCGCGCGGCTGGCGGATTTTCGTCTGGTGCAGGTAGACCGGATCGACGAACGCCGCGAGCCGCGCCAACGAAGCGTCGCCGACTGTCGCGCGGATCGCAGCGCTGAGCTGGATGCGCGCCACGCGAATGCACGCGCTCTCGAAGCGCGTCAGCGCGGTCAGCGGATCCTCGAAGGCCACGGCAAAATGGCAGGTGTCGAGGCAGAGGCCCACGTAGGTGCGCAGCAGTGCTTCGGCTTCGTCGGGCGTGCGGCGTCCGCGCGCGGCGAGCCAGCGCCGCCCCTCGTACAGAAGCTCGTCCTCGAACCACGCCACCACTCCGTCCGTGTCCTCCAGCAGGCAGTCGGGCTCGGGCTCGATCGCCAACACCACCTCGCGACCGGTCCGCAATTTCAAGTCGTGCAGGAACTCCGCCGCCACCGCGATCTGCCGCGTCATGACCGCCCGCGCCTCGGGCTTTCCCCCTGAATCCCTCTCCCCTTTTCCTGAACCCTGAACCCCGAACCCTGAACCCTGTCCCCTGAACCCTGAACCCTTTTCGCCGTACCCGAGCGGCACGGTCGAAATGTTGCCCACCCGCCCCTCGGGCAGCAGCGACGCCAACAGCTCGGCCAGACGCCCGGTGTAGGTCAGACGCTCGGGTGTGGTCCAATCGGGACGGTAGACCGCCGTCTTGACCGCCGTGTTGTGGAAAGTGCCGTAGGGGAAACCGTTGATGCCCGTGACGAACAGGTCGCGCCGCGCCAACAGGTCGCGGAACGACTCCAGCGCGCCGGGCTCGGCCAGTTCGCCCGCCGCGACGGCGGAGAGCCTCAGCCCGAGCGGATACGGCGCGTCGGGGCTCACGCGCGCCTTCACCGCGCAGGCGTGCGTCTCGACCGCCGTACGCACGTCGTCCAGCGTTTCTCCGGGATGAATGTTGAGGCAGTAGGGAATGGAGGTCATGAGAATAACCAATGTCCAATGTTCAATGTCCAACGGAGTCTGATCGAGGTCCCGACACGGAGGAAGATCGGGACGTGGACGACTTCGGCGTCGCCATCAGAGAGAGCCCGCGCAGGCGCATGGCGCCGTCGTACGAACCGGGCATTTCCCAGCCGACGTTGAGGGCGCTCACGTAGAGGTCGTTCCAATCGGTCGCGGGAAAATAGCCGTGTTCGCGGGCGAGCCGGTAGGCGCGCTCGATCCACGGCCGCACGTCCACGCGGAACGACACCCAGCGCGCGGCGTCATTCGCCAACAGACGCTCGCCGCGCACAAATCCATTGCCGTCGGCGAGGCATTCGCGGCTGGCCATCGAATAGATGAACTTGCCCGACGCATCGGCTTTGCCGCCGTCACGCTGGTAGGTCTCCTCCTTTGACGGATAGCGGTTGTCGAAGATCGGGATGCCGAACCACATCATGTCGCCGTAGCCGTCGTCGCCCCGCGTCAGGTTCTGCACATAGAGGAAGAGCTGGAACTGCGCCGCGTGCAGCTTGGGATCCGCGCCCGGCTGGCGGTCGGCAAAGGCGTCGAGCCGACACGCGAACGAGACGTCGAGCCGCTCCATGTCCGCCAGATGGGCCAGCCGCGCCGGATAGCGGACGTCTGTCAGCGGCGTCTCGGCCAGCAGGTGCGGCCACGATTCGCCGCGACGGCGCGGGCGGTCATAGTAGGCCGAGGCGAAGAGGCCGAGTTCGATCTCGCCCGCGCGGCTGTCGACCGTCACGCGCTTGGAAACGTTGGTGATCGCGAACAGGTGGCCGCCGAGCCGGAGCTGGCGCGTGGCGGTCGGATCGGCGAAGCTGGGCCGCGCGGCCCACTGGGCGAGCGTCCAGACGGGCGCGCCGATCCCCGTCGACGTGCAGAAGACGCCCTTGTCGCGGCCGTCGTCGTCCGGCCGCCCCAGCCCGCGCAAACGGAACCACTTCGCGAAGGTCGGGTCGGGCAGCAGCTCGCGCGGCGCACGCGGATCGTTCGGGTCCATCCGCGACGCGCATCCGGCAAGCAGCGCGCAGGCGACGATGGCGAGGCTTTTTTTCATGGGTTTCATGAAAGCACGACAGGTCCTTGAAGGAAAGAAGGAAATGAAACATCACGGCGAACGATAGCGGTACATGCGGCTGACGAGGCTGAAGAGCACGGCGACGACGGCGGTGAGTCCCGCGTAGAGCAGGAAGCGGGAGGCGCTCACCGAGCCGCTATGCGAGGCGCCGCCGAGCGTCTGGGTGATGCCCGCCACCAGCAGGTTGCCGAAGGCGATCGTCAGCAGCCAGAAGCTCATGATCGTGCTCTTCATCTCCGGAGCGGCCTCGCGGAAGGCGAACTCCAAGCCCGTCGTCGAAATCAGCACCTCGGCGGCGGTCAGGATCAGATAAGGCACAAGTTGCCAGAGCACGCAGGGCTGCGCACCGGCCTCGATGCGCGTCTGGATCGCCGCCACGACGAGGTACGAGAGCGCGCCCAGAAACATGCCGACAGACATGCGGCGCAGCGGCTCCGACCAACGGCCGATGCGCGGATAGACCACCCATGTCAGCAGCGGCACGAGCAGCATCACCAGCACCGGATTCGCCGACTGCATCTGCTCCGCGCCGATCATGAAGCGGCCGACTCTCACCGCCGCCATGGCCTGACCCTGAAGCACCCACGTGGAGTTGGTCTGGTCGAAGAGCGTCCAGAAGGCGGGAATCAGCGCGAATACGAAGAGGATCGGCGGGACGGACTTCGCGGCTTCGACCTCCAGTCGGCTGAAGCGCGCAAGCGCGCCGTCCCAGAACGGCGTTCCGGCGCGACGGCCGCGCAACGCGGTCCAGAAGACGCGGAAGAAGCCCGCGCGCCGCGTCTCGCGGCCGGGCGGCACGCGCACGTAGAGCGGCGCGCCCAGCCAGAAGATCAGCGTCGCAAGGGCCATCAGAATGCCGGGCACGCCGAAGGCGAGGCTGTAGCCCCACGAGTCCTTGACCCACGGGATGACGAGGAACGAGAAGAACGAACCGAAGTTGATCGCCCAATAGAACGCGCCGTAGGCCTTTTGCAGGAGATGCGCTTGGTCCGGCCGAAACTGGTCGCCCATGAAGGCCGACACGCACGGCTTGATGCCGCCCGAGCCAAACGCGATCAGCGCCAGCCCCACGCAGAGGCAGGCCATCCGGCCCGATGCGCCGCCGATCCAGTCGCTGCACGCGAGCACGCCGTGTCCCGCGCAGTAGAAGAGCGAGACCCAGAGAATCGTGCGGTAGCGGCCGATACGCCGATCCGAGATCCAAGCCCCCAAAAGCGGCATGAAGTAGTTCACGAAGACGAAGAGGTGGATGATGCTGGTCGCCGCGTCGTCGTCGCGGCCGAGTCCGCCCTTGAGCACCGACGCGGTGATGTAGCCCGCCAGCACGCTCTTCATGCCGTAGTAGCTGAAGCGCTCACAGGCTTCGTTGCCGACGATGTACGCGATCTGCGCGGGCCAGCGGGTCGTACCGTTATCTGTCACCATACGCGAAGCCTCAGTGGCGAACTTATTCACGGTTGGGGGTGGAGCGGACCCGTTCGGTGAAACGGATTGAGCACGCGGATGGAATCGTAAACCTGTCCGTCGTTAAGGTCTTCGCTGTAGACGACCGAACAATGCGCTTTGCGCGCCGCCGTCAGGATTAAGGCGTCCCAGAAAGAAATCTGCCAAGCGACGCTGCCGTCAATGGCGTGGTTGATGTCATCCCCATCGATTAGAACGGCCTCCAAATAGCGGAAACTATGAAGAATGCGCTTGGCCTGAAACGGATCGACACCCATCTTGCGCGTGACGGTGACATAAAACTCCTGCAACACTTGAGTCGAGACACATGGAGGAGCCACCCGCGCCAACTTCTGAAGAAGGGCACGCGCCGTGTCGCGTTTGGCAGGGGACCCGTCGTCGCAGGCGTAAGCAAGGACGTTTGTGTCCAAAAAGGATTTAATCACGGTAAAGCTCCTCCCGTGTCCAAACCCGTCCGGCCGAGTTGCCCTTGGCCGCATCCATCTCCCTGAAACATACGCCCACCCAGTTGTCCTCCCCGCCGACCACCAGCCGCTCCAAAAAGCTTCGAACGAGCGCATTGAGAGTCGTGTGGTGCTCGCGGGCATAACGCCGCCCCTCTTCAATCAGCCGCGCGTCCGCAGAAAGTGTCAAATTTTTCATGCCGTGCCCCGCTTCACTTTTTTAAAAATAACACATATTATGTGCGCACGTAAACACTACAGTTCTTGGTCTCAGCAATTCCCGCCTCTTCGTTACGCCGATTTTCGTTGTCGGAGTGCGCGTCTTCGGTTTATGCTCGTACCGCTTAGTTGATACTTCCGTTCAACACCCCGTGCAAATAAACGCGCAATGAAAAACCCCATCTACCTGCTGTTCTCAATCGGGCTGGTCCTGTGCGCCGGTGCAAAGTCGGCCGCGCCGGACATCGACATCCCCTACACCCGCTTCACGCTCGACAACGGGCTCACGCTCTTGGTCCACGAGGACCACAAAGCCCCCATCGTGGCCGTGAACACTTGGTATCACGTCGGCTCGAAGAACGAGAAGCTCGGCAAGACCGGCTTCGCCCACCTGTTCGAACACCTGATGTTCAACGGCAGCGAACACTTCAACGACGACTTCTTCAAGGCCACCGAAAAAGTCGGCGCCACCGACATGAACGGCACCACCAGCGAGGACCGCACCAACTACTTCGAGAACGCCCCGAAGGAGGCCCTCGACTATCTGCTCTGGCTCGAGTCCGACCGCATGGGCTACATGGTCGGTGCCATCAACCAAGCCCGCCTCGACGAGCAGCGCGGCGTGGTCCAGAACGAGAAGCGACAGCACGAGAACCAGCCCTATGCGATCGCCTACGAGATGATCACCAAGACCATCTGGCCCGCCGGGCATCCCTACTCATGGACCGTGATCGGCTCGATGGAGGATCTCAACGCCGCTTCGCTCGACGACGTCCACGAGTGGTTCAAGAAGTACTACGGCGCGGCCAACGCCACGCTCGTCGTGGCGGGCGATGTCTCCGCGCAGGAGATCTTCGAAAAGGTCAAGCGCTACTACGGCCACGTGCCGCCCGGTCCGCCCGTCGCGCGTCCCGCCGAGTGGATCGCCAAGCGCACCGGCACGGTCCGCCAGCGCGCGCAGGACCGCGTACCGCAGGCGCGGCTTTACAAGGTCTGGAACATCCCGCCGTACGGCACGACCGACGGCAACCTGCTCGACCTCGTCTCGGGCGTCCTCGCCGACGGCAAGACCTCGCGCCTCTACAAGCGTTTGGTTTACGACGAGCGCATCGCCACGGACGTCAGCGCCTACGCCGACCTGAGCGAGATCGCCGGCACCTTCAATATCACCGTCACCGCCGCGCCGGGCATGGACCTCGCCCGCATCGAGAAGGCCGTGGACGAAGAACTCGCGACGTTCCTCGCCGACGGTCCGACCTCGCGCGAGCTGCGGCGCGTGAAGACCCAGACCGAGGCCGGTTTCATCCGCGGCATCGAACGCATCGGGGGCTTCGGCGGCAAATCGGACCAGCTCGCCATGAACAGCGTCTTCCTAGGCGATCCCGAATATTACAAAACCTTGCTGCGCGAGGTGCGCGGCGCGACTGCGCGCCAGCTCCGCGACGCCGCGCGCGCCTGGCTCTCCGACGGCCAGTACGTGCTCGAACTCACGCCTTTCCCGAAGGTCGCCGCCAGCGACAAGGACATCGACCGCTCGAAACTTCCCGTACCCGCGATCAAACCCGAGATGCGCTTCCCGGCGATCCAACGCGTCACCCTCGCGAACGGCCTCAAGATCGCGCTCGCCGAGCGGCCGAGCGTGCCGGTCGTGCAGTTCAACCTGATCGTCAACGCCGGCTACGCGGCCGACTCGCTCGCGGCCCCCGGCACGGCCAAGCTCGCGATGGACATGCTCCCCGAAGGCACGGCGCGCCGCACCTCCCTCGAAATCAGCGAGGAGCTCGCCCTGCTCGGTGCCTACATCGGTGCCGGTTCCGCGCTCGACACCTGCTCCGTCTCGCTGAACGCCTTGCGCCAGAACCTCGACGCCTCGCTCGATCTTTACGCCGACGTGATCCTCCACCCGTCGTTTCCCGCCGCCGACTTCAAGCGCCGCCAAGAACAGCGCCTCGCCGGCATCCAGCGCGAAAAGACCGAGCCGAACATCATGGCGCTGCGCGTGATGCCGCAGATTCTCTACGGACCCGCTCACCCCTATGGCACCCCGCTCACCGGCTCCGGCACGGAAGCGAGCGTCGCGCGCCTCACCCCCGCCGACATGGCGCGCTTCCACGCCGCCTGGTTCCACCCCAACAACGCCACGCTCGTCGTGGCCGGCGACATCACGCTCGCAGAGATTCAGCCCAAGCTGGAGCGCCTGTTCGCCGACTGGCCGCGCGGCGACGCGCCCACGCTGACGATCGGCCCCGCGCCGTCCCCGGAACACGCCACCGTCACGCTCATCGACCGGCCCGGCTCGATCCAGTCCGTCATCCTCGTCGGCGACCTCGTCCCGCCGAAGGCCAACCCGGACGAGACCGCCATCGAGGCGATGAACCTCGTTTTGGGCGGCACCTTCACCTCGCGCATCAATATGAATCTCCGCGAAGACAAGCATTGGACCTACGGCGCCCGCACGTCGATCATCTCCGCGCGCGGCGGACGACCGTTCTGGGCCTCCGTCGCCGTACAGGCCGACAAGACCGCCGACACCCTGCACGAACTCGACGCCGAACTGCGCGGGATCGTCGGCGCGCGGCCCGTCACGCGGGAGGAACTTGCGCGCACCGTGACCGACCAGACCCTCAAGCTGCCCGGCTCGTGGGAGACCATCGGCAGCGTCGTCGGCGCGATCAACGAGATCGTCGCTTTCGGCCTTCCGGACGACTACCCACAGACGCGCGCGGCGCGCTTCCAAACCCTCACGTGCGAAGACCTCGCCAACGCCGCCAAGAAAGTCGTGCGGGCCGACCGCCTCGCCTGGGTCGTCGTGGGCGACCGCGCCAAGATCGAAGCCGGCGTGCGCGCCCTCAATCTCGGCGAACTCCGCTACGCCGATGCCGACGGTCAGCCCGTCGCGAAGTAATGATCGCACCGCGCGCGCCTACCGGCCGACGCAGTAAAGGTTCTTCTCTCCGCGCAGGAGCAGATGGCCGCGGAGGAGAACCGGCGAGGCGACGAAGACGTCGTTGAAGCGCGTCTCGTTGACGATCTCCAGACCCGTCGATGCGACGCGTCCCACGTACACCGCGCCCTCCTCGCGGCAGAGGTAGAGCGTGTCGCCCGCGAGTACCGGCGAGCTGTAGAAGGCCCCTTTTCCGGCGGGGAGCGGAACGGTCCAGAGTTCCTTTCCGGTCTGAAGGTCGAGGCACCACGCGCGCCCTTTGAAGTTGACGAGATAGGCCTTGCCGTCGACCGTGATCGGCGTCGCACTGTCCGTACCGATGCCTCGCCGCTCCCACAGGCGGGCCGTCGCCGTCACGTCGCCACTGCCGCCGATCCGCACGCCCGCGATGAACTGCTCGCGGCCGTAGGGCACGAGGCACACGCCCTGCGAGAAAGCCGGCGACGCAATGTTGCGCCAGTTCTTTTTTCCATCGGGGTTGAAGCCGCCGCACGACCAGAGCATCCGGCCGTCGGCCGCGTCGTGGCCGCTCAGATGGTCGGCCCCCCAGATCAGCAACTCGGTCCGGCCCTCCCGCGAAATCACCAACGGCGTACAGTAGCTTTGCCCGTTCTCCTCTTGGCACGGAAAATTGCGGTCGACCTTCCAGATTTCCTTGCCGTTCGCGGGGTCCAGCGCCACAAGGTAGGAATTGCCCTCGTGCAGTGTAGCCACGATCAGCTTGCCATCCGCAAGAACCGGACTCGTGCCGAGGTCCCACATGAGCGTGTCCTTGCCGTATCGTTCCGGAAGGCTGGTGCACCAGAGCACGCGTCCCTCGAAATCGAGCGCGGCTAGCGTGCCGCTTTTGTAATAGACGAAAACCCGCTTGCCGTCCGTGACGGGCGACGGGCAACTGCCGCTGCCTCGGCGGTGCCGACCCGGCCGCTGCCGACCAAACGTGACCTGCCAGAGCCGCGCTCCCGACTTGAAATCGAAGCACAGCGCGCCATCCAAGCCGTTGGTGCCCTCGCCCACGCAGGCGGTCAAAACAATGCGGTCGCCCCACACGACCGGCGTCGACCCGCCCTTGCCCGGCAGCGGCGCGGTCCAGCGCACATCGTTGCTCGCGGAGAACGAAACCGGATACTGGCCCGGCTCGGCGATACCGTCTCCGCCGGGGCCGCGCCACTGCGGCCAGTTCTGCGCATGGAGATTTGTGCCCGCGAAAAGCAGCGCCGCCAAGCCCAGCAAGCGGCAACCAATGGCAGTTGTTTTATCCATGCGCCCATCATAAGCGAGCGCTCCGCCGAAGGCAAGAGGCCAACGCGAGCCTCGTTGCAAGGCGCGGCTTGACACCCGGCGCGGCGCACGTTTTAATGGTTAAAAAACGGGGGTGTTCATGCGTGTCAAGGTCGGGATTGGCGTCTCTCTGTTCGCTTTTGCTCTCTCGCTGTCGATCTGCGCCGACGATTGGAACGGGCACTTCACGCTCATTCCAATGAGCGCGCCGGAGCTGGTGCTCGAAGCGGTCGCGCCGGGCACGGCACCGGGCACCATCGTTTCGATCAATACGCCCGGTTCTGCGGATAACCAAGTCTGGACCGTGACGCGCAAGGCCGACGCCTACGTGCTCAGTCCCGCCAGCGCGCCGACGCTCGTGCTGGCTGCGGCGGACGGCGGCACGAACAACGGCACGCGGCTCGTGCTGGAAGCCGACGCCGGCAAACCGTGGCAGCGCTGGACGATCAAGGCCAACCCCAACGGCACCCTCAGCCTGCTCGCCGTTCACGCGCCGACCAAGGGCATCGACGATTTGGGCGGCAAGGACACGCCAGGCGCGAAAATCGATCTGTGGCAGTATCACTCGGGCGACGAACATTTGCAGTGGATCCTCAAGCCGCTCGCCGGCGCCACGGTCGCCAGCGACTACGCGTCGACGCCGCACCTCGATCCGTTCGCCCCCAAGGGTGCGATCAAAGAATTCACCTTCGCCGAGAGCCGCATCTTCCCCGGCACGCGCCGCACCGGCGCGGTCTTCATCCCCGCGCAGTACGACGGCGCGAAGCCCGCCTGCGTCTACGTGCGTCAGGACGGGTACAACCGCGCGGAAAAGAGCGTCCTCGAATCGCTGATCGCCTCGGGCGACATGCCCGTGACGGTCGGCGTCTTCGTGCGCCCCGGCGAGCTGCCCGCCCCCGCGCCGAAGATGCATGGCCGACGCAACCGCTGCTTCGAGTACGACGGCGTGAACGACAACTACGCGCGTTTCCTCGTCGAGGAATTGCTGCCTTTCGTCGCCAAAGAGTTCGGCCTCAATCTCTCCACCAACGGCAACGACCGCTGCATCGCGGGCGGCAGCAGCGGCGGCATCTCGGCCTTCAACGCCGCGTGGCAGCGCCCGGACGCTTTCACGCGCGTCGACGCGAACAGCGGCAGCTTCGTCGCTTTCCGGGGCGGGCATGAGTTCCCGTCGCTCGTCCGCAAGACCGAACCCAAGCCGATCCGCGCCTACCTCACCACCGGCACACACGATATGGAGAACTGCGCGGGCGACTGGTTCCTCATCGACCAGGAGATGGACAAAGCCCTCCAGTTCTCGGGCTACGACTACGTCTTCCACGCCATCGAGGGGCCGCATGTGGCGGGCTGGATGGACCACTTCCCCGAGGCGATGCGCTTCATCTGGAAGGGCTGGCCCGAGCCGGTCAAGCCCGGCGAGGGCGCGCCGCGCGTACGCGACGTGCTGCTGCCCGGCGAGGGCTGGTCGCTCGCCGCCGAGGGCTTCACCGACGCGCGCAACGCCGCCTGCCTGCCGTCCGGCGAGGTCGTCTTCGCCGATCCCGCTGCCGACAAACTCTATCGCCTCGGCCTCGACGGCAAGGTCTCGGTCCTGCTCGAAAAGAGCGGCCGCGCGAACGCGGTGGCCGTCGGTCCGAAGGGTGAGGTCTACACCGTCTCCGCGACGAGCGGCAAGGTCGAGGGCGTCGACGCCTCCGGCGCGCGCCGCACGGTCGCCGAAGGCGTGCCCGGCCGCCACCTGCTCGCGCGGCCCGACGGCTCGCTCTACGTCTCGGGCGACAAGCTGTGGCTGGTGCGCGACGGCAAGACGGCGGTCGTCGACGAGGGGCTCAAGCATGCGACCGGACTCGCCTACCGCCCCGACCAGTGGCTGCTCGCCGTCGCGGACGGTGCGTCGAAGTGGGCCTACAGTTACCAGATCAATCCCGACGGCACGCTCGCGAACAAAGAGCGCTTCTTCTGGCTGCACGTGCAGGACTGGAACGACGACGCGGGCACGGAGTCGGTCTGCTATGCGCAGGAGGGGCAGATGGTCGTGGCTACGCGTGCAGGTATCCAAATCTGCGCGGACGACGGGCCGACGCAGGTGATCCTGCCGATGCCCGACCGCAGCCGCGTGCTCGGCGTCTGCCTCGGCGGCGCGAACCGCGACACGCTCTTCGCCTTCTGCGGCGCCCGCGTGTGGAAGCGCACCGTCAAGATTCACGGCATCGGCGCGTTCTCGCCCGCCGTTTCCGTGCGCGGCACACCGCTGTAAGGCCGCTCAAACATGAAACCCGCCCAACGATATCGGCGAGCAACGGAATCTTGCGGAACAGATGCCCGCCCGAGCCGCCGCGCTGTTCGCGCGTCTGCGGACATGGTGCGCGACTGTCGGTGCGGCACTGCCCACGACCAATCCGGATTTCAAGAAGGCCGGGCCGTAGCCTGCCGTTGACAATGCAGGCTTTTAGCGCCTACAATGTAGGCATGAAAAGAAATCAATACACCTTGAGAGCGGTACCCGAGGTGGTTGACCGGGAACTGCGGTCACGCGCGGCACACGAACGGCAGAGTCTGAATGCCGTGGCGCTCCATGTGATCGCGGTGGGCCTTGGCCTGAGCGGCAAGCCGATGGACTTCCGAGACCTCGACGCATTGGCCGGCACATGGGTTGAGGATCCAAGTTTCGACGCCGCTTTGCGTGAGATGGACACGGTAGACGGGGAACTGTGGCAATGAGGGTCATCCTCGACACGAATCGGTACATCGACTTCTGTCGGGGCGAACCCAGCGTTCAGGCCGTTCTTCGGCAGGCCGAATCCGTTTTCCTGCCGTTTGTCACGCTGGCCGAACTCCGCGCCGGCTTTCGTTGCGGTACGCTCGGCAGACGGAACGAAGCGACGCTCGTCCGTTTTCTGGCTTCACCGCGGGTCTCCGTCCTACAACCTGACGAACAGACCACGCACGTCTATGCCGGGCTGTTCGCCCAACTCCGCGCGCAAGGCACGCCGATCCCCACCAACGATCTGTGGATCGCGTCGCTAGCCGTCCAACACGACCTGTTGCTTTGTTCCCGCGACGCGCACTTCGACCATCTGCCCCAACTGGCGCGCTGTTGATTAGCCTTTTCTCCGAGGGATAAACATGAACACATCGACCCGACGCACGTTCCTCATGACCTCGGCCGCTGGCGTGGGTGTCGCAGCCTTGAGCGAGTCGGTTGGGTGCCGAACCGCTCCTGCGGCGACGGCAAAGCCGGATGGCTATCGCTTGACGCGCGAGATCGTCGTCGCGATGCATAAGCGCGGCTTTCTCGCGCCGCAGGTGACCGAGGCCTACTACGCAAAGCGCTACAACTGTTGGACGCCGTTCCGCGTCGAGGGCTACAAGTTGCTGCTCGACGAGCTGGCGGCGGCGGCCCGCATCGAGGTGCGTTACTTCACGCGCGTCGTCGAGGCCGACACGACCGGACATCATGCCGCCCACGCTCTGCGCCCAGCTCGCGCACATCGACTGGGACCGCGCCTCGAAGGTCAATCAGCAGGCGCTGATCGAGAAGGCGCTCGGCGAAGGCTTCTTCGGCTCAAAGGACCGCCACGTGCCCGGCCTGATCCGGTCCGGCGAGACGACGGGTATGCTCAATGCGGGTCATGTCTTCCGCATGAATGCGGTCAAGTGCCGCAGCCTGAGCGAGGGCATGATGCGCGGCCGCCGACTCGTGCAGGAGTACGTCGCCTTCTACCGCAAGTACGTGCCGGGCTGCGAGGACGCCGAGCTGGTCGTCACCGGCAGCCTCATGGGCGTGCGCGAGTCGCGCCGCGTCGTCGGCGAATACGAGCTGAACTACGCCGACTACATTTCACAGCGCGAGTTTCCCGACCAGATCGCCGTGTACAACGCGCCGGTCGACATCCACGTCTACGACGACTCGGACGCTGAGTACAAACGTTACCACGAGGAGTTCACCAAGGTCGGGCGGCTCAAAGCGGGAGAGAGCTTCGGGTTGCCCTACGGCATCCTCGTGCCCAAGGGGTGGAAGAATTTGTGGGTCGCGGGCCGCTGCAACTCCTGCGACGTGCGCGTACACGGAGCGATCCGCGTGCAGCCCGCCTGCTCCATGATGGGACAGGCGGCGGGCACCGCCGCCGCGCAGTCCGCCGCCACGGGCCAGCCCGCGTGCGACCTCGACACCGCCGCGCTGGTCGACACCCTGCGCCGCGTTGGCGCCTATCTGCCACAGAACACGCTATCGCGCACCATGACCCGCACGAAGGGATGACCGGTTCTCTGCGACAAGTCGGCGACTGATCGGCGCGCGCGCATCATCTCGATAATTCGAGACATCTGGAAAGTCAACGCATCTCCTGATACACTTTTTCTAATTTTTGACCTTATCCCGGGTTGCAGCGTGTTCTTTCATGAAGTTCGATTGTTTCATTTTGGTTGCAGAGGCCTTCTCCGTCTATCTGCTCGTGTTGGGCACTCACGCACTGAGGCACCGGTTCGGACTTGTGCTTTTCTATGCGCTACTCGGTTGCATCACGGCCATCATGTCTTGGGTGACAGATGCGGGTGCATGCGTCTGCATTGGACCGATTGATTTCATGATCGGTTCGACCGTTTTCTATCCTTACTGCTCGGCGTTTTCGTGGTCTACGTCTTCGACGGGCCGCGCGCCACACGAATCGCCATTTCAACCATTGCCGGCCTTTCCGTGCTCGTGCCGCTGATCGCGCTCATCCTGAGGTGGCAACTCCACTTGACCGGCTCGCCGGTCTTTCCGACTGTTCCCACGCCCAGCCTGCGCATCAACGCCGCCTCGGTGTTCACAACGATCACTGATTTGTTTTTTCTCGCCATCGCCTGGGAGTTTCTGGGAAAACCCAAGCTTGGCCTGCACCTCTGGTTCCGCGCGTTTTTGACCCTGCTTGGCGTCATGTGGCTCGACGTGCTTCTGTTTTCAACCGGTGCGTTTGCCGGAACGCCGACTTATCTTCACATCATGGGCGGCACGTTCTTCAGCCGCCTAATCATTTCGCTTGCGGCAGCTCCGCTCCTTTATGCCTATCTCTCATGGGAACGCAAAAAACAAGGCATCGCGATACCCAACCGTCCGGTATTGGCGATCTTGAAGGAAATCGCCGAGATGCGCGCCGAGTTGACCCTCGCCCAACAAGAAATCGAGCGCCGCAAACGGGCCGAAGCGGAAAAGGCCGCCGTCATCGCCAAACTGGAGGCTTTGCTCCTGCGCGTGCAACGGCTTGAAGGCATTCTTCCGGTCTGTGCGGCCTGCAAGAAAATCCGCGTTGAGCCCACCGCTCCCGGAGAACACACCCGTTGGCTGCCGCTCGAGACCTATCTCAAGAGGAATCCCACGTCCAGTTCTCACACGGAATCTGTCCCGAGTGCGAGGCCCGGTATTACTCAGCGGACTACGATGTGCCGACCCCAAAAACTCCGTAAGGGATCAGGCGGAACACCCGCCACGGACAAAGCGGCACGTTATCTCCGCGACTCGTTGGCCGTATTTTTCGGCCGTCTCGATGTCGCCCGCACCAGGCGCGCCCGGAGGCGGAACCTGAAAACTGGCGGCCATCGGTCCGATGAACGAACCGACGCGGTTCAGCGCATCCGGTCCCGGTCCCTCGATCCGATTCATCTCGTCCGGCCGGTTGGCCGATGGCATCAGTCCCAGCCCTACGTAGATCATGCCGTGTTGCATGGCGTTGACCACCAACCCGAACAGCGTGTTCAACTTGTCGCCCGAGAAAGACGAAGAATTGGTGAACGCACCCGCCACCTTGTCCTTCCACGCCTGAGTGAACCACTTCTTCGCGGCCGCCTCCAGAAAGGCCTTCATGCCTGCGGACAGGTTCCCCATGTAGGTGGGACTCCCGAAAATGATCGCGTCGGCCGTGTCCAACTCGTCCATCCGGGCTGTGGCCTCCTCCGCCGTATAGAGCGTCGCAACAACGCCAGAAACGCCCTGCGCCCCGCGCAGAACCGCCTCGGCCTGCAGCTTCGTGTGCCCGTAGGTCGAGCCAAAAGGAGTATCACATGCGGATGTTAAGCGGAAGCGTTATCTTATGCGTCTGCTTGGTCATGAATGGAAGTGTTGTAGCGCAGAGTGAAGAAAAAGGGCTCGCTGTTGCCACGGGTTCCCGCGCTCGGACATTTAATGTTCTGGACTTCGGGGCGCGGGGCGACGATACGACAGACAACACCCCTGCATTTTCGGCTTGCGTGAAGGCGCTCATCGAGGCCGGCGGCGGACGCATGTTCATCCCTGATGGGATTTATCGCGGAAGAATCATCATTCCCGGAACCCGAAAGTGGATCACGGTAGAGATCGTCGGGGAGAGCGAGCCGACACCCGTTTTCGGGACCATTGGCGCGTTTCCCTTTCCAGCGAGGGGAACCATCATCAAGTGCCTGTCACCCACGGGGCCTGCGGTTGTTTCGGTCACGAATGCGCCTGAGCGACTGTACATGACTTTTTCAGGCGTTAACGTGAGCCTGCGGAACCTTGACGTCCGTACGTATGACAATCCGGCCATCGGAGGGATAGACCTGTTGTGTGCGGCGCAGTGCAAGCTTGAGAATGTGTTCGTCAACACCGACCGATACAACGTGCAAGCGTCTCAACCGACCCATGGCACGGCCGGCATCACTACCCCGGCCTGCAATAATGCCGCGTTAACCATTCTTCGTAACGTGCTCGTGACCGGATACCATACCGGGATCCTTGTCAATGAGCACACGGACGGAGACAACATTAACCTGGCTTCCAACGTCAACGGGCTGGAATTCGCCTTTGCGCATCACGCCTCACGCTTCGGTCGCGTGGGAGCGCAGCGCTGTACCCGCAGTGTCACGGTGACCGGAAGGCATGGCTTCTCCATCGAACAACTGGATATGGAAATCGCGGGAAAAAATCAGTTCGAGGAAAACAACACGTGGCAGGCGACCGATTTCAATATCTATGATCCCCACAACCTGGGCGTTGGTGACATCAAATACTGGGTGGTTGAGGGCAATGTTGGCGCAGTTGAAAAATTCACGAGGAAGGGCGGGGAACATATCCGCGCCCGGCGGCTGGGCTCGATGTCTCAGGAGTCTCGTCCGACAGTCCCCGGGCCGTCCGACCATACAGGTGTACCCGCCACCTGACCACAGCTTCAAGAGTTACTTTATCTTTCGTGTCGCTTCAAATAAAGGGAACCGGGTTTTCCAACGAGGTAAAAATGGTGCTGAGAAGGGACGTACAAGCTGCATTTTCCAGCCGGGGCGGGATACGGCAAAGTCGGATAACGGCGCTTCTGTCAAGTCGTTGGAGGGCTGAAAGGGCGCGGGTCCGGTCGGTACGGGCGTTTTTTGAGGC
>Ga0172375_10005303_pt1 | contig 18661 bp, 13 predicted proteins | sample LakKiv1m_FD_114537 | JGI IMG/M metagenome (GOLD analysis project Ga0172375, IMG submission 114537) | Freshwater microbial communities from Kabuno Bay, South-Kivu, Congo - kab_092012_11.1m | ecosystem: Environmental > Aquatic > Freshwater > Lake | place: Democratic Republic of the Congo...
GGAATTCAGCGTCGTGCTTGCGTTCCCGGCTCCGTTTTGCCACCTTCTCTCCATGAAACGCTGTTTCAAGCCGGTTCCAACGGGCGCGTGCCCGTACCGCCTGAAAAGCGATTTCTTATCACTCTTCCAATCCAGCCGGTCCTCGTATTCGAAGACGACGCCGTTGAATCCGGCGTCCGCGAGCTCGTCCACCCAGCGGACCATGTCGGGCGCCGGCGGGATCGCGCCTTTCAGGTCGAGGTGAATCCAGTTGGGTATGCGCATGGGGTATCCTTTCGCTCTGGAGGTGTTCCGTTTCGCCGCGGCAGAAGGGGGGCTTTCATCGGGACAGCGCGAGGTACTCGTCCGGATTTCCCAGGAAGTAGAAGCCGGTATCGTGCTTTCCCAGGGAGTCGGAAAACTCCGTCGCCCCACGGGCCACCACGCGGCCGTCGTAGCACTCGTACACGTCGGTCGGGGCGGGCAGCCGCACGCGCTTTTCGCCCGCCTCCCGGGCGTGCAGGGTCAGGAAGCTGCGGCCGGGCAGCACGACGTCGCCCTGGTCCGCATACACGTGGAGGCCGGCCTCGCGGGCGATGTTGCGCAGCACGTGCGCATGGAGCATGGGCGCCGAAACGAAGACCGAGGTCCACTCGTCGAAGCGCTTGACGCAGAAGCCGGGCGCCTGGAGGGCGTCCAACTCGCCGACGACTTCCGCGTCGGGGTCGTCCACGTAGACGAGCGGGCCGAAGATGCCGGCGCGGTCGTCGTTGCCCATGGGGCCGGCGCCGATGAACGCCGGGGCGCCGCCGGGATCGCGATAGCGGTCGCGGGCGGCCTCCGGCTCGAGGCGAACGTAGGGATGCCGGCGCGCCGTCAGCGTGATCCTCGGCAGCGCCTCCACGTCCATGGCGCGCAGGCGGAAGCCGGTCAGCCGCGACGCGCGCGCGAGGTCGAGGCCGGCCGGCGACTGGACGCCGGGCGCGCAGGTCCACACGACGACGGCGCCCTTGCGTTTCACGCGCCGCTCCACCTCAGCCAGTTCGGCATCGGTGAGGTAGAACGTATTGAGGAAGTAGTACAGCTTGTGGTCGGGCAGGCGGGGATCGGCGAGATCGTTGTGCAGAAACAGGTCCCAGGCCATGCCGCTGCGGCCCCAGTGGTACTGGCGCTGATAGTAGAGCATGGGATACAGCAGGCGGTTGGCGCACTGCTGGTGGAACAGGCTTTCCTCGTCAACGACAAGGGCCGCGCCGGGGGCGACGCCGCGGGGGAAATGCAGGCTCCGGCGCCCGATCTCCGCCAGCCGCGCGATGCAGTCGCCGAGGGCCGGATGGTCGTACATCCCCTTCTGCATGGCATGCCACCAGTAGCCGTACCCGCGGATCACGGCCTGGCCCACGTCGCGCTTCAGCACGCCCACCGTCTCGCGTTCGTCGGCCGCGATCCGGCCCAGCGTGAACGCGCGGCGCACGGCGTCGGGGACGTGAAAGGTGCGCGTGTCCTGGTCCTGGTAAATCAGCTTGTTGTGCAGCAGGTAGCTGCCGACCGGCATCATGGAAGTCGCGTCGCCGCCGGGCTGGCGGTTCTCGTACGAGGCGGGCGAGGTGAAGGTGTCGACGTCCGGATGCGCGAGCGCGCGCCGGACCATGGCCGTGCAGGCCTGGTGCAGCGCATAGGCATGGAAGCCGGAGTCCAGGAAGGCGCCAAGGTGGCTGCCCGCCAGGCTCTCGCGGTTCGTAACGCGCTTGATCGTGGCGCACACGGCGATGACGATCTCTTCGACGCGCTCGGCGAAGCACTGGTAGTAGTCGGCCGACCAGGCGCGGCGCGGATCCCGGAAGGTAAACCACTCCGTCCTCAGCCGCTCTTCGCGCGGGGGCGGCGTTGCCGTGTCGAGCGTGGCGTCGGGCTGCGACCACGCCGCGCGCAACGCCTCGTCCGTGCCGTAGCGCGCGCGCAGCCAGCGGCGGAAGTGGCGCGTCATGGCGGGCGAGAAGTCGGAGCAGAACCAGCGGCCGTCCGGCGCGCAGGCGCCGATGGGGTTATTCTCGCCGCAGGAGCCCATGCCGAACTGGTACAGGATCACGCGCCCCTCGTAGCGGGCGTGCAGGCGCGCGCAGACCTGCTCGTAGCCGCGTTGCAGCAGGTCCAGCCAGAGGTCCGAGCCCCAGGAGGCGTCGCGGAAAGAAGGGCCGTGGGGATAGGTCAGCCCCGGCTCGCGCGACAGGTCCCGATCGAACCGCATGACCTCGTCGGGCTGGGCGTCCATCCACCACTCCGGCGCGCGCAGGCAGGTGCGCAGGACCATCAGCGCGTCCGGCTCGCGCGCGAGCAGCGCGTCGGCCTCCTTCTCGATCTCCGTCGTGTCCACCGTCCCGTCGGGCCAAACCGGAAACGGAGGATCCGAAATCATGTAGATCCCCGCCCGGGCGCCGGCAAAGCTGTCGTACGGAGCCTTGTAGAGAAAGGGAACGTGCAGGAACCGCGGCTGTCCGTTCACGACCACCGCGGGCAAGCCCTGGATCGACTGGATCGCGGCTCGAAGACGCCCGGAGCCTGGAGCCCGCTCCGGCTCCGGCGCTGCGTGAGGCTTCGTCCGACAGGTCGCGTTTGGTCCGGTCCCAGTAGTCATGCTCTATCCTTGCGAAAATTTCCGGCCTATTTCTACGGAAATCGCTTGCTGTAAGCAAGCAATTCTGTGAGCGTATTGGAATCGACGGACGGCTCGCGGACGTCTTTCCGAAGACGCACAAAGGAGGACAACATGGCAAGCCAGGTTCGAAAGCCGAAAGGGTTCGATCGCGATTGGGTGCGCGCCTCTCTGACCGGGCCCGTGTCGTCGGTCCGTCCGCCGTTCCGGAAAGACGGCGGGCTCGACTTCGAGGGCCTGCGGCGGGCGCTCGACTTCAACATCGCCGCCGGCAGCAAGACCATGCTGCTGACCGCGGGCGACAGCCACTACTACGCGCTGTCCGACGCCGAGATCGGCGAGGTGACGAAGGCGACCGTCGAGCATACGGCCGGCCGCGCCCTGGTGGTGGCCGCCGACCGGCACTTCAACACCCGGCAGGCGACCGCCTTCGCCGCGGAGTGCCGGGAGGCCGGCGCGGACGTGCTGATGCTCATGCCGCCCGACTGGGCGGCCTCCTGCACCCCGGAGACGCTGGCCGCGCACTACGCGGCCGTGTCCGCGGAAATCCCCGTCATGATCGTCACCAACGTCTTCATCCCGCGCGGCGAGGCGTTCGCCCTGCAGGTGCTGGAGCGGACCCTGGCCGCCGCGCCGAACGTCGTGGCGCTCAAGGACGACATGCTCGGGCCGTTCGCGCGCAAGATGGCGCTGCGGGTCCACGACCGCTGGGCGGTCCTTTCGGGTGGGCAGAAGCAGAATCACCTGGACGTTCATCCCTACGGCTGCGACGGCTACCTTTCGACGTTCGTCACGTTCAAGCCGGAGATTGCCCGGCGCTACTGGGCGGCACTCGAGCGGGCCGACCTGGAAGGCGCGGTCGGCGTGATCCGCGACTACGACCTGCCGTTCTTCAAGGCCGTATCGGAATGCAGGGGCGGCTTCGATGCCGGCATCCACGGCGTGCTCGAACTGGCCGGGATCTGCGGCCGCTGGCGCCGGCCGCCCTACCACAGTCTGACGGATGAGGAACTGGAGCGGCTTGCGGCCGCGCTGAAGGAGGCCGGGATTCTGTGAGCGGCCGTTTCCCGGGAGAAAGAATGGCGCTGAGCCGGGCCCGGCAGGCGGGGGTGGCGGGGTTGATCCTCTGTCTTGCGGCCGCCCCCGGCTTCGGCGCCGGGTTGTCCGCGAAGGAACAGCAGCGCAAGGACTCGACCGACAAGGCCGATACGCACCATCTCCGCCAGAAACGGGAGTTCGTGGTGGACCGGAGCGCTGAGTTTATCCGCGCCCCGACCAACAAGCCCATCCCGGGCGAATTCACCGTCGCGAAAACCGCGCCCACGGTGAAGCTCCAGATCCTGTCGCACCTCGAACCGGAATTCTTCACCGGCGCCGACCAGTACATGGCCTGCTGGGCCACCTGGGCGCCCGTGGGGCGCGGCGACGACAACCGCTTCTACCTGGCCGCGAGCGACCATCTCGCGAAGGGCTGCGACATCAATCTGTACGAGTACCGGCCGAAGGACGACGTGGTGGAGCGCATCCTGGATGTGGACGAACTGCTGGGCTGGACCGACGACATGTACACCGACGGCAAGATCCACGGGCACATGGGCGTCGGCCCGGACGGGAACCTGTGGGGCGCCACCCATTACGGCGTCGAACCGAACGATCAGTGGTACGACAAGGGGTACCGGGGAAGCTGGCTGTTCAGCTACAATACCCGCACGGGCGAAGCGAAGAACTGGGGCGTGCCGCTGCTCGGCAACTGCCTGCCCTGTTTTGCGGTGGACGGCAAACGCGGCATCTTCTTCGGGACGGGCTACAAGTTCACCGCCCTGTGCTGGGACTGCAACGCCAGGACGGTCCGGTTTGCCGGCTATCCGCCCAACGGCTGGATCTGGTGGGACCGGGCGATGCTTTGCGACGAGGCGACCGGGAAGTTCTGGGGCATGGAGGGAAGCCGGGAACCGTACTGCATGATGAGTTTCGAGCCCGCGCGCAACCGTTTCGAGCGCTTCGAACAACTGCCGGTCCCGGAAAACCCGATCCAGAAGAAGCAAGCCAAGCTGCGCGGCTGCACGAGCCGGCCGGCCCAGGACGGGTGGTACTACTGGGCCACGTGGAACGGGGCTTTCTTCCGCTTCAAGCCGGAGGGCGAAAAAGGCCCGGAAATCGACCCGCTGGGCGTGACGTGGGAAACGGGCGTGGACGTGAAGCAGATCGGGATCGGCCCGCGCGGGCGCTATCTGTACTACTGGGGCGGTTCGGCGCTCGTGCAGTTCGACGTCGAGACCCGGCGGAAAAAGGCGCTCTGGTTTCCAAAAGACTACTACGCGGCAAAGTACGGCTACAACTTCGGCCCCGTCTACGGGCTGGAGGTCTCCGTGGATGGTTCGTTTGTGGTTATCGCCTTCAATGGCACATTCGGGCACGGCGTCTTCGGCCATCCGTCCGTCTGCGTGGTCGAGATCCCCAGATCGGAGCGCAGGTTGTGATTCGTCTTTCCGCCGGACAGGGAGCGTTTGCCGCCGCGTTGTGGCTCGCGGTCCCCGCCGGCCTGCCGGCGGCACGCGCGGCCGCGGCGGAAACGACGACCCGCCGCGCCTTCGAGACCGCCGCCGACTTCGACGCCTGCCGCCGGGATGCGGCGATCGACGCCGCGTCGCGGGAGGGGGCGGTTTGCCTGCTGAAGGAGGACTACCTTGTCGATACCGCCGGCGACCGGCTCTTCAAGCCCGACCCCGCCGCGATCTACGGCCGCAAGCGGACGTTCGGCAAGGAGTGGATGGGCAAGAAGACCTTCGCCCTGGAGAGCAAGGAAGCCGAGGGCGCGGAAATCTATGCCTTCGGCCGCGGGGGGATGGGCACGTTCAACGGGCATGCGGTCGTGTTCCGGGATTTCCCGCACCACGGCGGCTGGTCGCGGGCGGACGTGCAAGCGGACTGGCTCAGGGCCGGCGTCAACGAGCTGGTCATCGAGCAGGGACTCGGCGTGCCGCAGGATCGCGACGCCGTACCCGCGGACCACAGCTTCGTCAGCCGGGATCAAGGCCAGACATGGCAGCCCGCGCGGGAAGGCGAATTCCTGATCCAACTGCGGCTGCTGCGCCATCCCGGGCGCGGTTCTCTGACGTCGCCGGTGATTGACCTGGCCGAACCGAACGACGAACCCGCCGTCCGCCCGCTTCTCCGGGTCGCGACCGTGCGGATTTCGCACGAGAGCCGCACGCCGCCGGGAACAGCGGTTCTCCTGGAGGCGCGGTCGGGGCCGACCCCGCTGCCCGGACCGGAGTGGACGGACTGGAACAGCGCCGCGGAGCTGGCGCCCGCTCGCTACGTGCAGTGGCGGGCCACGCTGCGCACGGCGCATCCGCTGCGCACGCCGACCGGCTCGTTATGACGGCGGAAACGATGACGCCGAACTTCGAGACGTTTCTCTATCGGGCGGCCGACGGGCCCTGGCAGCCGAGCCCCGGCCGGGGCGACGGCCTCGAGTCGCAGTGGACGGCGTTCGAGTGGAACCTGCGCGCGGGCCCGAACCGGCTGGAGGTCAAGACCGTCAACCGGTTCGGCAGGGAAGGCCGGGCCAGCCGCGTCGAGGTGGAGAAGAAACCGGTGGACGGAGGCGGAGAATCCAACCCCTGAGGAGCAACCGAATGAACCCCCTGAGCGGACGGAGGAGTCGAGTCGGTATTCTGATTGCGGCGGCGGCCATCCTGGCCGGACCGGCCGCGGCCCGGGCCGTGCCGTTGGCCGCCAAAGGCGCGGCGAACTGCGTGATCGTGGCGCCCGCGGGGAGCCTGACGTGGGAGGGCGACAGCAAGGCGATGGACCGGTGGAGCAGGATCGCGGGCCTGTCCGGGCTGCAGGTCGAGGCCGAAGTGCGGCGCCGTCTGCAACGCGATTCGATCAAGGACCTGGCGCTCTACCTGGGGAAGCTGGCGGACACCCGAATCGAGATTGTCGAGGGGCTGCCGGCCGGGGACAAGCGCATCCCGATCTATGTCGGCGCCGCGGCGGAGAAGGTCTTCGGGCCGGTCGGCATCGACAAGGCCGGCAAGTTCGGGTTCCGCGTCGTGGCCGACGGGAAGAAGGGCGTGGGCCTGTACGGCCAGTCCGCGTACGGCACGAGTTACGCCGTCTATGAACTGCTGCACCGCCTGGGCTGCCGCTGGTTCATGCCGGGGGTGCTGGGCGAGTGCCTCCCCAGCCCGGCGGCGCTCGCCGTGCCGGAGCTGGACGCGAAGCTCGCGCCGGCCACCGAGTGGCGGCGCATGGAAGGCCGGACGGCCGACGAGGATTTCCGCCGGCGCAACCGCCTGGGCCTCACCGTCGCGGACAGCAGCGTGGTGAACGCCAACCATGCCCTGCCGCTGACGCTGAAGTGGTGGCGCGAGGACGCGGCCACCGGCGTGGCGGATGGGATCATCGCGCGGCTGGACCAGAGCTACAGCTCGAGCGTTTCCCTTTCGCCCAATGATGGCGTGATGCCGACCGAGGATCCCGAAGGCCGCAAGTACGACCCCGAGCCGCGCGTCTGGGAGCCGGCGGCCAATCAGTGGTCCACGACCGACCGGATGATGCTGCTGTGCAACCGGGTGGCCGAACGGGTGGGCAAGAAATACCCCGACGTGCTGTTCGGCGTCCTGGCGTATGTCAACTTCAGCCAGCCGCCCGCGCGCGAGCCGGTGCATCCGAACGTGATCCCCGTGATCGCGCCGATCGATTTCAACCGCCACCACCCCATGAACTGGCCGGACCACCCGAACAAGACCTGGTTGCTGGACATGGTGCGGGGCTGGGGCAAGAAGGCCTCCCGCATCGGGTACTACGCCTACGGCATGAACCTGGCCGAACTGTCGGCTCCGTGCCCGTTCATCACCAAGTGGGGTACGGACATCCCGATCATCCTGAGCAACAACTGCGCGTTCTGGATGCCCGAGACCATGGGTGGCTGGGAATCGATGCTGCCCGGGTTCTACCTCTCGATCCGCATGACCTTCTACCGGGAAGAAACGCCGGAGGCCGTTCTCGCGGACCTGTGGCCGCGCTTCTACGGGGCCGCGGCCGAGCCGATGGCCCGGTACTGGCAGCGGATCGACCAGGCCTGGATCGGCGCCAACGAGTATTCCGGCTGCCTGTTCGGCTACCTGCGCATGTTCACGCCCGACGTGCTGCAGGGCGCCCGCGCCGACCTCGACGAGGCGCTGAAGCGCGCCGGCAAGCCGGACAGCCTCGAATACCGGCGGGTCAAGCTGATCGATCTGTCCCTGGCCGCCTTCGAGCGGTTCATGAAGATGCGCCAGGACTGGGCCGCGGGACGGCTGGCGGACCTGGACACGCACTATGAGGACTGGAAGGGCGCGGTCAACGCGATCAAGGCCTTCGCGCCCGACGGGTTCGTGGTCGGCGGCCTGACCTTCAACTACACCGATTCCTTCATCGGCGCGGCGTACCGGGACGGCGCGCGCGTGGACCGCGAGCTGACGCGGCTGGGCCCGGCGCTGCTGGAATGGAAGTGGAAGCACAATCCCGGCCCCGAGGCCGATTCCCTGCCGTGGACCCGGCCGGACTACGACGACAAGGAGTGGAAAACCACGCACGGGGTGCGGGAGACGTGGAGCACGATCGGGCATCACAACACGATGACCTCAGGCGACCGCTCGGGCCGGATGGCGTACCGCGCGTCCGTCAACCTGGCCGATCTTCCGGCTGGGAGGAAGGCCTACGTGTGGATCGGCTCCACCGACGGCAGCGCCAGGCTCTTCGTCAACGGCACGCCCGTGAAGTACGTCGTGCCGGAGAAAACCCGCTGGAACGAGAAGGGCGACGCGCTCGAGGCCTTCAGCGGCTACTGCCAGCCGGCCCAGTTCGAGGTCACGGCCGCCGTCAAGCCCGGTCCGAACCAGCTCACGCTCCTCTGCGAACGCAAGTGGCTCAATGAAATCGGCACCGGCGGCCTGATGGGCCCGGTGATCGTGTGCCGGGAGAAGTGAGCCTGGAGACCTCGCAATGCACAAGCCTGATTCCGATCGCTACCTCGCCGTGTACCGCGACGGGCTGCTCGCCGACACGATTCCCTTCTGGCAACGCCACGCGCCGGACCGCGAGTGCGGAGGATTCCTGACCTTCCTCGATGCCGACGGCAGCGTGGTCGGCACCGACAAGCCCATCTGGATCGCCGGCCGGGTGACCTGGCTCTTCGCCCGGCTCTACAACGACGTCGAGCCCCGCGCGGAGTGGCTGGAGCTGGCGGCGCACGGGCTGGCCTTCCTGGAGAAGTACGGCTTCGACCGCGACGGCCGCATGTTCTACTCCGTCACGCGCGACGGCCGGCCGCTGCGCAAGCGCCGCTACCTTTTCTCCGAGACCTTCGCCGTCATCGCCCTGGCCGAAACCGCCCGCGCAACCGGCGACGCGCGCCTCGCCCGGCGGGCGCGCGAGGTCTACGACCTGATCCTGCGCTACCACCGCACGCCGGGCCTGCTTGAGCCCAAGACCGTCCCCGGAACCCGGCCGCTCAAGTCGCACGCGATGCCCATGATCCTGCTGGCCACCACGCAGGTGCTGCGCCGGCTCGGCGACGACCCCGTCTACACCGAAGTCATCGACGCCTCGCTCGCCGAGATCCGCGATCATTTCCTCAAGCCGGAATTCAAGGCCCTGCTCGAAAACGTGGGGCCCGCGGGCGAGTTTCTCGACGAGCCCGTGGGCCGGGTGATCAACCCGGGCCACGCCATCGAAAGCGCCTGGTTCATCCTGGAGGAGGCGCGCCACCGCCGGGACCCGGAACTGCGGGCGCTGGCGCTGCGGATCCTCGACTGGTCGCTCGAGTGGGGATGGGATCCGCAATTCGGCGGCCTCCTCTACTACCGCGACTGCCGCAACCGGCCCTGCGAGCCGTACGAGCACGACATGAAGCTGTGGTGGCCGCACAACGAGGCCATCTACGCCTGCCTCCTGGCCTGGGAGATGACCGGCGAGCCGCGCTACGCCGAATGGCACGGGAAAATCCACCGGTGGGCGTACGCCCATTTCCCCGACCGGAAACACGGCGAGTGGTTCGGCTACCTGCACCGCGACGGCACGGTCTCGTCCACCCTCAAGGGCAACATGTGGAAAGGCCCCTTCCACCTGCCCCGCATGCAACTCAACTGCTGGAAGCTCCTGGAGAGAACAAATGACGGCTGACCGAGTGATCGTTGATTTCACCTGCGCGCTTCCCTCCACGGCCTGGACCGACGCGGACTCGACCGTGTTCAAGCCGATCTCCAGCGTCCCGCCGACCACCTGGCGGATCATCGACTACAAGAGCCGGCTCTACAACGGCCGCCTGCTCCAGGCGACCCGGCCCGACGCCCCGGTGCTGACGATCCCGCTGAACGCGGAGGGCTGGCACGCGGTCTCGATCGGCATGACCGAGCGCTCGGCCGCGTGCTGCGGCATCGCCGTGCGCCTCACAGGCATGCCGCACTGGCAGACGATCCCCGCCTGGGATGGCGAGCCGCACGAGGAGCCCTGGCTTTTCGCCGATCTGACCGGCCGCAACCTCGAACTGCGCCATCCCGGCGCGGGCGTCTCCTGCGCCCGGATCATGGCCGTGCGGCTGACACCCGTGCGGCCCGAGCATGTGCCGATCGTTTCCGGCAAGCGCCACCGCCCGCTGATCTACACCAATGACGGGCACGGGCTTTTCTACCTGGGGAAAAAGCCCGGCGCGCACCTGGTGGAGGAGGCCCTGGCGCCGTTCGCGGACAGCGACTGGTCCGTCTGCTGTTTCTCGAATATCGGCGCGGACCTGGTGAACTACCCCTCGAAGGTCGGCACGCTGTGCAGCGAGGGCGGCTGGGACTTCACCCGCCGGGGCGACCGGAACATGAAGGCCCTGCTCGAGGGCACGCTGGCCCTGGGCGTTGACCCGATGAAGGTCGCCATCGACACGGCGCACCGGCAGGGCCACGAGTTCTGGATGTACATCCGGCCGCAAGCCTGGATCCACGATCCGCCCGGCGACCACGTCTTCCGCTCGCGGTTCTTCATGGCCCATCCCGAATGGCGCTGCGTCGAAGCGGACGGCACGCCCGACAGCAAGCTGAGCGTCGCCTTCGAGGGCGTGCGGCGGCAGCTCAACGCCATCGCCGCGGAAGGGCTGGAGCGGGGCGCGGACGGCATCACGCTGGCCTTCATCCGCGGCTATCCCATGGTCCGCTACGAGGAGCCCGTGCGCCGGCGCTTCGAGCGCCAACACGGCTTCGACCCCGTCCGCTTGCCGGACACGGACCCGCGACTCCAGGCGCTGTGGGCGGAGTTCCTGACCGAATGGCTCCGCGAACTGCGCCGGGTGCTGGACGGGTTCGGCCCGGCGCCGCACGGCGGCGGCCGCCGCAAACTGACGGTGATGACCGGCTCGGACAGCGCCTGGAACCGGCAGTTCGGCTTCGATGTCTCCGCCTGGGCGCGCGAAAAACTGGTGGACGGCGTCAGCTCCTTCCCCAAGAGCGGCGACATCAAGAACGGCTACGTCAACACGGCCGAGTATGTGCGGTTGCTCGCCGGCACCGGCGTGCCGCACTATGCCGCGCTGGGCAGCAATTTCGACCACCACGCGACCCTCGCGACCCTCCGCCAGCGCGCGCACGCGCATTACCAGGCCGGCGCCGACGGCCTGGCGCGCTGGGACGCCGACGGCTTCCTGGCGCGCCTGGGTCTGGACGACCCGGAACTCCAGCGGCTCTGGTGCGAGCAGTACATGGGCGCGCAGGACAACTTCATGCAGGAAGTCGGCGGCATCACGCTCGAGTACTTCGGGCCCGGCCTGGCTTTTTGACGAGCGGCAGGCAGAAAGGAACCCTCCATGAAACGCAGCGGAAAAGGGATCGGCAAGTGGGCCGGACTGGCGGTCGGCCTGGCGGGTTTGCAGGCGTGCGCCGCGGGGGCGGCCGCCGGCGGCGGGGGCCCTGACGGTCCACCGCCCCTGCGGTTGGCGGAGGACGGCCGGGCGCTCCAGGAGATCGTGATCGCGCCGGGGGCTTCCGGCGAGATCACAAACGCGGCCGCCTATCTGGCCGCGAAGCTGGAGATGATCACCGGCGCGAAGTTCGCGATCGCGACCGGCGACGGGACGCGGGGGATCGTCCTCGGCACGCTCGCGCAGTTCCCGGTGGAGGCGCTCCAGCAGCCGCTGGCCATCCGGCCGCCGTACAAAGGCCTGGAGTTTCACGACGGCGTGGAAGCCTACGGCATCCGCACGGAGGCCGGCCGCCTGCTGCTGCTCGGCGGCGGCGACGCGGGCGTCAGCCACGCCGCCGCGCGCTTCCTGCATCGGCTCGGCTACCGCCGCTTCTACCCGGCGAAGGAGTGGGAGATCGCGCCGTCCACCCCAAACCTGACCTTCAGCGGCAACGAAACCGGCCGGCCCTTTTTCCTGTACCGCAACCTGTACGGCTTCAGCAGGGATCCTGGCGTCCTTGGCGAGTGGAGCCGCCAGCAGAGGCTCGGGTGGGGGTTCGTGGTGCAGTGCAGCCAGTACGCTTATCGAGTGATTCTGGATGAGAACAAGGACGCGTTCGCGGCGCATCCCGAGTACAACGCCGTGCTCAAGGGCAAACGCCTGCCGGGCACGCTTTGCCTGAGCGAGCCGGCGGTGCGCGCGATGGCGGTGAAGCACGCGCTCGACTACTTCGCGCGGCAGCCCGGGGCCGACATGTGCACCATGGAATCGCCCGACGGCGCGGCCTTCTGCGAGTGCGAGCGCTGCCAGGCGCTGGGAGACGCCTCCGCGCGCGTCTTCGGCCTGGCCAACGAGGCCGCCCGGGCGGTGCGGGAGAAGTATCCGGGCAAGATGCTCGGCATGTTGGCCTACTACGATCATACGGTTCCCCCGCCTTTCCCGCTGGAGCCCAACATCCACGTCCAGCTCGCCGTGCGCATCTACAACAAATCCCACATCCCCGTGCGCGAACTCATCGACCTGTGGGCGAAGAAAACGTGGAACCTGGGCGACTACGACTACGTCTCGCTGTACTTCTTCGGCCAGGACCGCCTGCGCGACAAGGCCGCCGCCATGCCGACGGCGAACCTGGAACTCCTGCGCGGGGACATCGCCGCGATGGCCCGGAACAACTTCCGCAGCTTCTATTCCGAGTGCGGCCGGAACTGGGGCGCGCATGGGCGGGGGTATCTGGTGCTGGCGGCGCTCCTGTGGGATCCCCAGACCGACGTGGACGCCCTGCTGGCGGATTTCTACGACAAGGCCTTCGGTCCGGCCGCGCCGGCGATGAAACGCTACTTCGACCGCGTGGACGGGCAGAACGAGGCTTTCACGAAGGCCCTGCTGGGCCTTGCCTTCCGCGACGTGGACGAAGCCGCCCGCCTGGCAAAGGCGCGGCCCGACGTGGAGGCGCGCCTCGACCACCTCAAGCAGTTCCTCTCCTACAACTACCTGACCCACCGGATGTCCGCCAGCACGAACAAAGTCGAGAAGAAGGAACTGACGCTGAAATGGCTGACTCAGCAGTTCCGCATGCGGGATGCGTACATGACCAGTTGGGGCATGGTGAAGGCGCACACGGTGCCGAGCCTGGCCAAAACGTTTGCCGAGCCGTCCTGGGTGCAGCATGGGGGCATGTGGAAGGAAATCGGCAAATGGAAAGCCGCCGTCCGGTCAGCCAAGCCCGGTGAAACCGTTGCCCCGCCGGCCGTCCCGCCGTGGATGGCGCCGGCGTCCGCCGTGCCCGATCCGGCGCTGCCGGGCTTCGAGTACGTCCGGCCGCAGGATATGTACCCGCCCTACACCCGCGCGGAGCTCGAGCAGCTCTTCCAGGAGGGGCTGAAGTTTTGCGCCTCCAGTTCCGAAGGCTTCGCCGGTCCATGAATGCCCCCGCCGGCAGCGGGCCTTCGCCGGCCCTCATGCGGCTGCCCCGCGAACCGGCCGCGAGGGCCGGGCCGCCCATTTCTGGAACAACGAACCCGAAAAAGAGGAAGTGGAAATGAATAGCGACGCCGCAATCTCAAGCCGGATGTGGATTCTTTGCCTGGCTGTCGCGGGAATCGCTCCGGGCCTTGCCCGGGACGCGTGGGCCGCGGAGGGAAAGAACGTCGTCACGCTCGTCATGCTCGGCGACTCGGTAACCTACAGCAGTTTCAGCCCCGCGGGCCGCAAGCTGCCCGAATGCGTGGAAAAGGAGTTGAACGCGCTTTCCGGGGGAAAGCGGGAATGGAAAGTGGTGAACGCAGGCGTGAATGGCGAAACCGCAGCCAGATGTCTGGTCCGCGCCAAAAGAGTACTGGACGCGGAGAAGCCGGACTTGGTGACCCTCTCCTATGGCCTGAACGATGCGGGCGGCCTTGTGGACAAACGGTTGGGGGACCCCGAGGGGTTCGGCAAGACCCTCGCGGCGCTCGCGGAGCTGGTGTCGAAGCATCCATCCTCCCCAAAGACAATTCTCCTGACGGCCACGCCTTTCGACGGCAGCCGCCATAAGTGGGGCAAACAGGAGGCTTACGTGAAGGCGGGCGGTCAGGACGCCTATCTCGACCGGGAGCTCAACGGCGCCACGCGCGCCCTCGCGGCGGAGAAGGATATTCCCCTGTGCGACCTGCACCGCTATTTCATGGAAGATTCTCATCCACTGAAATACCTGCTCCCCGACGGCGTGCATCCCACGCCCGAAGGCAACGAGTTCGCGGCGCCTCACATCGCCAGGTGCGTGTGGATGTATTACCAGGCGGCGATGAAGAAATCCCTCGCCGCCACGGAAACCGAAAGGCGGGCGCAATCGGACCTCGCCAAAATCCGCAACCGCGTGCAAACGGCCAAACCCGCCGACACCAAGGCGCTGCGGGACAGCCTGCGCAAGATCTGGACGGCCTGCCCCTATCTCCCGGAAACCGCGGTGCTCTGGGACAGCCTGAATGGCCGCGCCCGCGCCCACCCTTGACCCCCCACTCTTAAACCGCTTACCCTTAAACGGCTTACCCTTAAACGCCTTACCCTTAAACGCCTTACCCTTAAACGCCTTACCCTTAAACGCCTTACCCTTAACCGCGTACCCTTAACCGCTACCCTTAACCGACCCGCTTAACCGATTGCACCACTTGCACCACTCGTCCTCGTCCTCGAATGAGGCACGTGCTCGAATCGAGGACGACGACAAGGACGAAACAAGCACGCAAGGCCACTAGAACAAAGGGGATATGCAGACTACGAAAAATCAATCACGAAAGCGCTTGCTATCTTCCGGCGTTTTCTGTTAACTTACTGCCACTAGCGAACAGACTTGTCCGTGTCTCTGGGGGCCGCACGCGAGAGCCGGCGAGCGCATGAAACACACACAAAGCACCAGGACAGCCACGCGGCCGATGTGCACCGCGGGCCGCACGACCTTGGCCGAGGTGGCCGCAAGAGCAGGCGTGAGCCTGCCGACGGCCAGCAAGGTGCTCAACGGGCGGCCGGATTGCTGGGCGTCGGAAGAGACTCGCGAACGCATTCGCGCCGCGGTGACTCACCTCGGGTACCGGCCCAACCTCTCCGCGCGCGGACTCGCGCTGGGCCGCTCGAATGTCATCGGCCTGATTGCGCCCGGCTTCCTGGCCGGCGCGCACAGCCGGGCGGAAGGGCTGACCGGCGCGGCCGCGGCAGCGGACTATACGGTGACGCTGACCTCCCATCCGAACGAATCCGAGGCGGAAGACCTGGCCATCCGGCGCCTGCTGGACCGCGGAGTCGACGGCCTGGTGGTCTATCCCGTGGACTCGGGCCCGCACGCGGAACTGCGGCGCCTGGTCGAGTCGGGCTTCCCGGTCGTGACGTTCGAGGGCGCCAGTCTGCTGGAGTTCGAGTGCGACGACGTGAGCGTGGACTATGCGGAGGTCGGGCGGCTCCAGGCGCGGCATCTGCTGGCGCTCGGGCGGCGGCGGGTCTGCCTCCTCGCCCCGGTTCCCGAGGCGCGCATCAACCGAATCCGCGAGGAAGGCGCAAGGAGCGAGCTGCTCCAGGCCGGCGCCGCGGCGCCGCTCGAAGCGCGAATCCCCCAATCCGTCGAACACGAAATCACCGAGTCCGCCCCGCTGGCCGAAGCGCTCCGGGCGCGCCTGCTGGAATGCCGCGGCTCGTTCGACGGCCTGCTCGCCCTGGACTCCATGGCGTCGCTGGCAATCCGCATCCTCCAGGAACAGGGCCTCCGGGTGCCGGAGGACGTCGCGGTGGTCGGCGCGGGCAACACGATGCTCGCGGACTACGGGATGATGGCTTTGACGTCGGTCGATACGGCCGACGACAAGGCCGGCGAAAGGGCGTTTGCCCTGCTGCTGGACCGGATCGGAAACAAGGACGGCATGGGGTTCCGGCGGTTGACCAGCGCGGCAACCCTGATCGCTCGAAAATCAACGCAAGTGTAGCGAGGTAGCCAGGAAAGAGGAGGTCGAGATGAGAGCATCGGCAGTGCGGAGGGCGGGTTGGATTTTCGCCACGGCGGCGGTCCTGCTGGCGGGCGGCGCGACGGCGGCGACGACGTACACTTGGGACGGCGGAGGCGGCGACTCGGTTTGGACGAATCCGAACAATTGGGACCTTGACAGCGGCTATCCGGACGACAACACCGACATCGCCGTCATCAGCAGCAGCTCGGCGGTGATTACCGTTCCGGCCGGGCTCACCCTGGGGGAGCTGACGCTGCAGGGCAGCTACAGCGGGACCCTGAGCCTGGCTGGGAACCTGACCGTCGACAATGTCGGCGGCGCCTCGGGAAACCTCACCGTCAATGCCGGCACGTTGCAGACCGGCAAGGACGTGGTAAGCGGGATTACGGCGGCGGGCACGTTCGCGATCGGGGCGGGCGGCACGGGGATCGTGCGGCGAGCCAACACCACGGGCAACGGCGCGGGGCAGACCATCACGGCAGGGAGTATGACCATTGATGGAATCCTGCAGGCCGACGGTCAAGGCTTTGACAAAAACGCGGGGCCCGGAACGGGAACAGGGGATACATACGGTGGCTCGCATGGCGGCCGGGGCGCAATGTGGAAAGCCCCATTCGACATATCCCTTATCGGCCCGACATACGGCTCGCTGACCAATCCGACTTCTTTGGGAAGCGGGGGACACAATGGCGCGGGGGGCGGCGGGGGCGGCGCCATCGGGGTTGCCGTCTCCGGCGCCGTGATCGTTGAGGGAACCATCAGCGCCGATGGGGCCGCTGGTACTGGCGCCGGGGCCGGCGGCTCGGTCAACATCGCCGCCGCCTCGCTGGCCGGCGCAGGGACGATCCGGGCCAATGGCGGAACGACCGCTAGCTACGGTAACGGCGGTGGGGGCCGGATCGCTTTTTCTTTGTCGGGCTCGGATACCTTTTCGGGCGTCATTCAGGTCAATGGCGGCGCCAGCGGCTACAATAGGGGTCAAGCGGGGACCGTCTATCTGTCGCAGCAAAAACGGGATCACCTCACGCTGGGCGGCGACGGGAACATGCGCACGCTGCGGCTCGGCACGGATGACACCATGGGGCCGGGCATGGCTACGAACTACGTCTTTGGCGCCGTCACGATCGAGACCAATGGCACGCTGGAAATCGACGGCAACATCAGCCTGAACGTCGTGGACGGGAAACCCAACGGCGCTGCAGCGGTCCTTCAGGTCGGTACGCTGGAGGTGAAAACCGGCGGGCTCATTTCAGCCAATGCGCTGGGATTTTCCTCCTCCGTCGGCCCCGGGGCAGGAGGGTATCTCGATGGCGGCTCGTACGGCGGCCGAGGCGGACAATACACCAGTGTCGGTCCGACGTATGGCTCAGTGATCAACCCGACCGCGTTAGGAAGCGGGGGCCACCAAGCTGGCGGAGGAGGCGCCATCGTCATCGCAGCCTCCGGCGCCGTAACCAACAACGGGACCATCAGCGCCAATGGGTCAACCTATGGCGCGGGCGGCTCAGTGAACATCGCCGCCTCCACGCTGGCTGGCGCAGGGTCAATTCGCGCCAATGGAGCCGGCGGCACATATGCTTCCAGCGGCGGGGGAAGAATTGCTGTGCGGCTGACGGCCGGTTCGGATTTAGGCAGCGTCACCAACAGGACGGCGTTCGGCGGCGGCGGGATAGTCAGCAAGGCGGGCGCGGCCGGAACGGTCTATCTCGAAGGCGCCGGACAAGCTCCCGGCGGCGGGCGTTTGTGGGTCAATAACAACGGCGTCGCTACGGCATCGTCGACCAACGTGACCCAACTGCCGTCCTACCAGGGCCTCGCGGCCTATGTGGACGAGTCTGCCGCGGCCACCCTGATCGCGACCAACAAGGGCGTGGTGGGGCTGACCACGAACGTGACGGTGGGCGATCTGTTCCTCTACAGCACGGCGATGACGAACCTGTACTTGAACGGCTGGACGCTCACGGTCGACACGCCGTACCACGCCGACTGGGGCAGCTCGAACCTGGTCGATTTCTCCACCGGCGGACAGATTGCGTGGAAGCTCCTTTCTCCTGCCGGATGCGTGATTGGCATCCGGTAGCGAAATCGCGCAAGCAGGTCGACGCCCCTGGGGACAGCGACTAGCGGTGCGGGAACGACCGGAAGGCCTCGTCATCCGCTCTCGTCGCCCGCTATCGTCCACCGGGAAAAGCAAGCGTCGGCCGACGATAGCGCGCGACGAGAGCGGATGACGGGGAGCGAAGCCGGCGACAACCGCTGGGGGCGGCTTTGAAGAAGCGCTATTGTAATCCGTAGTCGTCCCCCTTCAGCGCAAGTTCGGGAGCGGAGCGGAATTCAGAACGAATGCCACGGGTTGTAGCGGCCCACCACGAGGTCATGGATGGAGACCGTTGGGTCGATACCGGCGCAACGGTGACCACCGGCACGCGCACGATCTCCAAGACGGGCCTGACCAGTCTGGGCCAGTTCGTCGTCGGCGTGCTCCCGCCCCCGCCGTCGGGCGTACTGCTCCTGCTGCGGTAGCCCTGGCCGGGCGCGGGGGGGGGGGGGGGGAAAATGCCCCAACCCCCGGAACGGGCCGTTGTTCTTTTTTTTGTGGGGTGGCCCCGTTTGGCGACGGCCCCC
>Ga0172375_10005304_pt1 | contig 18660 bp, 16 predicted proteins | sample LakKiv1m_FD_114537 | JGI IMG/M metagenome (GOLD analysis project Ga0172375, IMG submission 114537) | Freshwater microbial communities from Kabuno Bay, South-Kivu, Congo - kab_092012_11.1m | ecosystem: Environmental > Aquatic > Freshwater > Lake | place: Democratic Republic of the Congo...
AATTCCAGCTTGAATCCGCAAACCGCTTACGGCGGGGATGTCATCACGCGAATCACCTACTGTCACCAGGAACCCGACGGGCTCTCCACCTTGCGTGATGCGCTCACGCAGAAGCTCGGCGAAATGCTGCACGAGGCGCTGGAGTCGAGCCTAAGTACCTCATTTCACAAATGTGGCAGCGTATTTGGACCCGTCACCCCGGCGAAAGCCGGGGTCCATCCCGCGCCTCCGTCTGACTGGATTCCGGCTTCCGCCGGAATGACGACGGAGTGGCCTCCAAATACGGCACCAAATCTTGGAATCGCCTCACTAAGCCGCGAACAGGTCTACCTCATGACCGTGGCTGCGAACACGACCATGCTCCACGTCCTGGCCGGTGTTGAGCCTCTTTCGTTGGCGCTCGCGCCGTTTCGTCCCGCGTTCCTGAAGCCTCTCATTCTAGCCGGCGAGCAATCCGGTCTGCCGATTCATCCGCGGGGTCGAGCGCTCTTATTGCCGGGAGTTTCCGCATATATCGGCGCGGACATCATCGCGGGCCTCGCCGCGATCGATTATCGGTCTCGCGGCCGGGTGACGCTGTTTATCGACATGGGCACGAACGGCGAAATTGTGCTCATTCAAGGGCCGGACCGCATGATCGCGGCGTCTTGTGCGATGGGGCCTGCGCTGGAGGGCATGAACATCTCCTGCGGATGCCGGGCGATTCCAGGCGCAATCGATTCGTTCGCGCTGGACGATGACCTCAGCCCGCGGTTCACCACCATCGGGAAGTTGCCCGCGGTAGGCATCTGCGGCAGCGGCCTGATCGACCTCGTCGCGTCCCTATATGCCGCCGGCCTGATCCAGCCCGGCGGAGCATTCAACCCGAACGGCGACGAGCGTTTGAAGGGCCGGATGAACGGAAGCCGCTTTCATCTGACGGACAACGTGTTCTTAACCCAGCAGGACATCCGTCAGGTTCAGCTCGCGAAGGGAGCTGTGACGGCGGGTATCCTCATGGTGTTGGAGGACGCGGGCCTGACTTCAGGCGATGTGGAAGAGATCGTCGTGGCCGGCGCCTTCGGGTATCATCTGGACCCGGAGAACCTCAAGCGCATCGGATTGCTCCCCTCCGATTATCGCGGCGCTGTCAGCTTTGTGGGCAATTCCTCGTTGACCGGCGCTTCCTTTGCCTTGCTCAATCAACACATCATGAAAGAGATCGAAGAAATCCCCGCCGTGGTGCGAGTGCTGGAGCTAAGCTCACATCCGGGATTTTCCAGCCGCTTTATCGCCAACCTGAGCTTTCCGGAGGCGAGGCCGCTGGAGTAGCAGTTCGCCATCAGCCCCCATCCTGACCGACCCCCCTCTCAACTCGAAAGCCCCTTGATCCTCCGAACCGCAGAAACAGGGGTTCTGGAGCGGTTTTTCTTTCTTGGGTTGACAAAGTTAAGTAGATTATGCTAATAAAGATAGCGTGTCCTACTAGCTGCCGAAACTCGAACAGCCGGGGGCGCCGGTAACAGCCGTTCGGCGATTGCAGACCGCCCCCCACGCAGGACCATCTGCGCAAATCCCAAATCACGATCTCTCCGTAACGCAAAACCTTAAGCACTCGAATTCCTCAAACATCTTCCGTTGTATGTGACGCTGCGCTCACGCAGCCAACGAATCATTGAACAATCAGCTACAGGAGGATCACATGGACGAATTAGCCGTTGATTTCGTCATAATCCGTGCTCAGCACAGTCTCATCGCGAAGTCCAAGAAGAACGAATCGTTCCTCGGTTGTGTTTACCAACAACGCAGCTCTCCCTAACACGGCAATCCTCGCTTGATCTTCCACGCTCTTTGCCAGAGTAACGTCCAATTCGCTGAGAGAATAGGGGAGGAGTATGATAGAGACCGATGAACAACGGCGCTGGTGGTTTGCCACGCACCCGGAATACAGTTGGAGCCGCACAGGGCAGAAAAGTGAGAGTGAGAGCAGAGAAGAGTCCGATGATTCCGACAAGCTTTCGCCGGAGGCCGTTGACGCCGGGGTGGACGAGAGGCTCAAGTACGAGAGGGATGATTTCCAAATCTTTCTGCTCAATGAAATCAAGTTCTGGTTCGGAACCGAATTCCAATCAAAATCGCCCGCTGAGAAGGACGCTTTGCTCTGGGGTGAGGATGAGCTTGAAGAAGGTCAGGAGGAACCAGGAAGCACTCGACTACGAGATCAAAAACTCGCTTACCTGGACGACCCACAGTCTCAAGTAACCAATGACGCCTCGATAAGCGGCGACAAAAAGGCTAAAGAAGAAGTCACTTTTTGGGATGCGGTTGTAATTGGCATAGACAATACGTTTCAGGACTGGGAACGATGGTTCGGCTTCAGTTTCGGACTGGCCAGCCCCTCACGGACGCTTGCTCGCAATCTCGAAAAGGCAGGAAAGCCTAGGCCGACGGCCACTCTGCCCACCACATCGTTGCTGCCGACGACTGGCGAGCTACCGAAGCCCGGCGTATTCTTGACAGCTTCGGTATCAAGATCAATGATGCCGTAAACGGAGTCTGGTTGCCTTACAAGGCTCCAGGGGCTAAAGGGGTCCGTCATCCGAGTTTGCATACAAACAAATATTACAGAGAGGTTGAGAAGTTGTTGCGAAAGGCCACCACAGGAGAGGGAGCAGTCCACGCCCTCGAACGCATTGGACGCCGTCTCTCCGAGGGAAAATTCCCCAAATAGGAGGTTTCCATGAACGTTTATATCCTGGATGCGGACGTCAATAAGTACCGGCAGATCTTTTACCAGGGTTCCGAAGATATCGTAGACTTCAATCGACGTTTCGACGGTGCTCCGATGACGAAGCGCTGGACCGGCAAGACGAAATTTACTTTCGCTCGCACGCGCCTACCTAAGGGAGATACTCCGGGACTGAGCACTCACATTCCGGTACTAAGCCCAGGGGCCGTAATGGCTTTGAGTGAGCTGCTGGAGAACAACGGTGAGTTGTTGCCCATAAGTTGCGACGGGGAGGAGTATTTTCTATACAACGTGACTCGGCTCATTGACGCGTTGGACGAAGCGAACTGCGAATTGGAGCGATTTGCCGACGGCACGATTTTGGATATTGACCGCTACTCCTTTTTCAAAGAAGCCTTGATCGGTGTTGTTCTCTTTAAGCTGCCACAAAACCCTCTCGGACAGGTATATGTGACTGACTCTTTTGTGGCCCAAGTCAAAGCCGCGAAACTGAAAGGGTTCGAGTTTCGTCTTGTGTGGAGCAGCAAAAAGTGAGATTTCTGCGTCTCCCCAGAGCGCCGTCATGTGGGTAACATTGGCAGCACTCACCGACATTGGATCCCGGACGAAAAAATCCCCCCTAACCCCTTCGTAAAGGGGGGACAGGGGGGGATTTTGAATGCCAGCAAACTCACTGGGCTAAAGATGTATTGTTCCACACCCCGTACGGCCCACATCAACTCGCGTGCCCCTTTCTTTTCTTCCGTTCCGCGGTGCTCTTCTGACACAACCGCAGTCCGGCAAATGCATCCGCAGCCCAGTAGTCCGAGCCGGTGGTCCGCCAGACCCGCTCGTCAACCTGTCCGCCGCCGATGATGATGAGCGGGCGCTCGCCGGTGTCTCGTGTCGCGGCTTCGAACAGCGACACCAACTCCCTCAAGTGAGGAAAACTGTCGGTAATGAGCGCGGACGCGGCCACCAGGTGAGGTTTGAACTCCATGTAGGCTCTGACGAACTCCGCGGGCGGAACATCCACCCCCAAATCCATTACCGTGAAGCCGTGGCATTCCAGAAGGTCTTTGAACAGGTTCTTGCCGATATCATGAATATCGCCGGCAATGGTGCCGAGAAGCACGCGGCCGCCGTCTCCCTTCGATCGCTTCTTGGTCATGATCGGACGCAGCATGTTCACGGCCTCGTGCATGATCTCTCCGGCCATGATGAGGCCCGCGATGAAGTACTGCCCTTTCTCGTGCAGCGAGCCGACGAGGCGCATTCCCTTTTGACACGCGGAAAGGATATCTTCCGGCGACACTCCCGCCGCCAGATGCCGCCCGATTTCGGACAGGACTTCTTCCTCTTTCAGTTCAGCAACCAGCCGAGCCAGCATCTCCAATTCACGTGCCAACGGGTCTTCGGTCTTTTTCCGCACCATGCTGTCTTTGCCCTTCATACGGATAGGTATTCAAGCAATCAGAACCGGCCGCCATGCCTCTTCCGCTACGGACGGCGAGCCTGACTTTGCTCCAGAGGCACGACGGCCGGCAACACCGTCGCCCATTTCAGCGCCTGATCGTCCATCCTTGTCAGGGTTCTTCCCATAACCCCAGCCTTGTCTTCAATCTCATGACCTCCGGCGGCGCAGTGAACCACCCCCAGCCGAAAGGAACGTCGTCGAAGTCATAAACGATGTATTCCAGCCTGAAAGCGGGCGAGCCGACCGGCTGGTTCAACAGGGCCGCGTCTTCCTCGCCCAACGTTGCGGGCAGGACCGTCAGCTCGCCTTTTTTCGCCGTTCCCGTGCCCTGGCCGTTGAACAGATCGGACAACGGCCCTAGGCTTAGTTCAGCCTCCACGACGGGGCGCTTGGGGTCGCATCGGATGTGACCTTCGTGAAACATGACCGGTTGGCCGTCACGCAATAGAAGGCGACGTATGAGGATCACCCGAGCATGTGGCGGGAGTTGCAGGATTTCAGCGGTCTTGGCGTCTGCTCTGGTGAGGTTGATCTGCAAGACTTTGACTTGAGTCCGTTCGGGGTCGTGAAAGATCTCGCGCAGGCTGTCCAGGTCGAAACGGGATTCGGTCAGTTTCAAGGGTTTGACAAACGTGCCCGAGCCCTGAATACGCTCTAACAGGCCTTGTTCCATGAGCACGCCGATCGCCTGGCGCACGGTCATGAGCGAGAGCCCGTACTCCTTGCTCATGGCAGACTCGGACGGGATCTTCTCTCCCGGCGGATAGGCGCCCTCGGCAATCCGCCGACGGAGGATCGCGGCCAACTGGGCGTAGGCCGGTTCAAATCGTTCTTTGCTGATGCGGTCGCGCATTGCTGGTGTGGCTCGATCCGTCTGATGTAAATGCGCAATCGAAGCTGTAAGGCGGCCGGATGCCTCCTCCGCTTCGGACGGCAGGCCTAACTGCGCTGCGGAGGCATCCCGGCCGCCCGCGCAACTTACATCTTTGAAAGCGCAATCTTATGAAAACGCCGGTAGCGCCGGCATCTTGCCGGTATTCTTCACGGCGTTTTCATGCTGCATTGTGGCGATCTTTGCCATGGGACTTAGTATCAAATCGATTCGGGAATACGTTTACGCTGTTGCCGGCAGCGTGTTGCGGTAGGGGCGGGTCTGAGACCCGCCCTTACAACGGCTATCGTGCCATACCATGGCAAGAGGCCAAGTGGGGACCCGGCCTGTCTGCGTCGCGGCAATGTGCGTTGAAACAGACGGTGTCCCCAGCGTCCAAAATCCCCCCTGTCCCCCCTTTATGAAAGGGGAGGACCCACGTTTCCCTCTCCCGCAAAGAAGAGGAATCCCTATTCCCCCCTTTGTTAAAGGGGGGTTAGGGGGGACTTTCTCGTACGAAATGCGGAGTCTGCGAGTCGCTCCATCCTCGCATGCATGTTCGAGCATTCGTATTCGTCCTACTTTGCCTTGTACAGCTTCCACTGCCCCTTTTCTATCACCACCGGAACGTAGCAGTCAGGCCCGAGACCGTTGTGGTTCTCGGGCGAGTAGTTGAAGATGCCGTTCTGCCCGACGAAATTCTTAATCTGCTCGATGTTGTCGCGAACCTGTTCCCGAATCTTCAGGGTGTCTGCGTCCTTCGCCGGGTCCAGTTTCGGATCGACCTTCTTGAGCGCCTCGGCAATCATGTACGCCTCGTCCCAGGTGTGGCCCGCGTACAGACTGAAGGCTCCGAACTGCTTGGTATACTTGTTGTACAAATCCATGGCCACCTTCTTCTGCGGATCGTTATCAGGCAGGTCCGGCGCCACAAGGGTCTTCAACGATGTGGAGACGATCCCCTCCCCGTCCTTGCCGGCCAGCTCGATAAACTCCGGTCCCACGATCGCGTAGTCGCTCACGATGATTCCCGTGAAACCAAGTTCCCGCGCAGTCTTTATCACCATGGCTGTATCCGGCACATTGCCGGTGATCAGAAGGCCATCGGCTCCCGCGCCCTTGATGTGAGTGATCTGCGGCCCCGCGTCCGTACTGCCGGGAGCATATTTCTCCACTATGACGGGAACGATGTTCATCTTCTTGCAGGCTTCGTCAAATGTCGCTTTGCCGTTCTGTCCATACGCTGTGTCGATATAGATGTAGGCGATCTTTTTAGCGCCGCGCTCCTGCAAATTTCTGAGGAGTATCGGAATGGAAGCCTCCATCTGACGAGGCACTACATTGAATACCCATTTCTTAGTCGGTTTCCAGATCTTGTCGGCAGGCGCGGAACAGAACATCGGGACCTTCCCCGTCTCAACCGTTTGAATGCAAGACAAGGCCGTCGCGGACGAGTTGTAGCCCGCGAGCACCACAGCTTTGTCAACATCGATCAGTCTTTTTGTGCTGATAACCCCTTTTGCGGTGTCGCTCTCGGAGTCGTAAGAGATGACCTTCAGTTGCCTTCCATTCACCCCGCCCGCCGCATTGATCGACTCGACGGCAATATCCAGGCCTCTTTTGACGCCGATCCCAAGGTTTGACTGGCGGCCCGTAAGGTCCACCACGGCGCCGATCGTGTACGGTGCGGATTGCGCCCAGCTCAGGCCCGCGAGAAGAAAGACCACGCCCGCACATGCCACCGCAATGACGGTTCCCAGCTTCTTCATTTCCTTGCCCTCCTCTTTGGATGAGTGTGTTGCCTTACTAGTAGATCGATCCAGAAATACGTTACGTTGTTGTCAGCGACTCGCTTGGGTAGGGGCGGGTCTGAGACCCGCCCCTACGAGGCATATCGCGTTGTTCAGTGCTGCACCCTCCCGAGATCTTGGTGGCAAGGTGATTACGGATCGATCCACTAGCCACCCAGGTAGGCCGCCTGAATTGTCGGGCTCGCAACGACTTCGTCGCGCGCACCTTCCAGTACGACCTTTCCACGCTCGAGAACATAGACGTAGTCCGCGATCTTCAGAGCCGCCCTCGCGTTCTGTTCGACGAGAAGGAGCGAAACGCCCCATTCGTCGCAAATCCGTCTGAGAGTCCGCATCATTTCCGCGACGAGCATCGGAGCCAAACCGAGCGAAGGCTCGTCCGAAGCGAGCAACTTGGGGTCGGCCATGAGCGCCCTTCCCATCGCCAGCATTTGCTGTTCACCGCCGGACAAGGTCTCCGCCTTCTGCTTCAACCGTCTATGGAGGACCCCGAAAAGGGAAAAGACCATTTCCAGGCGCTCGTCCTGCACTTTCTTGCGGACTGCCGGCGGGAGAGAGTAGGTGCCAAGCTCGAGGTTCTCCTTCACCGTGAGGGAACCGAATAGCTCCCTGCCTTCCGGCACGCACGCGATCCCTTTCCTGATAATCTCATGAGCCGGCCGGCCTTCGATTTGCTTTCCATCGAGAACGATCTTGCCGTGTCTTGGCGCGAGCAGTCCCGCTACGGTCTTGAGCAGCGTGCTCTTTCCTGCGCCGTTGCTGCCGAGAATAGCGACCACCTCTCGTGGATGCACCCGCAATGAAACGTCCTTCAATGCCTGGGCTTCGCCGTAGAAAGTCGAAATACCGTCGATCCGCAGCCTGACCTCGTTGCTTCGCTCTGCCGCGGCCCGGCGCACATCCGCATTGCACAGATTTGCCATCGGCTACAGCTCCTGTCCCAGGTAGGCTTTGATCACCCGCTCGTCGTTCTTCACCGTTTCAGGAGGCCCTTCGGCTATTTTGACTCCAGCGTCCAGCACCACGATCTTTTCGGACAGGGACATCACAAAGGGCATGTTGTGCTCCACAAGGAGGATCGTCAGCCCCTGTTCAAGAAGGCTGTGGATCAACCCGACCAGGCGTTCCACCTCATGGCCGGCAAGGCCGCCCGCAGGCTCGTCGAGCATGAGAAAACTCGGCTTCATACACAGGGCCCGCGCAATGCCGACGAGTTTGCGCTCCCCCAACGGAAGCCGCGAGATCGGTTCAGACGCCTTTTCTTCCAAGCCGACCATGGTGAGGCATTCCATCGCTTCATCGTGGATTCGCTTCTCTTCTCGTCGCGCTGAAGGCAAAGCGAAACCACACGCAAGCATCCCCGATCGGCTTTTCCCGTGGCAGCCCGTCATGGCGTTCTCGATCACCGTCATGCTGCTGAAAAGCTCTTCCAGTTGAAACGTGCGGGCAATGCCCTTGGAAGCCACAACGTGGGCCGGAAGTGCTGCAATGTTTTTCCCGGCGAAGCTTATCCCGCCGGAATCAGGAGTATAAACTCCGGTGATGACGTTGATGAGCGTGCTTTTCCCCGCTCCATTCGGGCCGATGACGGAGGTGATCCTTCCCGGTTCCACGGAGAAGCTCACCACGTTAAGCGCGTGGATCCCCGCGAAGGACCTGCTCAGATTCTGCACATCGAGCAGCACGGAATCAGGCTGACTTGCCAAGGAGCCTCCTTCCGAAATGGGCGAGACGATCGAGGCCGCCTGCTAATCCTTCAGGCATGAAGATCAGTATTGCCACGATGAGAACGCCGAAGAAGACGGCATCGACTTCAGCGGTCAATTTGGGGAGGATGCCCTTGAGGTACACATGAATCGCTTCCCGAAGCCATATCAGCACGACGGCGCCGAGTACCGGACCGTACAATGTCGTCGCTCCGCCGATCACGATCATCGTGAACAGCTCTACGAGCAACGGAAAACCAAACATGCTCGGCGTAGTGAATTGCAGATAGAAGCAGTAGAGGCTGCCCGCAACGCTCGCCATGACGGCCGTGAGAACAAAGACATGCAATTTGCACCGAGCGACATTAATACTTACGGTGCTTGCCGCGATCTCGCTGTCGTGCAGCGCTCTGACTGCCCGCCCTACCCGGGAACTCATCAGGTTGAAGAAGAACCAAAGACATCCCAGGCAAAAGCCCCACGACACAAAGTAGTAATGGAGATCACCTCTCAGGGTGAAACCGAAGACCGAAAGCGGCGGTATGCCAATGAGACCGTCATGGCCACCGGTAATTTCTCCTGATTGGGCCAACGCAATTTCTACTATGAACAGCAACCCGAAAGTAGCGCATGCGAGATAATAGCCGCGCAACCGCAACAATGGCGCCCCGATCACGTACGCGATAGCCGCCACAACCACTGCGGCAACGATAATCCCGGCCCAAGGCGGCAGTATTTCCCTGGCGGCAAGAATGCCCGCGACATATGCTCCGAGCCCAAAGAAAGTTGGCGCAGCAAGCGAGAAAAGGCCTGCTTGTTCGAGGAGTACCGCCATTCCGCAAGCGAGCGTCGCGTAAAACGCAACAAAGCACATTACGCCGATCACATAGGTCCCCGGTGTAACGAAAGGAAGCACAGCGAGGCCGACGATGACAAGGATCCATAGCACGGGGAGCGGACGTTTGCTTTTCATCTTCGCCTCATGCCGGGCAGACTTATGGTTTGCAGAATCAGAAAGAGAATCATCACAAGAAGGGCAAAGACATCCTTCAGTCCTGATGAGACAAATCCGGCCCCGAATCCCTCAAGAAGCCCGAGCGCGAGCGCGGCCGCCACGGTGCCGGTCATGCTCCACCCGCCCGCGATTGCCGCCACTAATCCCTTCAGCCCGGTGAGCAGGCCGATTTCATAGCCTGTGAAGGTGATAGGAGCGGTCACGATGCCCGTGACGGCCCCCAATCCGCCTGCCAGGCCGAAGCAGAAAAGTCTGAACCTGCCGATATCGATCCCAACGAGCTTAGCGCCGGTTTGATTGATAGCCGACGCGCGAAGAGCCGTGCCGAAGAGCGTGTGATTCAGAAACAGGTGCAAACCCAGCGTGATCAATGCCATCATTGCGACCACACAGAGAACTTGCGGGGTAACACCCGCGCCGAGGACGTGGATAACTGCTGTGCCGAAAAACGGCTCAATGCGCCGAGATTCGGAGCCCCATTGCAGGAGGACAAGACCCTTGATCACCGACGCTGATGCTATGGTGAGCATCATATAGGTCATTTCAGTGGGAAACCGGATCGGGCGTATGACCAACCGCTCAAGCAGCATCGATATGGCAATAGTACAGGTGACCGCGAACAAGACCGACGGAAGCAGACCGAATCCCATACTGTGGAATGCCCACGTGAGCATACCGCCGAGCATGACAAATTCACCGGTGGTGAAATTCAGCACCTTGGTGATGAGATACACCGCGCTCCAGCAAATCCCGATGACCGCATAGATGCTGCCGGCCGTTATTCCGGAAATCGCATATTGGACGGTCTCCGAAAGCAGGGTCACACGCCGTACTCCTTGGTGAATTCGAACATTGCCTGCACGTTTTCCGGCCTCGAGTCCGAAAGCGGAGCCGCAGCGTCCATAATGAACCCGCCGTCCACTGCGCACACGTCGATAAGCTTCTTGCAGTAGGCCTTTACGTCTTCCGGACTCCCCACCGTAAGAAGACTCATGGGAACGTTACCGCGAATGCAGCAGCGATCCTGCATCATCTTTTTGGCGAGGAAAATGTCAGTGGCTTCAAAATGGTAGATCACTTTGCCGGCAGGCACGTCTCGAAATGCTTCCAGTCGATTGTTGCAGACGCCTTCGACAAGCACCCACGGCGTAATGCCTTCATTGATAAAGGCCATCAGGAGTTCCTTCATGTGCGGCCAATAGAACGTGTGAAATTGTTGGGGCGACATGAAGTTGTCGAGCCCCTTATGGAGCGGCACAAAGACTCTCGGGACGCCGGTGCGTTTGGTGGAGGCAATTGCGGTGTTGATCATGATAGGCAAGAGCTTTTCACACGCGGCCATTACTTTGTCAGGTCGCCTGTACAAATCCATCATGATGCCTTTGGTGCCACGGAAGAAATCTCCCAACGTATCGAAAGGCACCTGACTGAATCCTCCGTATGAAGACGGGAATCCCAATTCGGCCATTTTCTTGCCGTACGCGGCCGTCCATTTCAGTATTTCGGCCGAAGCTTTGCCCGCTTCAATCATGGCCGTGCGAACCGATTCCATTTCGGGGGTGAGCAAGAAGACTGCGTTGTGAATGCCCCAGAAATAGGAAATTATCTGATTCAATGGCGGCAAATTTTCCAAAGGAGCAAACGATTTGTACACGCGAGGCCAGAAACGGCGCACCATGAAATCGGACATGTCATAAAGGAAATGGTCGTACTCTTCGGGCTTCATTATCTCCAGTTCCACGAACTGATAGCCCATATCGTCGGCGAGGCCGTGTCCCGCCCATTGAAGATGCTGGAAGTCCAGCACGTCAAGCACGGGTCCGAATCCCCGCAAGGGGAACGGGTTGTCCACGGTGTCCGGCGCGAAGTGCTGCATACATTCCACCCACGTGTCGAACATGATTTGGTGTTTGTACATGGAGTCTTTGGCCGTCACGCCCTTCCATCTGGCCGGAAAGAAATCCCACAAGCACGCTATCGGCACTCGGTCAGGTTTCTTGAGCGCGACCGCATCGGACATGCGCTTTTCTCTCTCCAGGAACAGCTGCTGCGGATCACTCATGTTCAGCCTCCCTTGACGGTCTGTGGCGTAAATACAATGAGGTGTTTTCGGTCGGACGGCAGTCCGCCCCTACAATCATGGCATTGGTGGGACAGGCATCCTGCCTGTCATCTTCGGGCGGACGGCAGTCCGCCCCTACAATGTTAGGGTCGTCGCAGGGGCCGGCGTCTCTGCCGATCGCCGATCAGTGATCAGCACTGAAGCCGGTCTCTGTTCTTGGTGGGACAGGCGTCTCGCCTGTCCAAGTGAAAAATCATTCGCGAAAACCGAGACATGCAGAGCCTGACCGGCACACGATTTGGGAATGCCTGTCCCGCAAATGTCAGAACTGTAGGGGCGGACGGCCGTCCGCCCAAAAATGACAGGCGAGACGCCTGTCGCACCATGCCTTCCCAAAACTCGGCACAGTATGATTAAAACCGGCTTAGCCGCGATGCCGGTGACTCATGAGCTGGGTCTTGATTTCCCAATGTGGGGCAGGCTTTCCAGCCTGCCGGTTTTTCAGGCCAATGAGTCGCAGGCTGGAAAGCCTGCGCCACATCAAATCCTGTTAAATCACTGGCATAGCGTCTTAGGCCCGGCCTTCCATCCACTGGAGCGCGTATTTCACGCCGGTCACCGCATCGGTAACCCACGCGTCGGCCTGCACGTACTTGCACGCGTGCTCGTCCACTTGCCCGCCGCCGATGATCACCTTTACCTTGTCGCGTGCTCCGATCTCTTTGAGGCAGTCCACGACCGCCTTCATGGAATCGTACGACAGGGTGAGCAACCCGCTCAGGCCGACGATGTCAGGCTGAAAGTCCTTATATTCGTCACAGAACCGCTTGGCCGGCACGTCCACGCCGAGGTCTCTCACCTCGAACCCGTTGATATCCATGAGCATGTGGACCATATCCTTGCCGATATCGTGGATGTCGCCTTCCACCGTCCCGAGAAGGAACTTGCCCACTTTGTTTGACGACGCGCCCGTTTCACCCGCGGCCATGTGCGGTTTGATCAGTTCGGACGCTGATTTCATCATCTCGCCAGCGAGGATTAACTCCGGGACGAAATAGATTCCTTCCTCGAACCGCTTGCCCACGATGCCGAGGGCGTCCTTGTACGCGTTGAGGATTTCCACAGGCGGCGCGCCCTGGTCCAAATACTTCCTGGTGAGGGCCAGAGCATCGTCTTCCATCATTTCTGCTACGGCGTTTACGAGGTCTTGCATCTGATTTCTCTCTTTCCTTGCAATATGGATTGGCTACAGGTGTTCTTATACCAATGTATTTCCAGGCAAGTGATAGCTCGCTCTTGGTGGGACAGGCATCCCTGCCTGTCCTGCAATGCAGGCACCACTAATACCGATGCGCTCTCGGACGTGAAATATCTACGCAGGCTGGTAGGGGCCGACCCGCGCGTCGGCCCGGATTTCAGGGCGCACACGCGGGTGCGCCCCTACAACGGCCATGTTCCAGTCCTGATGACGCATTGGTACATATTGCCAGCTTAGCTGACATACCAGCGCGGCCTAGGCCTCTTTCTTCGGCCCTATCCTGCCGGACCGAAACGCACGGTTGAAGTTCATGCAATGACGGTCTTTTCCCAAAAGAGTCTCGGCCGCCATCATGATCCCACGGAGCTCGCGCTCCTCAGGATTTACGATGACACTGTCCATTCCTGCCTGAGCGAGTAGCACCATGAAGGCCTGGTTGAGGACCGAGCGCAGCGGCATCCCGAACGAAATGTTGGACAGGCCGCACGTCAGATGCGTAGCAGGGAACTCCTCCCGGACCTTCCGGCAGGTCTCCAGGGTGATGTTTCCGTTTTCAGTGCCGGTGGAAATGGCCATCACGAGTGGATCGATGAACAGCTTCTCGTCCGGGAGACCACCCTGGCGCGTCAAGTCGATGAGGCGGCGGACGATATCGAGCCTGCCTTCGCTCGTGCGAGGGATGCCCTGGTCGTCCAGGGCCAGGACGATCAACTCCGTCTTGAATTCGCACGCGAGAGGCAGCACGCCGTCGATGCGGAACTGTTCCCCGCTCAGGGAGTTGAGCATGGGCACTTTGGCAGTTTTGCCGATGCCGGCTCTAAGAGCTTCGGTGTTGGCGCTGTCAAGACAAAGGATCGCGTCCGGAGCCGCTTCCTGCACAGTTTCCACGAGCCAAATCATGTCGTCGGGCTCGCGGGCGGGCAGCGTCCCAGCATTGACATCCAGATAGGTTGCGCCGCTTTCAAATTGGCGCTGCGCGAGGTCCCGGATGAAGTCCGCGTCACGGTCTTGGATGGCCTGCGCGACTTGTTTGCGGGTTCCGTTGATCTTTTCGCCGATTACGATCATGCGCGGCGCCTCCTGTCGCGAAGATAAGAGGTCGGGCCCCGAGAGGGTGCGGTTGGATAACGACCCTATAGTCTTCTAGTCCTCTAGAGGTGTCAAGAACTTTTTGCCCCCTCGGCGAAAATTCCGTCTCACCGAACGACTGACGACGCACCACTGGTTGTTGAGTTGAGGAAGGGAGGGATGTGCGTGCTACCGAATGCTTGCGACTGATCCACGTCTGTCTTGACGTCCAGACGTCCAGACGTTATGGGTCTTTTATGAAGACGTCGTTGAAACGAGCTACCATTTGTCTGGACCCGGACGTGCACCGGGCATTGCGACTGAAGGCCGTCGAGACCGATCGAACCGTATCGGACCTGGTGAACGAGGCGGTGAGGCTCAGGCTCGCGGAAGACGCTGAAGACCTGGCCGCGTTCGAAGAGCGGGCCCACGAGCCCAACCTTCCCTTCGAAGATGTAGTGAAAGAGTTCAAGCTGCACTAGGAATTCAGAGCGACTTTTGGTACCAACTTTTATGGTTCGTTGCGCCCGAAAACCGGTGCATGAAAGTTGATATGAGACGGCCTCTTCGGCTTTCGGAATACGGTTCGTCAATGTTTCCAGCCACAAAACACAGCATATAAACAATAAAACCGCCCAGTTACCGACCCACCCTCCTTGACCGGAGCGGCCGATCATGCTATACGGGGGCATGGATGGCCTCCACGGCTGAGGATAGACGTATGCCCGCTTCTCAGATCAGAAGCCTTGACGATGTATACCAGGATACGTACGCCTTCCTGTGCACTCTGGAGCGGTTCGGCATACTCCTTGGCCTGGAGAATATGACCCGCCTCCTCGACGCGCTCGGCAATCCGCAGTTCTTATTCCCCGCGGTCCACATTGCGGGGAGCAAAGGGAAAGGCTCCACAGCGTCATTTATCACAAGTATTATGCGAGAAGCCGGGGTGAAAACCGCGCTGTATACGTCGCCACACCTCAGCGACTTCCGGGAGCGCATCCGCATCAACGGGTCGATGGTTTCCAAGGAAGCGGTGATCAGGGCCACGGAGCAGACCCGAGCAGTCTACGATCCCCAACGAACTACATTTTTTGAGTTCACCACCGCAATCGCGCATCTGTGCATTGCGGAAGCCGAACCCGATATCGCTGTCGTCGAAGTGGGCCTCGGCGGCCGCCTCGATGCGACTAACATCCTTCGCCCCGCGGTTACGGTAATCACCGACATCGCGCTGGAGCACGAGGATTACCTCGGCGACACCATTGCCGCGATCGCGCGGGAAAAGGCAGGCATCATCAAGCCTGGCGTGCCGTTGGTTACCACCGCCACAAGGCCGGACGCTCTGGAGGTGATCCAAGAGACCGCTCGGGCAGCGTCTGCGCCGATGAAGCAATTCGTGCGGGATTTCATTGGGATCCGCACTGCTTTGGACGAGTTCACCTACCGGTCGGACAAACTCGAACTCAAAGGGCTCAAGCTCGGGTTGGCCGGAGGCCACCAGGTGAAGAATGCTGCTCTTGCATGTGCGGCTGTGGAAGCGCTGCGAGAGAGCGGTTACGAAGTGTCGGAAGACGCGTTTCGCCGCGGCATCGAATCGACCCGGTTTCCAGGACGGTTCGAGGTGCTCCGGCGTCGGCCCGACGTGATCATCGACGGAGCGCACACGCCTGAAGCCATGCGCCTGCTCAAGCACACGCTGCGGCGCTTCTACCCGACGGCCAAGCCGCTCGTGCTCATGGGAATGCTTGCAGAGAAGAAATGGCGGCAAATGGCCGAGATCCTGGCTTCTGTTGCCGGCGAAGTGGTGTGCGTTGCGCCGCAGGGTGACCGCGCGCTCGATCCTGAGGAACTGGCCGCGTGGGTGCGTGAATGCGGCGTGCCTGCGCGAGCGGAGCGAGGCATTGTCGAAGGCTTCGAGGCTTTACGGGAAATGGCTTCTCCCGACGACGTGATCCTTGCCGCGGGCTCGCTCTACATGATCGGCCCGGTGAGAGACGCGTGCATCGAGGAGGCGGGGTGAGTTTCCGCCAGATAATTTGGATTATGATTCGTCGCGCACGGCATCTGGTGCTCGTTGCAGTGGTGGTTCTCATGCCGCTAGCTGGGGCTCGCACGGCGCTCGGCCAGGAACCGCCCGCAAGTAAGCCCAATAATGCGAAGAACGCTCAGGAATCGATACTCATCCCCACCGATGTTCCCATTGAAATGTCTGCCGAGCGCCTGTCGGTGACCAATGAGGGCAACACGTACACCGCGCGGGGCAATGTGACGGTCGCCCAGGGCAATCTCCGCCTTCGCGCCGATACGATCCAGTACGACAAGAACACCAATACGGTCACTGCAAAGGGTAAAGTCATCGTACGCACGGGGAGCGACGTGGTCGAGGCAGAGTCGATCACGATCAAGCTTGCGGATGCCACGGGCGTGGTGTTCAACGGGAAGCTGCTCTTGACACGAAACAACGTGTATCTTGAAGGGCAGAAGCTGGAAAAGGTGGGCGAGTCAAGCTACTACATCGAACGGGGGAGCTTTACCACCTGCGACGGACCGAAGCCTGACTGGCGTATCACCGGCCGCGACCTCGACGTTACGCTCGAAGGTTACGGTCGGCTGAAACATGGATTTTTCTACGTTCGGGACATCCCGGTCTTTTACATTCCGTGGTTCATGTACCCCGCGAAGCGCACACGGCAGAGCGGTTTCCTCATGCCGACCCTGTCGAACAGCACCCTGCGCGGTTTTGACATCAGGCTTCCGTTCTTCCTCGCACTTTCGCCAAGCGTCGACGCCACGATCATCCCGAGAGTGTGCACCAAACGGGCATTGCAGACCTCTCTGGAATTGCGTTATGTCCCGATGGAGGACTTCAAGGGGCGCTTCTACGGCGAGTACACGTACGATTGGCAGTACGGACCGCAAGCGGACCCCCGCAGCCATCGTTTTTACGCCACGTGGCAACACGATCAGGATTTGGGCGGAATCGCGCGCTTCAAAGCCAACGGAGCTTGGGTGTCGGACCGCGACTATTTCGAGCTGTGGGCAGGCAGGTTCGATCGGCGCAAGCGAGTGCGTTATCTGGAATCCAACACCGTCCTCTACCGCCAGTCGAATAACGCTCTTTTCCAGGCAGAAGCCAGCCATTTCGACAATCTTGATATGCCGAACAATGCAGTGACTGTGCAGAACCTTCCCATCATCACCGGCACATTGTTTAACCAGCAGATCCCGTACACTCCGTTCTATTTCAGCTCAAACCTCGTGTACAACCACTATTACGCGCCGATCATGCACAAACAGTGGCTCGGGAGCCGTTGGCAAATGAATGCGCGGCTGAGCTTTCCCGTTTCGCTCGGCAATATCCTTAAGCTGGAGCCCTCGATCACTTATTTCGGCAAAGCGTATGTGGCGGACTACTACGAGCATGACAAGAGCGTGAAGTCGGTCAAGTCCGTGCGAGCGGACCTGTACCAGGTTGACGGAGACATGTTCACGGACCTCCATGCGGTGTATGGCGGTGCGTTCTTCGGGTTCCACGGTATCAAGCACACCATGCGCCCGCGAGTGAGCTGGACGTTTCGGCCGCCGACACGGCCGGACGGGTATCCTTCCTTTGACGAGACGGATCAGGTCGACAGCATCAGTATGGTCAAGGCAGAGGTGCGCCAGACATTAACGGGTCGGCTGGGACCGCGCGAATACCTGGACTTCATGACGCTGAGCCTCTCACAGGGTTACGACTTCGCAAACGATGACCCCACGATGAGTCGGCCGATTACCAAGGCTCGCAGCGGTATGGGCTGGACCAACACTTTGGCGGAGCTTACCTTCAAGCCGCACACGCTGGTAGACCTCATGGCTCAGACAGAGTACGATCCCTTGATGGATAGGGCGAGGAGATACAGTCTCAGCTTGGGATTGATGGATCATCGAGGCGACATGGTGCGCGTGCTGCACCAGTTCACGGAAGACAAGATGAGGCAGGATCTTAACCGGCAGACCAATGTGAGTCTACAATTGAAGCTGCTATCATCGCTCGACTGCTTTTTCGAGAATCAGTACACTCACCAGTTCAACTTCTCGTATTTCACGAGCTTCGGGCTGGTCTACCATCCCCAATGCTGGAGCGTTGAGCTGAAATACTCGGAATCCCGAAGCCTGGACACCGCTACCCAACGAATCAAGGAACCGGACCAAACCGTCTTCATGACCGTGTCCCTTTACGGGCTTGGGCAGGTGTATCGCATGAGCCGTGAATGGGGCGAGATTCTCGCGTCACCTTTTGGTACTTCGGACGCGATCATTCCGTAAACGCGTCAGACGTGGTCATACCGATTCCCTTTCAAACAAGTAACATCAAATCGGCCGGCAGGGACGCCGGCCCCCACTATTTCTTATGGTGGGGCGGGCCTCCGTGCCCGCCATTTCACTTACGAGAAGGCATATTGGTATCAGGTCACCTCCGAGTCGGGCGTGGTGCTATACGGGTTGCCAAAATTCTTGTCCGATTCCCACGGCGAAAGCCCGTCATTCCTGCGAAAGCAGGAATCCAGTTTCTTTTCTGGCTTCCCGCCTTCGCGCATAGGCGTTAAGTTAAGCAGGATTCCAATAAGAACCCCCTCCCTGTCCCTCCCCGTCAACGGAGAGGGGACGCACTTCCCCCCGTTGACGGGGGGACCGAGGGGGGG
>Ga0172375_10005305_pt1 | contig 18658 bp, 21 predicted proteins | sample LakKiv1m_FD_114537 | JGI IMG/M metagenome (GOLD analysis project Ga0172375, IMG submission 114537) | Freshwater microbial communities from Kabuno Bay, South-Kivu, Congo - kab_092012_11.1m | ecosystem: Environmental > Aquatic > Freshwater > Lake | place: Democratic Republic of the Congo...
CTCTCGACTTAGTCGAGAGGTTTACAAAAAAATTGTCCCGATTTGAGGGGCTACCATAACGTCCCTCTCGACTTAGTCGAGAGGTTTACAAAAAAATTGTCCCGATTTGAGGGGCTACCATAATGTTTGTTCTGTTTTAGCAAAACTTTTTGAAAACAGTGTCCCGCCCAGTGGGACTAAAAAACTATATTTCTATAATAATTTATTTCAAGAAAATACCTTTAAAATTTCCCAAAGAAAAAAGGACCCGGAATCTCTATGAAGGAAAAGCAATAATAGCGAAGGTGTAAGAGGGGCGAGAAGGGACGGGTCCAAGGGGGAGGAACGGTGCTGTAACTTGATGAGTCTCCAGCTAGGTGTTCCTAAATTATGGTTGGGGCAGAGACGTGTGTTGGAGTTACAGAGTAACTCAAACAAAACATTACTACCACATACGGCAGAAGCCGGCCTTTCCCTCCTTGGCTCTCGAAGTGTAAAAAGATACGACATTTTTTGTCTACGAAACAAAAAAGCACCATATAGGTGCGACATATCCGAAAACAGTTTAAAAAACTGTAAACAGAAAGCGTCGCTCCTTACACGCGAGGAGACTAACTAACTACCATAAGATGAATATCAGCACTCGGACTTAGTCGATAACAATTTGTAAAAACAACCTTTGTTTTTTCCACAAATTGTTATCGAAATTACCGTAGCGGGACTGTGGAGGAATTGCACCTCACTTCCCTGATAAACACCTGTTTCAAATGAGCTTTCGTACTCTCGGTACGAGCTAAAGCATTGTACCATTATAAAAAAATAAATCCACTTTTTTCTGTGGATAAAATGCCATCAAAAAACCTCAAAAATCTTACCTAATTTATTTTAAAAAACTATAACTTTTTTTCGGTTAAAAGTTGGGAAATATCCAATAAAACAGCGAATAAACTTAGGGTAAGTGGGCCCAATAAAATACCCAACGGACCAAAGAAGCTCAAACCGCCAATAACAGAAAGTAAAATAAGAAAAGGATGAACATTGAAACCTCGACCAATAAGAAGTGGACGAATAAAATTATCAATCAAACCAACAACAATTATACCCCAAATTCCTAACCCTATAGCCATAGAAAGTTTGCCAAATACGACCAAATAAACAAAGGCGGGAACAATCACCAAAGCCGTCCCAAAACCAGGGATAAGAGCTGTTAAAACCGTGACGGATCCCCAAAGGGCTGGATTTGGTAGACCAAAAATGGCATATCCTATACCCGCCACAAGTCCCTGAATAACCGCCACGATAACCGTGCCTGTTAAAATTGAATAAACGGCCGCGTCCAACCTATCCATAATAATACGATCACTATCATCTTTGAGTGGACTAAACTTAACAACTGTTTTTGCAAACCTGTCGCCATCTTTTAATATATAAAAAAACGCCAAAAGGCCAATGAAAAAATTTATTAAGCCCTGAAACGTGCTTGAAAGTAATGGTCCAACACTATTGGCCACCAATTTCCCAACTTGTGCGGTATACTCCGCCACATTTACTGTAAGGTTAGGAAAGTAACTATGGATGGTAACCAATAAGCCAGCATTAAAATTTTTATAACTACCATAACTAACATAAGTTAGAACCGAACCCGCCTCACTAAAAACAAGTGCGCCAACAATTAAAACAGGAACCAACACCATAACAACGGCAACTGTTACCGTTAAAAAAGCGGCTAACCCATCATAACCTTTAATGAACTTATGAATTTTACGATAAATTGGCTTAAAGGCTACAGCCAAAGCTGCTGCCAACGCCAAAACCTGAAGGTAAGGCAACAACATACCAAACAAAAGTAATCCAATTGCTAATAAAAACACTAAAAAGAAATATTGTTGCGGATTAAAATTCATATACAATATCGTACCATTATAAACAAAAAAGATGAATATTGCTTACTAAACTTAAACCGATCAACGTTAAATACTTTTATAAATTACTTGTCGTCCTCTGGCCTTATTGTGGCATGGTAGGAATAATAAACTACGTCTCCGCCTTCCTGTTTAGATACACTCGATTCTTTCTTTTCCCAATTAAAAATTTTTTGTCCGGAATCGTTTGACCATTCAACCATTTTTTTATCGGGTGTAAATAATTTGTAACCAAAACTCTTTTGGTGTTGATCCGCAATTCTTTTCATCATTATGGCTGCCGCTTTATATAACAAAGTGGTTTCATTCTCCTTTCTTCCTTGGTGATTATCAGTATTTGTTAAAAAAGTAGAAAACTGGTTACTATCAAAATCAATCTTTAATGCCAATATTTTACTACCGTACTCCAAAATAATAGTAGCTCTTAAACCCTCTCTTGAGTGACTACCGCGACCATGTTCGAGCTTATCTTGAATATCGTCGTATGAACTATGTTGTCGTTTTTCTATTATCTCGTTAATAATTGCTTCCTCGGTTTGAGTTCTCGCTTCACTTGCGTCACCACTTTGTTGTTCCGCCGTGTCTTTATACATAATTATTTATTAAACTTGTGTTATTTTTTAAAAATCAATTCCTTTTTGGGCAAGAATACCTTTATAGTACGGATGCTTTATCATTTTTATATTACTCACAAGGTCAGCTTTGGCAATTAAACTTTTTGGCGTATAGTGGCCAGTCATAACCAAATGAAGTTCGGTTGGTTTAATTTTTACCAAAGACAATAAATCTTTAATGGTAAGTAACTTTTCTTCAATTGCGCTTATGGCTTCGTCTAAAATTACCACGTCGTATTTTTTAGACATCATAGCTTTTCGACTCAAAGATAGGGTGTCTTTGGCGGCGCGTTGATGTGTTTGAAACGGTTTTTTGTCGCCGAGAATTTTTACGAAACCCTTACCACCAATAATAAAATCTACCTTGCCTATTTTATGTTTTGAGTTAGTTCGCAATTTTTTACACGCGTCAAATAAATATTTTTCACCACTGACCCAGTCGCCTTTTACAAATTGAATAATACAGACATTAAACCCTGTGCCAAGCGCGCGCGCCGCTAGCCCCATAGCCGCCGTGGTTTTACCTTTACCGTTACCTTCATAAATTATAAACAACCCCTTCTTGCTTTTTGGTTTAGGCATATCTATAACAAACTATTTCTGGCTCAAAGTATTTTTTATAAATACTAAAATTATTCTACTTCTTCGTCTGTTGGCAACAAAGCAACCTCGGCCAAATCTTCTTGTAATTGCGGTCTAGTTACTTCATTGATTTGTTTTTTCTTAGCTTCAGTCAATGGCACGGAAGATTTTGGGTCACTAAATAAGTCTTCTTCCAACTGAGGCCTAATTTCTTTAGTCATATTTTTAAATTAAATTTAACTTATACAATTTTAGCATCGCCGTCACAAAACAGGAATACGCCCCCTTCTTGATTTAATGCACTAGTACGTTGAGTCAAGAAGGGATGGGACGGAAGACAGCTTTTGCGACTTCCGTCCCATACAAAACGTCAATCAGGCAGACGCGTCTTACTGATACCAGCCGGTACTCAGGCCAGAACTGGCCTAGCAAGGTGCAATGTCCAGCACCTTTCGCAGATGTGAAAATCGCGCGTCTCGACCGATTGGTCGCCAATCTTGTTGAATGTGCCCATGTCCGGCGAGGCCTTGAACTGGGCGAGGCCGGTTTCGACGCCTGTACCGCATTCCAAGCAACCGGCAATAAGGCACAAATGTGTAATTTCGCACACTGCGCAGACGTGGTACTTCAGCACGACACCTTCGCGGATAGGCGCGCTGAAAAGAATAGCACCCGGACGATTGAGTTCTTGTCGGCAGTCGATACAATCAAATTTAAACGCCATGGCTTCATCCTCCGGCCAAAACCTTATTATAATTTTAAAAAACAAGCAAGTAAAAATTTGTCTATAAATAAAATCTGTACTTACTTGCATTTACACATTTTTGTGCGTACGCACAAAAATGTGTAAATAAATATTTTAATATTTATCCAATTTATATTTATTTATAAAATACGGGCGCTAGTGGAACGGTTAAAAACCGGTCACGCTAGCGCCCAACGGAGGTAACGCCCCAAGCAATGTACGCACTCCCAGTGCCAACGACCGGCGCTCGAGGTTAGCCCTCCTAGTCAGGAGCCGCTATGGCTTCCTGCGTAAAACAAAAATAATGAAAAACAAAAACTATGTCAACCCAATATTTTACTTTAATAATAACTGCCCTATTTCCACGTACTAGTACGTGGAAATATTATAGGTGCGACGATTTTAAATGGTTCTATATGTAAATTTATTCTCTTATAGCTTAAACCCTAACGCGATTTTATTTAATATTGGTTGCACTTCAAATTCCGGATTGGAAATTACCCATTTATATAAAGCCGGGGAAACAACGCTCGAAAGCACAATATTACCCGCGAGATGGTATAAAGTAAAAGGAATTTGTCCGACAAAAGTTACCATAAATGATTGGTCATAAAACAACATTCCAATACCTATGCCCGTAATCGCGTCATATACTATGGTAGCGACAATTGAGAAGCCTAAATAATATCTAATTTTATTATCTTTGTTTTTAAAATAAAACCCAGCGCAAACTCCCAGAAAAGCGTAGGTACCAGCTGTAATAAAAGACCACTGCCCCAATGTGCCTGTCGCTAAATCGTAACCCAATATGGCTACCAAACAAAAAAACATACCAGATAACCAGCCCCATTTTTTAGAAAAAGGCATCATGGTTGACATAATCGGTTCTACATTGGGTGGATGCGGAATTAACCTTACGGCAACAACAACCAAAAGGCCGACGAAATATTTAATAATGTTTTGTGGAATTTTCATGCTAATAATTTATTAATATTGAGATGTCATTTTAGCTTAAAGACAGGAATACTTCAAATTATTACACTACCTTTAATATTTCAAATATTTCGTCAAAGCTGGAAACTATTTTAAACGGTTTTCCTTTGGCTAATCGTTTTCTGTCATGAAACCCAAAATCAACGGCGATTGTTTTAACCCCAACCCTATGTCCTTCGAGTATGTCGCCTAAAGTATCGGTAACAAAAATACATTCGGCTGGTTTAAATTTATATTTGTTAAATAGATAATAAAATTTTTTCGTTTTAGATTTATGCGTTTCCACCCCTAGTATTTCCTTAAAAATATTAATAAACTTATTGTTGGCAAAATATAAATTTAATGTAGCTTCGGAATTAGACGAAATAATAAACAAGGGGTAACTTTTGGATAATTTTTTTAAAAACTTTTTAATTTTTTCTTCAAGCACTAAATGCTTAAACACTTCGTTTTGCATTTTAAAATACTTCGCCGTACCTTCTTTGGTAACTTCCGGATGTTTATAAATATTCCCATCGAAAAAATCTCTATACTTTTCGCGAGTAAATTTTTTCCCTAAAACTTTAGCGTTTATTTGATAGGCCAATTCAAAGTCATCATGAATAACCCCGTCAAAATCAAAAATAATTGCTTTCATAACTAATACATAAATTCTAAAGCATATTGAACCACTTTACTCTTTTATCGCCCTTTATCAATGCCCTGATAAAGATCTACGATATGCGTCGTAATATAACCATTGAATTTATACCTTCCCCCATTTGTCCGTACGGACAAATGGGTGCATGTTTAAAATCAATAATTTTTAAAACATTTTAAAAAAGTATCTACCGTTTAAAAATAGGTTGGTGGACGACGGAAAACTCGCGAAGAGCTCCCGCCGTCCTTGAAAATTCCCCCCTCAAAAGCGTGCAGTATAAAATACCGCTTCTTGACTCGCGCCCAGAACGTGATCGACGACCTGCCAATAATTCTCGTCCGGATTCGGACGAAAAATATAATGATGGCAAGTGGTGCAGTACACCTGTCGTATTTTGGGCGGAGGAGTTCTGTTGTTGTTCGTAAGAAGTCCTTGGCATTTAGAACATCCTTGTTCCGACACTGTTCAGCCTCCTTGATTTCGAGCGTTGCGCTTCTGCACTTCACTCAAAAAAGCATTAGAATACAGACACCCTATAAAATTAATGCCGACCTGTCAATAAATTAAATACTATTTCAATTTTTATAAAAACTATGATAAATTAACATTTATTAAACCGCTTAATCTAAACAATGATATGAAAAAAGAAGTAGGGGGATCGGAACCGAGTAAAGATGTAACAACATTACGTTGTCCAAAATGCGGTACAACTATAACAGCTGAATCAAGCAATAGAGCTCATTGTCCAGGTTGTGGTCAAAGCACCTCTCAAAATAGTTCAGATGAAATTGCCGAATTTCATATAACCAGATCTCGACGTAGAAAAACAGAAACAAACCCTGAATAAAATAATACAAATATATACTACACCCCCTTTACTACTTCCCATTTAAAAAAGCAAAAGACAATAATCGTTTGCGCTTAACTACACTTATACCTTTTTGTGCGTACGCACAAAAAGGTATAGTTTTAAATTTTTTCTGTTAATGACTTCGCAAGTTTCATTAAAGCCAAGGCGGCAATACCCCAAAGAACGGGTAACCAAACGGGGATAACAAATAATGGCTGAGCATATGTCCACGCGCCGTAGTAGGAAGCAAAAAGTTCACCCAATGAACCAAAAACTAGTGCCGAGAAAAAATAAATAAAATCTTTTTCCGTGTGCCACCTGCTAAACATAGCTCCGCTAAGTACTACGTAGGTCAATAATAAAACATACGGCTCTGCCCAAAGAAAAGCCGCCAATATAACAGCCACAAAATATATAAAAATAATTAACACTAATTCCTTAACCATAAAAATATTTTACCACGAAACGTGAAGTGAAACTAATGATAATATTTTAAACCTCCATTACTATTGACAAGGTAAATACAATCGTTATAAAAAGAACTGTTGCAACTTAGGACAAGGAGGTTGTATGTACGCACTGGGAAACGTTGAAAAATTCGTTGCGGACCACGCAACAGAACTGGGCGACAAAGCCGAAGGAATCCTCAAACGAGCGAGGGCCTTGGCTGACGGAGAAATTCTCGTTGGTGGAACGATCAAAGAAGTCATGGGCGACGAAACGCTCGGCTCACGATTCGTTCAAGTAATCACAACCAACACTGATCACGTAGCTATCGGCGTCGGAGCCATACTGCGAGCGACGACACCCCAATGGCCTCGCTGACCGACCAGCTCATCCTCAAACCGCGCCGCTCCCTTGGAAACCTCTCGGGAGCGGCGCAACTCAATGTTTCCATGTACTAGTACGATGTAGCACACGTTTAAATATACGTTGACGCCAAGACGTAACCATGATAAAAATAGCTGTCGCAACTTACGACAGGGAGGATAAACTCTTGAGAAAGAGTACACAAGAAACAGACCAAGCCTTGCAAGCGCTTGAGACGGCCATTGACGCAGCCAACGCCACACTTGAGGTGGCCATCGATGCCACATCGGGTGCCAACGCCACTTGCGCTGAAGACGCCGTCATAACGGCACTCGATGGTATCCAGGACTTTGCCGAGGAACGATTCACAGCGATGCTTTACACACTCGAACGTCTCGCCGTCAAGTGCCACAAACAAGATCTCGGTTTCGCCGTCAACGCATGTGCAAGCGAGATCAGGAGTCGCGCGGTCATTGGCTCAGAAAGGTAACCAGCGCCACCGTTCGACCCTCATCTGCCCCGCCCCCAACACGGCCCCACCAGACTACACATCTCGCGGGGTCGCAATATTTTAAAATAAGAAGGCGAAGTAAGGTTTAGTTAATACTACGTCGTCGAGCACCGAAATTGTCAAGGCTGAAACACGTAAAACTAACAGCCCTTACGAGCAACCGGAGGTTGAGCCACAGTTCCAGCACTTATAACACGCCCCATTCCTCACCATAAGCGAGCCACAATCCGCGCACGTCGGCGCATCTTCTTGCACACGAACGGTAAAATGCTCTCGAATTGTTACTGTACCACTCGCGTCTTGCGTAATGGGAACAGCTTTTGATTCCGGCAAAGCTTTAGCGGTTGGCATAATATTTATTTCCGGTGTCTTCGTTGCCACTACTTTATTTTCTACCGTACTTTGCACATTATCATATCCATGACCGTTTCCGTTAGCTAACTCTTGTGTGGCAGTTAACCCAACTTCCGCTTGTTCTGCGGCGGTCATAAAGTTTGTACCCAACCAACGGAAAATATAATCGATAACTGATTTAGCAATTGGAATTTCTTTATTTTGTGTAAACCCAGCTGGCTCAAACCGCATATGACTGAATTTACGAACCAAATCTCTCAACGGAACACCATATTGCAAAGATACGGAAACCATTGTGGCAAAAGCATCCATAAGACCGGAAATAGTGCTACCCTCCTTGTTCATCGTCAAGAAAACTTCACCCGGCTTACCATCGTCATACAAACCAACGGTTACATAACCTTCGTGTCCGGCAATGGTAAATTTATGCGTTACTGCTTTTCTGGTATCGGACAACTTTACACGATAAGAATGAGTGTTACTTAAAGTTACTTCAACATCTTTATCCATTTCGACAGATCGTGAAACTTTTGGTGTTTCTTTTTTCTTGCCAATATTTAACGGCTGGGTTCGTTTACTGCCGTCACGATAAATCGCCACCGCTTTAATTCCAAGCTTCCAAGAATCAATATACATTTTGGCAATTTCGTCGGCAGTCGCACTTTCCGGAACATTGACTGTTTTAGAAATAGCTCCAGATAAAAATGGTTGAACTGCGCCCATCATTTTAATGTGTCCGCGATAATGAATTGACCGTTCGCCATTAACCGGTTTAAATGCGCAATCAAAAACCGGCAAATGCTCATCCTTTAGATACGGAGCGCCTTCGATTGTTTCTTGCTCGTTAATGTAGTCAACAATTTCAACAATTTCGTTTTCACTATAACCAAGCATTTTTAAACCGGCAGGAATAGTTTGATTAACAATTTTCATGAGTCCTCCCCCCACAAGTGTTTTATATTTAACTAACGCAATATCTGGTTCAACGCCGGTGGTGTCGCAATCCATCATAAAGGCAATCGTGCCAGTTGGCGCCAATACTGTGGCTTGTGAATTTCGATAACCATACTTTTCACCAAGTTCTAAGGCGCTCTCCCAAGAATTTTCGGCAATATTAATTAATTCTTGCGGAACATAAGCGGAACTAATTTTTTTAACCGCGGCTTTGTGCTTTAAAATAACACCGAGCATTGGTTCGCGATTTCTGGTAAATCCGGCAAAAGGCCCTTTCTTAGAAGCGATTTTTGCCGACATTTCGTAAGCAATTCCGGTCATAAGCGCAGTAATAACCGCGGAATAAGAACGACCTTCGTCAGAATCGTACGCTAAGCCACGGGACATCAATAAAGCGCCAAGATTAGCAAAACCAAGACCAAGTTGGCGATAATCCATTGTATTTTTAGTGATTTCCGGTGTTGGATAGCTCGAGAAACCAACAATAACTTCCTGTGCCAATGTCATAATATTTACCGCCTGACGGAAAGCTTCTACATCTAACTCACCGTCTTTTTTAACGAATTTCATTAGGTTTAAAGATGACAAATTGCAAGCCGAATTATCGATGTGCATATACTCGGAACAAGGATTCGAAGCATTAATGCGTCCGCTATTTGGGGTAGTATGCCAATCGTTAATGGTTGTGTCGTACTGCATCCCCGGATCACCACAAACCCAGGTGGCTTCGGCTATCATTTTTAACAAATCGCGCGCTTTAAAAGCGCCTACGGACTCTCCGGTCTTAACGGCGCGAGTGTGAAAATCTTCATCTTTTTCAACGGCACGCATAAATTCGTCGGTAACCCGAACAGAGTTGTTGGCATTTTGAAACTGAATTGACTGCCAAGCCTCACCGTTTAAACCCATATCGTAACCCATCTCTCCCAAGGCCCAAGCTTTTCTTTCTTCAAACTCTTTGGCGCGAATAAATTCAACAATGTCTGGATGGTCAATATTTAAAATAACCATTTTCGCGGCGCGACGCGTTGTACCTCCGGACTTAATGGCGCCGGCGGACGCGTCGGCTCCGCGCATAAACGAAACCGGACCAGAAGCGGTTCCACCCAACGACAAAGATTCTTTAGATGAACGCAAGACAGAAAGGTTGATGCCCGAACCAGAACCATGTTTAAAAATCATTCCTTCTTTTTTTATCCAATCCAAAATTGATTCCATTGAATCGTCGATGGATAAAATGAAACAAGCCGAACATTGTGGTTTTTCACGAACGCCCACATTAAACCAAACCGGACTATTAAAGGCGGCTTTTTGGTTAACTAATAAATGAGTAAGCTCGGCATTAAAAATAGCGCCCTGCTCTTCGGATAAATACTCTCCCATAATGGCCCAACCGGAAATTGTATCGGCCACTCTGGAAATTAATTGTTTAACGCTTGTTTCTCGTTCCGGATTTCCTGGTTTACCGCGAAAATATTTTGAAACGACCACGTTCGTGGCTAACTGCGACCACGATTCCGGCACTTCGACATCTTTTTGTTCGAAAACTATTTCCCCATCACTGCCTTTAATAGCGGCCGAGCGCTTGTCCCACTTAATTTCTTCAAACGGATGAACGTCGGGCGAGGTAAAGTATCGACGAATGGCAAAATCTTCACTACTAATTGAGGTTGAATGTGTTAAAGACTGCTCGACGGTGTCGTTTGTTTTTATCGTGGCCATGTTTCCAAAGATATTAATAAAAAATTTGAAGTTATGACAAACTGATTTTGTATGACGACGTTTTGATCATAAAAAAATCCCTCTCTTTGGAAATCTATTATATTCATGACGCCGAAGGCCACGTAGACTGTTCAATATTTAGTGGTTCATTACTACATTATACCACAACATATGGGTTAGTCAAGCAGTTTAGCCCCGATTTTATTGATGTTTTTATTTTTTAAAATAGTTAACAACATTTTTTATGAGCAGGAACAGTATAGCACACGACGCAAGTTGTCTCTGGGGAAAAAACGGTGGATAACCCGACCAACAAACCTCCCCTATTGTTCAATTGGCGATTCCAATAATTTTTTGGCGTCGTTTAATATTGCTGAAGTCAATTCCCCCTTAAATGAGCCTCTCATTATTCCATTTTTATCTACAAAAAATGCTTGAGGAATAGCTGACCCTTCATAACTAGCAAAAACCGTCTCCGAAATATCACTCGCAAAAGCTACTTGCTCGATGAACTGGTTCTTGCCTATATATTCAACAATACTGGCTTCGGGGTCGCCGACATTTATGGCTAAAACTATGGCGCCTCTATAGTAATAGGTCAAAAAATTGTTAAGGACAGAAAATTGATTAGCACAAATAGGACATTTTGTGTTCCAAAAATATACAATAACCGGATGACCCAAATAATCTGTTAAACGAAGGTCTTTGTTACCTATAGTTGGCAAACGAAAATCCGGTGCCATATAGCCCGTGGTCGTTGAGGTCTCATAAGTTTGAGGCCCTTTTATTAAATCCATAATTAACGGGGCTTCGGTCTTTTTTGATCCAGCATTTAACCACGGCAAATTCTGTAAGGAGTAATAAGCACCTCCCACCAATATCATTAAAATAATTGCCGGAACAATAATGCGATTCATAACATTTTAATTAAACTTCCTATTCGTTTTGTATCAATTAAATCCTAAGTCAAAATTTTGTAGTTCAACCACTTATCTTTTATTTTCTGTGCTAATCTTTTTTAATACGAGTTAGGCATTGGGAACAAAACTATTTACTATTCTTTCAAAAATAGCTCCATAACCTTGTATCTCAAAAAAAAGTCCATCCGATCTGTTAATTACGACGCGATCAAGCGCCTTGCCGGTAGCAGGATCATAATCGTGATAACGCAAGAAAGAAACAGCTTTGGCTTGCCCTCGAGTTGCCGGAGACGGAATAAGCGTGTCTGAAGAAATTTCCGACTTAACATAAACAACAACGTGGTTTTTGTTTTTTTGAAATACTGTTTGACCCTTAATAATTCCTTTGTCTTTGTTAACCGTCTCTTCAACCTTCCAAGATATCGGATAAGTAACTGTGTAACCATAATTAGGAGAAGTATATTGACGTTCACCCTCAACATCGGCAGACGAAAACCACGTATCCGAATATAAACGATCCGATCCCAACCAGAACAAAACACCGCTAATAACGATTAGAAAAGTTGCAGATCCAATAGTAACAGGTAACTTGTATTTGTCGAGATTCATTGGTTTAAATAGATTTTGGCCGTAAATTAGGGTTTTCTTTAACAATACGAAGTAGGCTAGAGAGGGTTAACAGGCCGTCTTGCGCGCCTATTTTTTGTACTACATAAGCGGCGTTAATAGTACCCCATTTCATAGCTTCTACCAAACTGGCCTTATGATTGAGAGCAGCCAAAAAACCCGAAGCGTAGGCATCGCCACACCCCGTCCTTTCCAGTACTTTTGCGGGTAAAGAAGCTTGGTGGTAAGCATTTTGTCCGTCAAAAAGATATGAGCCTCGAGTACTGTCTGTCATTACCGCTATCCCAACCCCCAAACTTCGTAAACCCCTTAAAAGATCCATTTCGTTTTTCTCTTTTTTTATTTTCGTTAAAATCCTAGCTTCTTCCCGGTTCACAAACAAAATGTCAGTTACCCGCAAAATTGATTTTAATTTAGCGGGGCCATCTTTTAATTGGCGAGTGCCGGGATTAAGCGCCAGTAAAATTTTATTTTTTTGAACATACTTGGCAACCGAATTATAAAATGGCAAATAATTATACCCAATGGAGGCCAAATATATCATTTTGGTTGGCGCTAATTTGGGCAATTTGTAATTATGCTTGTCGTGATAAGAAAGAATAGTGCGCTCTCCTTTAAAATTTATTACTACCGAAGAATCGCTGTGACGATTTTTTTCTATCTTAACAAAACGAGTATCAATTTTTTCCTTCTTTAATGTATCAAAAATAAGACGACCGTTATGATCGGCCCCGATAACTGTATAAATTGCCGTTTTAAGACCCAAACGAGATACGCCAACGGCGTTGTTCATTCCGTCATGTGCGGTTTTAATATTCATGCTGTCGGCCATAATTTTATCGGCGTACCGTAACTCTAAATGACAATCATCTTTGTTTATCGAGCAGTGAAGATTAGCGTCGTGAATACCGACGATAACATCAATACCTGCTGGTCCGATTGAAATAATGTCGTACATATAAATAATTAAAAATTGAACATTAAAAACCAAAAATTACGACTTACGGCGAATGGCGCGCTGGGCGGCTTTAACTATACTCGGCGCTGTTAAATTAAATTTCTCTAAAAGCTCCTTGGCCTGTCCTGACTCTCCAAATTTATCATTTATTCCAATAAATTCAACTGGCACCGGATAACTTTGAGACAACACTTCGACAACTGCCGAACCCATTCCGCCATAAATTTGATGTTCCTCTACTGTAACTATAGCCCCGGCATCCTTAGCTGACTTAATTAAAGCAACTTTATCTATTGGTTTAATTGTATGAAGGTTTAAAACCCTAACTTTACGCCCTTGTTTTTCCAGTATGTCGGCGGCTATAAGCGCTTCGTATACTAAAGGTCCTGTCGCCACAATAACAACATCCGGCTTGCCTTTGTAATCAAAAAATATTTCGGCTCGACCAACTTTAAAAGGGGTTTTCGATGTTGTAAAAACAGGAGTATTTTCGCGACACAAACGAAGGTAAACCGGACCAGATGTTGTAACTGAAGCTAAAGTGGCTTTATACGCTTCGTTCATATCAGAAGGAGATATAACCGTCATATTGGCGAGTACTCTTGTTGTGGCGATATCTTCAATGGCTTGATGAGTAGCGCCGTCCGGACCCACGGATAATCCAGCATGACTACCAACAATTTTTACAGGTACATTATTGTAACAAATCGTCGTTCTAATTTGCTCCCAATTTCTACCCGGACTAAATGCGGCGTAACTCGCAGCAAAAGGAATTTTACCGTAACTCGCCAAACCCGAGGCCACGGTTATTAAATTTTGTTCGGCCACTCCGACTTCAATAAAACGATCAGGAAATTTTTTAGCAAAATCTTCGGTGCGAGTAGACTCGACCAAATCGGCGCAGACAGCAACTACTCGTTTATCCCGAGTACCGGATTCTAGCAATCCCTGGCCATAGCCATCGCGAGTAGCCACCCGTTTGATTGTTTTAACGTTCAAAACATCTTTAGCTAGTTTTGCTTTAGGATTAATGGGCATAAAAATTGAATCGGTAACAAAAACTAAAAATTACAATCTAAATCCTTCAAGAAAACGCACCGCTTCCTCTGGCGTGGGCGGTTTTCCGTGCCAACGATAATCGCCCTCTATGGCTTTAACGCCTTTGCTGGGAATGGTGTGGGCAATAATCACGGTCGGTTTTTCATAATTTTTTTTAGCTTCTTCAATGGCACTAATTATTTCTCGGAAATTGTGTCCGGAAATACTAATAACGTGCCAATTAAACGCTTTATATTTATCCTCTAAAGGCTCTAACGGCATTATATTTTCCGTTACGCCATCTATTTGAATGTTATTTCTGTCTATAATAACCGTTAAATTTGATAACTTATTTTTCCCAACAAACATAACCGCCTCCCAAGTGTTTCCCTCGTCTTGTTCGCCATCGGACATTAAGCAGTAAGTTCTAAATTTTTTGCCATCCATACGCGCCGCGTAAGCAATACCGGCCGCCTGGCTTAAACCAGAACCCAATGGACCAGAAGTTGTTTCGATTCCCGGCAAACTTTCACGATGAGGGTGACCCTGAAGTCGAGATCCAAATTTTCTCAAAGTTAATAACTCGCTGACAGGAAAATATCCCGCATAAGCTAAGGAAGCATATTGAACCGGACAAATATGGCCATTGGACAAAATAACCCGATCGCGATCCTCCCAATTTGGTTTTTGTGGTTGATGATTTAAAATATGAAAATACAAAGCAGTAAAAACATCGGCCATACCTAAAGCTCCGGCCGTATGTCCGGAACCCGCTTCCGCCAACATCTCAATAATCGACTGACGAATAATATTGGCTCTTTCTTCTAATAATTTAATAGTGTGATTTCGTAAATGCAAAGCGACTGATTTTGTTGTTTTTTTATGTCTTCTCCTAATAGTTTTCATAGAGTTGCTTGTCGGAAAGCAGACAAAACAGTTTTAGGATCGCCATACTGCCAAAAAGCGCTACCAACAGCAACTCGATCAACCCCCAGTCGACTTAACGGTTTCATGTGTTCAATCTTAACTCCTCCGTCAACTGTTATTTTAATTTTAGGATATCGATACTTTAATTCTTTAATTTTATCGTAGATAGATTCTTCAAATTTTTCATTCTGATAACCAGGCTTTTGAATGCTTAAAAACAAAACAGATTTTAAATACGGTAAATATGATTCTATCGAGTCAATCGAGGTTTCCAACTTTAACGCTAAACCATGTTCAATTTTTGTTGAAATACTAGGCAAATCAATGCCCGAATGCAAAACTTCAACCTGCCAATAAATACGCTGACAACCGAGGCCATAAAGCGACCGACTCCAACTTAAAGGGTCCTGCACCATTAAATGTGCTTCCCAAGTAATATATTTAATACCTTCTGGAAGATCTTCTGGCAAAACAGATTTAGTTTCCACAAATTGTCCGTCCATAAAATCTATTTGGACATTCAGATTAAGTCCTTGAATTGATTTTAGACGCTTGTCTACTTCATCTACGGAAGAAGTTAAAATGCTTGGAATTATTTCCATAAAATTTTAATTAGGAAATAAAAGTTTGTTCTTCAAGTTGACTGATTTTTTCCAATCGTCGAACATGTCTTTCGGCTCCGCTAAATTCCGTATTTAGCCAACGGTCAGCAATATCTCCGGCGTCATCGGGGGTAGTTTCGTCGGCCTCAAGCACTAAAATATTTGTATCGTCATCCGTTCTGGCGGATACTGCCTGATGAACGCTACCCACTAACGCTGATCTTATGCCCTTAACTTTATTGGCGACGATATCCATTCCAATACCGCCACCGCAAATTAATATTCCTTTATGAATAGTGGGGTCAATGGCGACGGCTCTAGCCACAGCCAAACCATAATCAACATAATCGTCGCCCGGTTCTAATTGACTCGCGCCAAAATCCTCAAACTTAATATCGTTTTGTGTGAGATAACGTTTTAAGGACTCCTTAAGTCCAAAACCGCGATGATCTGCGCCAATGTATAACATACTTACAGTATAAGCCATAGACCATAAGTTATAAAGTCTTAAAAACTTTTAAAACATATAACCTACGACGTACGATTCTTATAACTTTATTGTTTACGCTCTAATAAACTCTTAATTCTATCCCAATACTCCGGATGTCCGTTTTGTTTTAACCAGTACCACCACTCTACTCCCCAAAAATAAACGTCGCCGAAACCGGTCTCTTTGGCAAAAATTAACTGCTTATCAAGGCGTTCAATTGGCATCGTTATAAATTGCTGATCTATCGGAGTTAAATCTAATGGTATACCCGGAGGCCACGGCTCCATTTGTAATTCACTAATAACCACGTGGGCTGGATCAAGCCCCCATAAACGAGCCTTGAAACGATAAAAAGCCGGGGGTAAGGGGTAAGTACTATATCCAAAATAAGGATTCCAAGTAGCGCGATACATTGTTGTTCCAAACCTGTCGGCAAAAAGAACTGCGCGTCGCCACGACGATAACTCTCCACTATCAGTAATTAAAACTTCTTTGTTGCTTATGCTTCTAACTAAAGCAAGTTCCGTTCTTAAAAATTTTGCATTCGGCTTTGGGCAATCACCAAACCAACCGACAAATGGTTCGTTTTCTAATTGCCACATAAAAACAGCGGGATGATTTTTGTACCTTTCAACGACTGTTTTGAGATAATTAAAAAGCTCTTTGTTTTGCTCATCCAGTGGTTTTTGTGTCGCCCAATTTGGTACAAAACACTCCGGCCAACGAGGCAACTTTCGACCAACGGCCAACAAAACTTTCGCGTTATTTTTAGCGGCTTCATCTAATTGCCAATCCAATTCGGAAAAATCATACTGCCCCTGTTGTGGCTCCACAGCATCCCAGTATGCTCCAAGTCGTAATCGTTTAGCACCCAAATCTTCGAGAATACTTAGATATACTTCTTTAGAATCTAACCCCAAAGAAATAGCATGCTTAGATAAAAAACTTATTCCATATTCTTGATCTCTTATTGGGGCAGGACGACCAAAAACAATAATAAAAGGAAGTAGGGCAACAAAAAAAATAACTAAATAATGCGCAATTGTTGTCCATTTATTTTGTTTTTTTTGTTTTTGCTTTTTCTTCATACTTAATGCTAGGCAACAAAGACCAAACCAAAAGCCAAGACTATTAGCGCCAAAACTTTTTGAATAACTATTTGTTTGGTTAATTTTTCACGAATTAAACCCGGGGCAAAAAGTGTTAACACAACCACTAATACAAACAAAAAGGCATATTGAACTCCTTGCAGAGCATTAACAATTGAAACACTTGGCGCAAGTTGAATTCCCCAATTAAGCAAAACAAAACCAATTGCTCCCAAGGCCTGCCCAATAAAAAATAACGGAGTTGGTTTTTCTCCTCCATCGTCGCCTCCCGAAAAAATAGCCCGACGCGTAGCGCTAGACAACAGGAGAGGAACAACGGATAAAAAGGCAAAAAGTCTCATCCATAAAAACCCATTAATAAATTCTGTACCATTAAAAACTACTTTAGCTAAAGTGTAAGATAGGGCAAAAAAACCGGCGGCGGAAACTATGTAAACAGCTTCTGATATTGTAATACTATTTTTGGTTTGAACCGGTTCATAAGAAATAATAATGGCTCCAATCACAAGCAAGGCCACACCCATCCATTCCCCCCTATTTAAAAATTCATGAAGCAATATACTGGCAAAAATAATTGTCCACACGGGAACAAGACCGCCAACAAACGGAACAACCCTTGTTGTTTCTCCTTTTTTTAGGGCATGGAAAAAACAAAGAAGCGCGAGCATAAAGCTGGCCCCAGAAATAAAACCTTGAATCATTAAATTTGCTGACATTAAACTAAAAGTTCCAAAGGGCCACAAAATAAAGGACAACATTCCTAGGCTACCGATATAAAAAACGTAAACCGCAGGGTGTTTCATTTTGCCGGCCAGTAAAATTTTATCAATAACAAAAGCTAAAGCGTTAGCAAAATGTCCTCCCAACACAACAATTAACCAAGTCATAATTATTTGATATTAATTTAATATAATTATTATACCAGATTTTTTAACTAAGGGGTCTGGACAATATCGCTAAAAACCATTATACAAATGTGGCGGAGAAGCGATTGATTGTTCCCTTATTACTAAGGACGGTTAGCTCAGTTGGTTAGAGCGTCTCGTTTACACCGAGAAGGTCGCAGGTTCGAATCCTGCACCGTCCACCAAATATTATAAGTACGAACAAGGGTTAGAGCGGTCCGATGAACATCGGACAGGTCGTCCCGCAGTGCGGGACACCGTCAATTACATAATTATGGTGCAATTATTTGACGAAATCCGAACCTTTTTTGAACGGAACTGACGGCGCGCTTCGCGCGCCAAACTGAACGCTCGGGCGGGCAAAAAGGAAGGGGGTTGGGGGGAAGGAATTTTTGCCCGCCCTCGC
>Ga0172375_10005307_pt1 | contig 18657 bp, 13 predicted proteins | sample LakKiv1m_FD_114537 | JGI IMG/M metagenome (GOLD analysis project Ga0172375, IMG submission 114537) | Freshwater microbial communities from Kabuno Bay, South-Kivu, Congo - kab_092012_11.1m | ecosystem: Environmental > Aquatic > Freshwater > Lake | place: Democratic Republic of the Congo...
ATCGTCCAGGACGAAAGGGGTGTTCTTCGTATCGATACGGCCAAGATAGCGTCCGAGTCGCTTCTTGACGGCAAATTCCTTGTGTCGACCTCCAGCATGAAAATGGACGCGGCCGACGTTGTCTCAGGCTACAAGCAGCTCTGGGCAATAGAGCGGGTGTTCCGGGACATGAAGAATATCCTGGATATAAGGCCTGTATACCACCATCTGGATGATCGTATTCGAAGTCACATTCTCATCTGCTGGCTTGCCATGGTGCTGGTGCGATATGCGGAGAATGTAACGGACAAGTCCTGGTACCAAATTGAAACGACGTTGACTGATCTGACCACGGGACTGATTGAGAGCGATAAAGTAAACCTCTGGTATTGCTCTGATATTTCCGATGAAGCGAGGGATATTTTCAAGAAACTGAATATTACCCTCCCGAAGCGTGTTCTTTCGACGGTGGCTAGGGAAGCGGCTGCGGTATAACAAAATTCCTGTGTATTCTCTGTAATCCTATTCAGAATAGTGTGTTAGCTGAATTTCTTATACTGCGGACTGTACAACGCCAGATCAAGGACGATATAAAAAACGACATGGAGGCGCTCTACGAAGACCTTATCCGCCGTCAAGATGAATGGCTCGCCTCCATCAAGGGTGACCAGCCAACGACCTCAAAGACGATACACTCTATCGAGCTTTTCTTGGCCGCCGCTGAGAAAAGGGAAAAACTATCCATCCTGCCCTTTCTTCCCAATCCCACCCTCACAGCCTCGGTGTATTACGATGTGGATAAACGTAAGTTGGGCTGGGGACTGTCGTTCAAATTGTCGTATGACATGCTCAATAAAGGCCAGAATTCTTTGAGCGCCACGAAGCGCTCGGAATACCCCAAGATATACAAGATCAAGCTCGACGACGCAAAAAAAGAGCTGAGTGACAATCTCCGGAAAATTGGCGAGAAACTGCATTCTCTCGATCTGAACAAGAAAATCAAGGAGATAGAGATAGCTGATGCCCAGGAGAAAGCGGCGAGGCAGGAAAACCTTTATAGCGGCGGTTTTGTTACTAAAGAGGATTACATGACGGCGCAAATCGATCTCGAGACGCTGAAACTCGACTTACAGAAGATAGATTTCGACATTCTCATCCAGAATTTGACATTGACGCAGTACTACATGGAACAATGACGGACTGCCCGCCAGCAGCTCCCGAGTCCCGTCGGACTCAGAATACTGCGAACAGACCGCATTTAAAACACAGATGCTTGTCTAGGCATCTGTCGGCATCCGCACGTGCTCCGCGACGAATTCCCGGTAGGCGCCGTTGTTCGCCATGAGCTCGGCGTGGGTGCCGAATCCGGCGATGTGCCCGCCATTGAGGAAGAGCACACGGTCGACGTACTGGATGCTGGAGAGACGGTGCGACACCGCGATCACCGAGGCGCGCGCGAATTCGGGCATTTCCGAGAGCGATCGCCAGAGCGCTTCCTCGTTGTTGGTGTCGAGGGCGGCGGTCATGTCATCGAGAAGAAGCAGCGTAGGATAGCCCGCGAGGGCCCGCGCGATGGCGATTCGCTGCTTCTGGCCCCCTGAAACGGAGGTGCCGCGCTGGCCGAGCTTCGTGTCGAGGCCGTCGGGGAAGGCGGCGATCTCGTCCTTGAGGCGTGCCACCTCGATGAGGCGCGCGAGCTCGTCGCCGGTCAGGGTCTGGCCCTCGCGGCAGCCGAAAACGATGTTGTCGCGGATACTACCCGAGAAAAGAAGCGGGTCTTGTGGCACATATCCGATGAGCCCCCTGCGGCCCTCGTCTTCCAGCTCCCTGACCGAGGTTCCGTTGATGGAGACTCGCCCCGCGCGGGGCTCGAGCAGACCGAGAGCAGTCTTCACAAGGGTGGTCTTTCCGCATCCGACAGGCCCGATTACGAGGATTTTTTCGCCCGGAGCGATCTCGAACTTGAGATCAGCGACCGCTGGCTTGTGCTTGTGTTCGTAGTGCACGGTCGCGCGCTCGAAGCGCAGCGACTCGAGCGCCGCGCCTGTGCGCGCGGCACCAGGTGCCTCTTTCGGCGCCGCTGGATCGTTGCCCTGAGTTTCGGGCTGATAACCGCGCATCTCCTCGAGCCTGTCGATATTCACGAAAGCGCGCTTGCCGAACACGAAGAGCTGCGGTATGTCGAGGACCGGGTAGATGAGCATGTTGAGATAATTGTAAAAAGCGTAGAAGGTGCCGATCGAAATCGTGTGCTTCGTGACCATGAGCCCGCCCACGAAGACGAGGGCGATCTGCGCGACATAGTCGATGTACTGGTAGATGAGTTGCATGATGGTTTCGAGCCGAATGACGCCCATCTCGGTCTCGAAGCGCCGTGCGAGGGCTTCCCTGAAAAAGGCGGTATACTTCTCTTCGCTCGCGAAGGCCTTTATGACGCGCACGCCGGAAAAGCTCATCTCGAGCTGGTTGTTGATGGCCGAGATCGCCTGCTCGTTCTTGTTGACACGGTCGTAGATGGCGGCCTGAGTGCGTGTGAACACGAAGAGCATGACGGGGAGTGAGGCGAACGAGGCGAGTGCGAGGCGCCAGTCGAGGCTGAGCATCGCGATGATGCAGAATGTCACCTTGCTCGCCGATTCGACCGCCCTGAATATCCCGGAGCAGAGGAACCACGAGAGTTTCGGGAAATCCGATATGTCCGAAGTGAGCCTCGTGATGACGTCGCCAGAGCGGAATTTGCCGAAAAAGCGCAGATCCTTATTGATCACTTCGCCGAAGTATCGCTTGCGGACAATATAGTCGAACACGACGTTGAGCGCGCCGCGTATTCCTGGGAAGATACCCGCGACGAAGCCCGCGACACCGATGGCAACGAAATACAGCGCGATCGTCCGCACTTTCGCCATCGCGACGCCCTCGCTCATGTGCGTGTCGATGGCGTTCTGGAGAAGGTCGAAGAGCTGCTTCGTCAGGAGCGGAAAGGCCACCGCGACCGCGCTGGACAGCAGCGTGAGAAAGAGAAGGAGCCAGATGAGCCCCTGCCGTTCGCGCCATACCTCGCGGATCCAACGGATGTGATACATGGTATCGCGCGGAGGCGTCGATGCCGCCCTCTGCTTTCTGGTTCGCGACGATTTCATGCGTGCACCTTCTTTCCCGCGGGGAACTGCTGGTCAACAAGAAGACGGTACTCGGGCAGATCCCGATAGAGGCCCTCGTGCGTTCCCTCTGCCATGAGCCGCCCGCCACACAGGAAAAATATCTTGTCAGCCTTGAGAATCGAGGAGAGGCGATGGGCGACCACAATCATCGTCCGCCCTCTGCGAAGCGCGTCCATGCTCTCCTTGATGTGTTTCTCCGTGGTCATGTCGACGTTGCTCGTTGCCTCGTCGAGCAGAATGAGCCGAGGATCGACCGCGAGCGCGCGGGCGAAAGAGATCAGCTGACGCTCTCCCGACGAGAGGTTGCCGCCCCGCTCCCAGAGGTTCGTCGCGAGTCCTTCGGACAGCGAGGCGACCGTCTTGTCTGCGTGCACGACTTCCAGCGCGGAGCGGACCCGATCCTCAGAGATTTCATCGCGATAGAGCCGCGTATTTTCCAACACCGACACGGGAAAGAGGAAAGATTCCTGTAGCACGAGTCCCAACTGCCTGCGCCAGGAATCTATGTCTATCTCGTCGAGCGGCATGCCGTCGATGAGGATGCGCCCCTTCTGGGGATGGGCAAAACCGCAGATGAGGCTGATGGTCGTCGACTTGCCCGAACCGCTCGCGCCGACGATGGCGGCGAAGCTTCCTTTGGGAATGACGAAAGAGAGGTCGCGGAGGATCCAGTCCTCATCCTCGTACGCGAACCAGACATGGTCGAAGCGAATCTCGTGTTCGAAGGTCGGGGTCAGCCCGCTTCCTCGGTTGGCCTCCTCCGGCGTCGCCATGATCTTCCGGATTCTGGAGAGGGACGTCCGCGCCTGCTGAAGGCTGCGGAGGCTCTCGGCGATCTCCGCGATGGGCCGCAACAGCCTCGCGCCATATTCGACGAAGAGGAGGATCGTTCCAAGAGTCATCGTGCCCATGAACACTTTCGGCGCATAGAGCAGCAGGAGCGCGACGATGAAGAGCGGCCCGATGAGCGCGTTGAGCGCGGACATCATCGAATACTCTATGATCGAAATCTTCACTTCGAGCGAGACCTTCTGCCGTGCCTGTCCGTCGAGCTGCGTCTCCGCCCAGCGCGTCCTGCCATAGGCCTTCAGCACTTCGATGCCCTGCACGAACTCGGTCACCTTGGCCGCGATGCCTGCGTACATCGCCCTCGCCTTCTCGTACATGGGGAAAATCTTCGCAAAAAACGCGACGAGGATGGCCAGCAGCATCACTGACACCCCCACCATGATCAGGGCGAGCTTGGGTACCAGGGCGAAAGTGACGGCAAAAATGCCGATCATCGTGAGAACGTTCACGATGAGATTGGCTCCCAGGTTCGAAAACATGTCGCGGACGCGCTCGGTATCCGTCTCCGTGCGCGACATGAGCTCTCCCACCGGATGCGCGTCGAAGAAGGACATCGGCAGCTTGAGGAGATGTGAGAAAATATCCTGTTTTATCAGTGTGACGATCGAAAGCCCGAGCCGCGCGAGCAGTATCATGCCGATATAGCTCAGCGCCCCGGTCACGGAAACGATTCCCAAGAACGCAAAGGCGTAGGTCAGAAGAAGTTCTGTATTTTCCTTCGGCACCGCGACATCGATGATCTGTTTGAGGATGTAGGGCCCCGCGAGCTGACCCAACGTGATGAGGATCATGACGCCGATCCCCGGCAGCGCGAGCATTCTGTAGCGGGAGAGATAGCCCAGGATCGTGGAGAGATAATCGCTTTTATTGGATTTTTTTGTCATATGTGAATCACTGGCTTTTTGACCGCTTTATGTTTCCGAATACTCTCAAGTGCCACCCTTTTCGACTCAAAGAAGATATCATTATATACTTTCATAATCGTCTGCCACAAGATTAATTTAGGGGCTGAAGTAGATAAAATAGCATGATATACTGCCATCATGGCAATAAGTCATTGCAGGTTAAGCAAAAGTAGGCAGTTACGCTTGCTGGAATACTTTGTACTCGAAGTGACTGCTAGATCTGCAGCAAACTTGCTTGGGATCCAGGCAAATTCAGCCATCCTTTTCTACCGTAAAGTACGTCAAGAAATTGCGGAAAAACTTGAAATCGAAGCACAAGAAGTATTTAATGATGACATCGAAATAGATGAAAGCTATTTCGGCGGAGTCCGAAAAGGGAAACGCGGCCGAGGAGCTGCGGGAAAAGTGGTGGTATTCGGCATGCTCAAGCGTCACGGCAAGGTATACACGGTCATTGTCGAGAATACTAAAGAAGCGACACTAATGCCTGTTATAGCCAATAAAATCAAGCCTGATAGCGTTGTTTACACTGATACCTATCACAGTTATGATGCATTGGATGTCAGCGAATTTCATCATCATAGGATAAATCATTCGGAAGTATTTGCTAATCAGAAAAATCACATTAACGGAATTGAAAACTTTTGGAACCAAGCAAAGCGAGTCTTAAGAAAGTATAACGGGATAGATAAGAAATCATTCCCGCTATTTTTAAAGGAATGTGAGTTCAGGTTTAACTATGGGACACCTGCTCACCAGCTAAAGGTTCTGAAAAAATGGTGTCATATATAACAAATTTATCTACGGCAGCCCCTTAATTTAATAGTAGTTCGCACAGACGACTCAATATGAAAGAGCAAAATTGACAGAGTCTGATGATGAACTTATTATACAAGCATGTTTGAAGCCGCCGTCCATGACATATGGAATCGATGGTTCGGCATTTCTGAATTGCTCGGAAGCTTGCTTTATGTCGCGGCTTGTCTTTTTTTTATCCAAGAGTTCACCAACGCTAATGGCATTGGCACGATTCGATCCCCGCAGTACCTTGTATTTACCTTCATAATATGCATTTTTGCTCTTATTGTTTTATCGATGTTCTTTCAGATGGTGCATAACACTTCTCTTTATATTTTGATTCTTGCTTTCTCGTTCGGTTTTCTTGCCCTTATAGAACAATCATTTTCAATTTTCCCACTTACTGAGCTCTCATGCTTTTCCGGCTTTCTCTTTTTTCTGAATAGCAAACCTCGGCCCAAGTTAGGATTGAGCTTATCTCTGATGTTGATTCTTCTGTACCTTCTCTCCTCCTTTTCCACCCTTATTATGGGCAAGAATATGCTGATTAATGATGCCATATCAGGACAGAAACCGATCCTCCGATTCGCCGGCTCGATTTTCTTGGGCAGTATCGCAATAGGGACTTTGCTTGCGCAGGGTGCCTTTCGACGAAGCACTGAATTAGAAAAATCGTTGCAGCATCTCGACACGACGCTCAATCAACTTTCTAAAATCAATCAGGATTTGCAGAGTTATGCCAGGACCATCGATGAAGAAGCCATTTCCCGTGAGCGCAATCGAATATCGCGCGAAATTCACGATATCTCCGGATATAGATTTACTAATGTCATCGCACTCATGGACGCAGCGATCAGTATGGGAGGCAGAGACCCCGACAAACTCCAAGAATTGTACTTCGCTGCACGAACTCAAGCCCGTGACGGACTTTTGGAAACAAGGCGAGCTCTTAGAGCACTGCGAACGGATGAACAATATATAACGAATGGCATTCCTGCTATTTACAAAATATGTGCGGTCTTTCACCAGGTCACTGGCATCGATATATCGATTGAATCCGGAAATATCCCCACAACATTCGGACCGGAAATTGACCTCGCAGTGTATCGTCTGGTTCAAGAAGCATTGACAAATGCAATGCGCCATGGCAGAGCTTCTGCGGTGAAGATATATTTCTGGATTCACTACGGAACACTTGAAATCATCGTCCAGGACAACGGTCTTGGGGCACAACAGGTCGTCAAAGGCATTGGGCTTTCAGGCATGGAGGAACGTCTTGGCAATCTTGGTGGCACACTTGAAACAGGATCAGTCCCTGAAGGAGGATTCAGATTGAAAGTTCAGATTCCTATCAAAAAGGAACACAGTATATGAATGAAACTAAGCAAGAAATAATCAGAGTGCTCCTTGTAGATGATCAAGTTCTTTTTGCGACAAGCCTTAAAACATTTCTGGAAAACTATGCCAATGATATCGAAGTGGTGGGAACGGCAAAAAATGGTCGAGAGGCAATTGAACTTGCGAAAGTAACACAGCCTGAGATCGTGCTTATGGATATCTACATGCCCGTGATGAACGGCGTTGAAGCAACCAGACAATTCAAATCCATGATGCCCGATATCAAGATCATCATGCTTTCTACCTACGATGAGGATGACTACATCAAGGATGCGCTTGCAAATGGCGCCTCTGGATACCTTCTCAAAGATATTTCACCAACGGAACTTATCGCGGCAATCCGTGCACTGCGGGGCGGAGTCGTCCAAATATCTCCTCAAATTCTTTTAAAATTATTCCAGCGCATGTATCAAGAAGGAATGCCAAAGACTACCGAAATTGGCAAAAAATTCGAATGGTTCGAAACACTTACTCCGCGAGAAAAAGAGATCTTTGGCCTGATCGCAATAGGGATAGACAACGAAGGAATCGCGATGAAATTAAAAATCGCGGAACAAACCGTCCGGAATCATGTAAGCATTATCTACTCGAAGCTTGACGTTCATGATCGCTTTGAAATAATCCAGCTCGCGAATCAGCTAAAATATCACTGAGGTGCTGATCCAGTAACCGGTCCTCAGAGACGGTGGTTCACACTATGATAATCTTCCTAAGAGCAGGTACAAATGTACTGAAAAAATCATGACTTTTGTCTGTTTCTATTTTTAAAATAAGCACTTATCATAAATATTAATCTGCCTTATCGCAGAAATGGAAAATCTCGATGCACAAATTAAAAGGAGGGTTTCATGAAAAAGGCATTGATTGTCCTTACCGCACTGCTTCTGGCATTATCGAGTATGTACGCGGCTCCTTCTGAACTCATCATCAACTCCTTCATGTCGGATGAAGCACCAAAGCAAGTTCTTGCACAGCTTGTCGCAGAATTCCAAAAACAGAATCCAGACATAAAAGTTACTGTGAATACTACGGCTCACGAGCAATTCAAGACCCTGCTGCCCAGCTGGCTTACCTCAAAGCAAGCGCCCGATGTGGTCACTTGGTTTGCGGGCTATCGTATGCAAGCCTTCGCCGAAAAGGGGCTTCTCGAACCAATTGACATGGTATTCCCTGGCGGCGCGTTTGAGAAAGAATTCCCCGCTGCCTTCAAAATACCATGCAGCTATAGCGGCCATGTGTATTTTATGCCACAGAGCTGGTACTGGTGGGCAATGTACTACAACAAAGAAGTGTTCAAAAAATTAAATCTTTCTATTCCCACCAATCAGCAGGAATTTTATGTTATCTGTGACAAGCTCAAGGCAGCAGGTATCGCCCCGATAGCTGTCGGTGCAAAAGATACATGGACTGCCGGCGGCTGGTTTGATTATCTTGATAGCGCCATTAATGGAGGAGAATTCCACCAGAAACTGACAAATGGCAAGATTGCTTACACCGATCCAGCAGTAAAAAAGACTTTCAACACCATTGCGGATATGGCCAAACGAGGATACTTCATGCCAAATGCGGCGAGCTACTCCTGGCAAGAAGCGGCAAATGTCCTATTCCGTGGGGAGGCAGGTATGTATCTCATGGGACAATTCATCATGGATGCCGCACCTGCGGAATTGAAAAGCAACATTGATTTTTTCAGGTTCCCCAGCTTTGGGCGGAGCGACTATTCCGTCGATACTCCCCTAGATGGTTTTATGATGCCAAAGAATGGCAAGAATAAAGAGAATGCCAAAAAATTCCTCGCATATCTTGCAACAGCACAGGCTCAAGAGGCGTTCTGCAAGCCGCTCGGTCGACTTGCGGCGAACAAGAAAGTCCCTGTGCCCAACGCCGATGCGAAGCGTGGACTTGACATGGTCCTCGGTGCCGCGGTCGCGACACTGTTCTATGACAGAGATGCACCGGAAGAGATGGCCGCAAAAGGAATGAATACCATCGTGGACATTCTCAGCAATCCGGGGAGTGTCGATTCTGTTTTGGCGACTCTTGACAAAGAGCGCGTACGCATCTATTCCGAACTGGAAAAATGATTTCATGAGAGAGCGCCCTTTCAATAAGCTGTGAGGCATTCATCGAGAGGCTCGTTCTGACATATTAAACAAGAATATCATAGGTACAATATGCCGCGCGCTACTCAACAGCGCGCGGCATGCTTAAGGGAAAATCGACATGAAAATGAAAAAGACTGCATTTATGCCATGGTTCTTCCTTGCGCTTCCGCTCACCATGTATCTGGTCTGGGTTGTTTTCCCTGTGCTGCAGAGTCTTCTTTTCAGCCTCACCTCACGCGATTCGATAATGTATGGTGAAAAAAAATTCATTGGATTTAGTAATTTCATAAGACTTTTTCAAGATCCCCAATTCCTGCTTGCGCTCAAAAATAATTTGATCTGGCTCATTTTCTTCGTGGCGTTGCCCATACCTCTAGGGCTGGGCATTGCTATGTTTTTCGATCAGGATCTCCCAGGCTCGCGAATATACAAGACGCTTTTCTATGTCCCAATGACACTATCATTTGCGGTAATAGGCACGATCTGGGCATGGATTTATCATCCTGACTTTGGCGTGCTCAACACGTTTTTAAGGGCCATAGGCTGGTCAAGCGCTGCCAAACAGTGGCTTGGAGATAGGCGTTATATGACTATCGCTCTCGTTATCGTTGGCGTTTGGCGCCAGGTGCCCTATGTGATGATTCTCTATCTTGCCGGGCTGAAAAATGTGCCGGAAGAACTCATCGAAGCATCTATGATAGATGGAGCCTCTTGGGGACAAAAATTCCGGCGCATTATTATTCCTCTTCTTGGCCCCGCCACGACGATCGCGGTGACAATTTCAATTATCGATTCGCTGCGAGCCTTTGATATTGTGTATGTCATGACCAACACAAAGGCACGTGCGGCAGAAGTTCTGTCAAGCTATATGTATTCTTCAGCGTTTTTCTATCAGGATTATGGGTATGGATCGGCGATCGCAGTGATCCAGTTCGTCATAACCCTTGGCTTCATTATGGTCTATGTAAACAACTCGCTCAAGAATGAAGTACAGCGATAAGGCGATGGGTATGAAACCGATGTCGATAAAGCAAAGAAAGTTACTGCAATTATTGTTTTATTTCTTTGGCACGCTTATCGTTTTGCTCTGGCTCATTCCCATTTTTATCGCGATTTTCACCTCCGCAAAATCCATGGATGAAATAATGGTCAGCAAGATGATGTGGGCTCCGCCGCACCAGTGGATTTTTTCAAATTATGCCAAAGCATGGAAAAACGTTGGCATAGCGCATTATGTCATGAATTCCTTTATTGTGACGATACCTTCCGTGATTGGGTCATTGCTCATTGCAAGTCTGGGTGCATTCGCGCTCGCTTTTTACAGCTTCAAGGCAAACAAACCAATTCTCATTACTTTTATTGCGGGAATGCTCATCCCTTTCCAAATGCTCATGATTCCTGTGTATAGATTTTCAGATGCTACCGGCCTCATCAATACCTACACAGGCATTATCCTCTTTCATATCGCATTCCAACTGGGATTTTGTACATTTTTCCTTCGCAATTTCATGAAGCAGATTCCTTTCAGCCTAATTGAGGCGCCGCGCATCGACGGAGCCGGCGATTTCTTTATCTATCGGAAAATTGTGCTGCCCCTTTCGATTTCATCAATGGCGGCACTGGCGGTGCTGGAATTCACTTGGATATGGAATGATTTGCTTTGGTCTCTAATTTTGTTGCAGCAAGACAAATTAAAAACCGTCACCCTGGGACTCGCAAACATGCAGGGTGAATTCATTACGAACTACAATATGGTAGCGGCAGGGTCCATTATTGCGTCTATTCCGCCTCTTATAGTATTTCTTCTGTTCCAGCGTTACTTTATCTCTGGTTTGACTGTAGGAGCTGAAAAGGCCTGAAGATTCGACCATCAGCGGCAAAAGAGGAATAAAAATGATCGATCTCGGTACGATACATTCAACCGAAAGTCATATGCCCTGGTCAGACCCTGGAGTTCAGGAAGCAGGCCGACTTCCTATTTCCAGCATCATCTACCACTTTTCTTCTTCCCGATCTGCACTTGAAGACGCAATGCGAGGCCCTGAAGAACGAAAGGGAATATGGAGTGAATCCCCACAAGATACTTCATGGGTCCTATCGCTTAACGGCACATGGAAATTCCGGCTTTTCGATACACCGGAAGAAGGACTGGCAACTGATGTTATGCAGGTCGCTTTTGACGATACTGCATGGGAAGAGATTCATGTGCCTGGAGCCTGGGCGATGCAGGGATTCGATAAGCCTCATTATACCAATGTGATCATGCCATTTGAGGCTGTCTGGCCACATCTGCCTCAGATAAAGCATGCCGGCGTTTATCGCAGAAAGTTTATCGTCCCAGAATCATGGTTGGGGGGAAAATATATTTTACGCATAGGAAGCGCAGAGAGTCTCGTCATAGTATGGCTCGACGGCGAATTGGTTGGCTTTTCCAAAGATTCTCGCCTTCCGGCGGAATTTCATGTAAAAGTCCAAAGAGGCAAGACGCATCTACTTACGCTCATGGTGGTGCAATATACCGATGCGAGTTTTATCGAAGATCAGGATCAATGGTGGCTTGGCGGTCTTCATCGCAGCGTTTTACTACTCTACCGATCGAGCCTTTCTCTACAAGATATGAGGATACAAGCGTCTCTTGAGAATCAGAGGGGAACTATCGATGTCACCGCGACTGTCGCGCCGTATGATGTCCCTACAGGATCTCAGCAAAAGTGTACGCTTGGGTGTACGTTGTATGATTGCAACGGCAAGCTCATCAATCAATCGATGGCGGATATGCCCCATTCGTACTATCACGATGGGTTTAGCCATATATTCAGGTTCACGATTGACTCGCCTGCGCTGTGGTCACATGAAAATCCTGCCCGCTATTTCTGTGTGCTGAGCATCCTCGATGTTGAGAATCACCGCGAAATCGACGCTGTGGCACAGGCATTCGGATTTCGCTCGATTGCGATCAAAGATAACGCGCTCCTGATCAATGGGAGACGGGTCTTTATCCAAGGCGTAAACCGGCACGAATTCTCTGAAACAGGCGGCCGAACGCTCACTACGCAGGAAATGATAGCGGACATCAAGCTTCTCAAAACCCATCATTTTAATGCCGTTCGCGGTGCGCATTATCCCAATGATGAACGATGGTATGAACTCTGCGACCGTTATGGGCTTTATCTCATCGACGAGGCAAATATTGAAGCGCATGCATATTACAACCAACTTTGTAGGGATCCTGCTTGGTCAGAAGCGTTTCTCGCCAGGGCGCAACGAATGGTGTTGCGCGATAAGAATCATCCTTCAATTATTCTCTGGTCCCTGGGCAATGAATCTGGCTATGGCCCAAATCAAGATCTTATCGCAGGATGGATTCGATCGTATGATGACTCCCGTCCTCTGCATTATGAAGGCGCCATACGTCCTGAGTGGGGACAGGGACCTTATTCCCTGGAGACTCTCGAGCGAGGCACATCAGTGACTGACATAGTCTGCCCCATGTATCCCTCAATTGATCTCATTGCTGACTATGACGCCCATGGGTCAGGCCGAAGACCGCTTATCATGTGCGAATACAGCCATGCTATGGGCAATTCGAATGGAAGCTTATCGGACTACTGGGAGACAATTCGTGCCAGCACGTACCTTCAAGGTGGTTTCATATGGGAATGGACCGATCATGGCATTCTCGATGGACGTGCAAGAAATATCGGCCCGGTTTCCCAGATCCCCCCAGGGGCCAATGCCTCCTGGGCAAAACCATGGCGCTACGGAGGCGACTTTGGCGATACACCCTCTGATTTAGACTTTGTATGCGATGGGCTCGTATTTCCAGACAGAAGCCTCAAACCTGCAATGGAAGAATGCAGTTTCGTATTTCAGCCGCTCGAAATTGCGCTCGATTGCAGCAGCATTTCGGAGGGTAACTCAGCGAATGCTATATTACTGACCATTCGGTCCCGACGCTCCTTCGCTCCGTTGGGTCCGCTTACCCTCCAATGGCAACTTACTTGCGCAGATCCCAGTGCTCCAGCGCTCCTTGAGGAAGGAAAACTCGATGCGGGTTGGCTAGGCGCCCAGGAGTCAAAGAGCTTTGTGCTTGCACCAAAGTTCTTTGCATCGCAAGAACCATCGTATGGTTTCAAGTTTGCCATCACATCCACAGAGTATAGTATTTTGGTGCGCATTATGGGACCCGATCCGATTCTCAATGGCGAGCGCCTGGAATATGGCAAGGCATCGCAGGTATTGCGATTGCAGGCGACTAAAAAAGCCTGTGCGAAGGGAGTGCCAAAGGATTCTTCTAAACAGCACATCGAAGCGCATTTTTCAAAAGAAGGTTTTATCGACGACATTGTAGGCTTTGCGCCAGAAAGGGAAAAATTTCACTTTTTGCAAAGCTCCTTGAAACCTCTTCTCTTCCGAGCTCCCACACAGAATGATGGCCTTAAAAATTTTATTTCACTCCGCGGGAAGCCCGAATTCGCCTTTTATTATGAGCACAAGGCGATGTATCCATGGCTTGATGTTGGCCTCGACGAGTTGAGTCCATCTGTCGTTCAGGATAGCACCAACACTGCGACCCTTTCGCGGCGAGTAGTTCATCAGCTCGTAAGCAAAAAAAGCATACGATGCGGCACGCTCTCTCAGGAGTGGATTTTCGATGATCCCTCAATGATTACCCTTTGGATTACATTGCGCCTCAATGACTGTGTGCCAGAGTATCCTCGCATCGGTTTGCGAACGCTTCTTGCTCCAAATCTGGTAGAAGTTGAGTGGTTTGGACGCGGACCACACGAAAATTACCCTGATAGAAAGAGCAGCGCCCTGATGGGCAGATATGCAATGTGCCCAGAGGGTCTAATCGTTCCGTACATTGTGCCCCAGGAAAATGGTTCGCGAGGCGATACCAGGTTTGTTGCTCTAAAATTTAAGCAAGCCAATGAGCACATGCAGCTTGTAATTGAAGGAGAAACTCCCTTCTCTTGGTCTATATCACCATATTGTGATGAAGAGCTCTGGTCAGCCCGCCATTGTGACGAGTTACGATCCCTCGAAAGCGCCATGGCTTCTGGCTTCTGGCTGCACATAGATATTGGCCAGCGGGGAGTGGGTACTGCTACTTGCGGACCAGATACACTCGAACGATATCGGCTCCTGCCAGGAGAATATTCCGCAGTATTTCGGTTTTCTGCGCGTGCGCTCTGAAGAGCGCCACGCGAGAAAACCCTCTTTTCGGGATATTATTTGTCAATGTTTGTCGAACGCGATCAGATGCTAAAGTCCATTCGATCAGCGGTATAGCGGCCCCAAGACAGAGCACGCCCTGTAGTCGGCACCCTCGGGGTCCATGCCAAACGCGTTCCAGTAGCTCGGCCTGAATATCTGCTGGACAGGCACGTTGTGCATGGCGACGGGAATGCGCAGCATCGAGGCGAGGCTGATGAGGTCCGCGCCGATGTGCCCGTACGAGATCGCACCGTGGTTGGCGCCCCAGTTCGCCATGACCGAGTACACGTCCTTGAAGGGGCCCGTTCCGGTGAGGCGCGGCACGAACCAGGTGGTCGGCCACGTGGGATCGGTGCGCAGATCGAGGGTGTCGTGGACCTCCGCGGGAAGCGTCGCGGTGTAGCCTTCGGCGATCTGCATCATGGGACCGAGTCCTTTCACCAGGTTGATGCGCGTCATCGTGACGGGCATGCCGCCTTCGGTGAGGAAGTCCGAGGAGTAGCCGCCGCCCCGGAAGTAGCCGAGGCTCGCATAGCGCCACTGTGTCGCCTTGAGCATGGCTTTCGCCTCGTCCGACTCGACCTGCCACCATGGCTTCATCGCGGGCGCGCCGTCGAGGCGCTGACAGCCGGTGCCGTCGAGGCAGGTCGCGCCCGAGTTGATGAGGTGGATGAACCCGTTTTCGGCGAGTCCCGTCGGCTTCCAGCCGGTCACGCGCCGCACCGCCTCCGGACTCCAGTAGGTGCGTACGTCGGAGAATATCTGCGCGCTTCCGGTGAGGAGATGCCCGAAGAGCATCGACACGCCGTTGAGGGAGTCGTTCTCGGTCGCCACGAGGTAGGGCTGGCGGATGCCGTTCCAGTCGAAGCTCGAGTTGAGGATCGTTTCCAGGAAATCGCCGTTGGGGAAGTGATCGGTCCACTGCCGCTGTCCCTGAAAGCCGGCGAGGATCGCGTTGTGGCCGAGCGCTTCTTCGTAGAGGCCCTTGCGGCGCAGATCGGGGTTCCCGATCATGAGGTCGCGGACGATGATGGCCATCTTGACGCTCATTTCCCAGACTTTGTCCTTGTGGGCGCGCGAGTGCTGCTGCGCGGGAGGATTGTTGTCCGGCCCTTCGACGCAATACTTCCTGACCCACTCCAGGGCTCGATGAAATTCCGCGTCAGAGTAGAGCTTCTCGTCGACCCGGCGAGTGATCTCGCTCATGTCGACGTACTCGTTGCGCATGCCGAGGTAGTCGCGGAAGAAATCGGGATTGACGATCGAGCCTGCGATGCCCATGGACACCGAGCCCACTGAGAGATAGCTCTTGCCGCGCATCCACGCGGCCGCAAGCCCCGCTCGGGCGAATCGGAGTATCTTTTCGGCGACATCGGCGGGGATCTTGTCTGTGTCGGTCAGATCCTGCACGTCGTGACCATAGATGCCGAAGGCAGGGAGCCCCATCTGCGAGTGCGCTGCGAGCACCGCGGCGAGATACACCGCACCCGGCCTGTCCGTGCCGTTGAAGCCCCAGACAGCTTTGATGGTGAGCGGGTCAGTGTCCATGGTCTCGGAGCCATAGCACCAGCAGGGCGTCACCGTGAGCGTGACCGCGACTCCCTCGCGGGCAAACTTCTCCGCACAGGCGGCGGCCTCCGCGACTCCCCCGATGGTGGTGTCCGCGAGCACGCATTCGACCGCCTCTCCCGTCGGATGACGGAGATTCTCCGATATGAGCTTCGCCGCAGCTTTGGCCATTCCCATCGTGACGGCTTCGAGCGACTCGCGCACTCCACCGCGCCGTCCATCGATCGCTGGACGGATTCCGACCTTCGGAGTGCTCCCCTTCAGCCGGTTCTCCGCGCGCTGTAAAACGAATTCTTTCAGCTGTTCCATACTGTTCCTCCGATATTGCATTGAGCGCTCATCGCGCAAGCGTATGCTGAATCAGTCTCGTCTTGAAACGGAGTATCTGGGGGGCGGATGGCCACTTCCCCTCAATTCGGTCGATGATGAGGTTGGCGGCGGCCTTGCCCATCTCCGCGATCGGCTGCTGGACTGCGTACCGGCAGAAGCGCAGCAGCGGAGAGTACGGCATCTCGTCGAAGGCGGCGAAGGTGACACGCTTCGCGCGCGCGCTCCCCTCCGAAATGAGATAGTTCGTCGCTCCCAGATGGGTGAAGAGATTGACGATGAACCAGGTGTCGGGGGATTCAGGGTCCTGCAGAATCTCTTCCATCGTTCTGTATCCAAAGGGGAGCGATGGGTTGCCGAGGCGCACGTAGCGTGGTTCGATCTCGAGACCGGCTTCCTCCATCGCCCTGCAGTAGCCTGCGTAGCGCTCCCTCGCAGTAGTCACCTCCGGCCTTCCGCCAAGAAAACCGATCCGGCGATGCCCTTCCCTGATGAGAGCGCTCACGGCCTCGTGCGCTCCGCCCTCATTGTCCACGAGAACCTGGTCCGTCTCGTAGCCCTGGAGCGCGCGGTCGACCACGACGATCGGGATGTCGAGCCTCTTTATCTGGGCAATGTGGGCACTCGAGGCCCCGATCGGGATAAGCACGATCCCGTCGACGAGGCGCTCCGCCATGTGGCGGATGTGTTTTGCCTCTTCCTCCTCCGAATCCCTCGACGAGCTCACGACGAGGGAATACCCGCGAAGCGTGAGCTCGCGGTTCATGCTCTCGGCGATGAACATGAAAAAGTCGCCCGCGAGGTCGGGAGCGAGCACGCCGATAGTGTGCGTACGGCTCGTCTTGAGGCTCCTCGCGACAAAGTTGAGCTTGTAGCCGAGCGACTCCATCGCCTCCAGCACCGCACTCTTCGTCTCATCGCGGACCCTGGGATCATTGTTGAGCACGCGCGAGACCGTTGCGGTTGAGACCTTGGCCCTCTCTGCGACCGTGCGGATGGTGACAGTTTCACGCGACATCAGGCCACCCCCGCGAGCGCGAGCACCGCGATCAGGATCACCGACACAATGGTAAAAAACGTGAGCACACTGCTCACGAACTGTGCGTTCTCTCGATGATACACAGGAATGATGAATGGAGGCGGAAGCGCGAAGAGCAGCATCGCGGCTTTCTGGTGAAGGGCAGAGAATCCGAGGGCCGGGATAACGGCGTACGCGATGATCAGCCCCGCACCCACTGCGATGACGATGCGCATGCCGACAACTCGCAGGATTGTTCGGTCAAAGAGAAATCCACCTCCGAGCGATGCCCCTATCACGATGCAGACGAGCGGTGTCGTGAGCCCCCCCACCATGTCGAACAGCGCGCTCGTAAAGGCGCCGCGCGAAGCGATATAGTCGGCCACACCCGGGATGGCGAGCGAGAGGGCAAGGCCTCCCACGATCGCCCACAATACCTTGGAGCGCAGAATATCGCGCCATGGGAAAGGAGATTGTGATCCAGCCATAGCGCGTGCGCCCCGGCGCATGCTCATCTGCACCATGAGTACCGTAAAGACATAGACGACCTGGCCCATGTCGAGCGCGGCGAAGTCCGAAAGGCGATCGCTCCCGTGGTATCCGGAAAAGAGCGCATACCCGAGCATGCCCGCCTCGAATCCTTGGAACAGGAAGCGCGTCTCGGGCCGAGGAGTGCGTGCTGCGCGGCTGAGCAGCGCGCCCGCGAGCCCCATGACCGCGCATGCCGCGAAGATGCTCGCCGCAAGCAGGATGTTTCGAATATCGGGCCTGAGCTGCAAGAACGCGCGGAACAGAAGGAGCGGCAGCGTAAGATTGGTGATGAGTGCCTTGAGCCCTCCGATGGCGCGCTCTTCCAGCCATCCCCGCGCCGCGAGCAGGTAACCGGCGATCATGAGGATTGCGATCGCCGCAAGAGAACCCAGTGATTGTTCCATACGCTGTTGCGCTCTTTACAGGCCTCAATCCGCAACTGGCGGAACGCCTTTCTTGAGAATGATGTTGCCGTATTTCGCAGTCTCGCCCGTCATGACGACGGCGAAAGCTTTCTTGGATCGCTCGTAGAAGGCGAAGCGCTCCATCCGGGCTATCGGTGGAGTAGCAGGCCAGTAGCGATCTATCGCCTGTCGATAGCGGCGCTCGATTTCAGGGTCGAGCGCGTCGCCCGCCGAAGGCTGCATCATTATGACAGGCGCCTCGACATAGCTGTCCAAGTTGATGAGACGCAGGATGCCGTCGAGGAGGTCTGCGATGCGTATGCCATCCGCCCTGATCACGCGGGGATTCAGCGAATCGCCGCAGAAGAATGCGTCCGCCAGGACGATCTCGTC
>Ga0172375_10005309_pt1 | contig 18655 bp, 15 predicted proteins | sample LakKiv1m_FD_114537 | JGI IMG/M metagenome (GOLD analysis project Ga0172375, IMG submission 114537) | Freshwater microbial communities from Kabuno Bay, South-Kivu, Congo - kab_092012_11.1m | ecosystem: Environmental > Aquatic > Freshwater > Lake | place: Democratic Republic of the Congo...
CTGCCAGCCCGCGCGGGCGGAATGGTGGTGGGACGCCAGGGCTTCGCGAAACCGTCGCCAGCCTTGCTCTGGGGCCCCCGGTAGGTCGCGGCTGCCAGCGGCCCGCGTGCGGGCCAGACGCGACTCCAGAGAGCGACGCCAAGGCTGCCGTCGCCCCCCTGCCCACCCGCCGGTCCGCGGGTACGCCGCCCCGCGGACCGCGATCTTGGCACAGCCCTGGCGGGACGCCCCCCTGCTTGCCGGCCGTCGCTCAAGAGACGATACTACAGCGCCTCGGTGCTGGCGCAAGGGCCCTGTTCGATGACCTCGTGTCCGCCATTCTGCATCACCCGCGCGCGGCTCGTCCTGCCTGGGGAGGGCATGGTCGAAGGGAGCGTGCGCGTGTGTTGCGGCCGCATCGAGGCGGTGGGCGCCGCGGTCAGGCCAGCACCGGGAGACGAGGTCCTGGACGCGGCCGGTCACCGGGTGACGCCGGGCCTCATCGATGTCCATACACACGGTCTCCAGCGCTTCCGCTACGAGGCTGGAGCCGACGAACTGCGCGAGGCCGCTGCGCGTCTGGGCGAGTATGGCTGCACCAGCGCGTACCCGACGCTTCTAGGCAAGCCGGGCGAGGCCTTCCTGCGCCTCCTGGCGGACACCTGCCAGGCGCTCCCTGGCGTGGGCGGCGCGGCCTTGCCGGGGGTGCATGTGGAGGGGCCCTTCCTGGCGCTCACCGGGGCCGGCTGCACGACGGTGCCGGGCGACCTGGGCCTGCTGCGGGACATCCTCGCCGCCGGGCAGGGACGCGTGGCGGCCATGTCCATCAGTCCCGAGGTGACCGGTATCGTGCCGGTGGTCGAGGCCCTCGTGGCGGCTGGCGTGCGGGCCTTCATCACCCACACCGGGGCGACCCTCGAACAGACCCAGCGCGCCATCGCCGCGGGGGCCCATCACGCGACCCACTTCTACGATGTCTTCTACCCGCAGCCCGAGACCGATCTCGGGGTCCGGCCTGTCGCCTGCGTGGAGGCCATCCTGGCGGACCGTCGGGTCAGCGTTGACGTCATCGCGGATGGGGTCCACGTGGAGCCGACCGCGGTGCGCATGAGTCTCTACGCCAAGGGCTGGGAGAACGTGGTGCTGATCACCGACAGCAACGTGGGCGCGGGGCTACCGGCAGGAGAGTACGATACGCCGTGGGGCTTCCGCATCTATGCCCACCCCGACAAGGCCGCTCGCATCATCGGCGAACACAAGTACTCCGGGGCCCTGGCCGGCAGCGCCCTGACCATGGACCGCGGTATGGCCAACCTGCTGCGCTGGTTCGGCGACGAACTCGCCGAGGACCGCATCTGGGCCATGGGTACGCACAATCCGGCCCGGCTCATGGGGCTCGCGGGCAAAGGCTCCCTCCGTCCCGGGGCCGACGCCGACCTGGTGCTCTGGCAGGAGCCGGAACTGAGGCCCCTGCGCACCTGGGTGGGTGGACACTGCGTCTTCGCGAAGGAATAGGGGGAGCCGTTCCGAGTTCGGAGTTGCAGGCACCAAGCACCAAGAGCCAAGCACCGGTCCACGTCAGCGAGGGACAGCCCGCAGGTCTCAGGTTCCGGATTTCAGGTTTCAGGTTTCGGCTCTCAGGTTTCGGATTCGGGGCTTCGGATTTGGATCTTGGGATTTGCCCGGCGTCGCCCGCAGCGACGCCCTCTGGTCACTCGCCATTCCGCCCACTGGGGGTCTGAGCGCTCATGAGTCACTTCACCTGGAAGCCTGCCTCCTTCATCCCGTTCCGGGACCTGGCGGTCATCGCGCGCTGCCGCGCCATCCGGCGGGAGGACCTGTGCGCGCACTGGAACCCTGACTTCCATATCCGCGTCGTCCCGGCGACCGAGCTCGGGTTTCTCTGGCTGACGGACATGTTCTACCGCATCAAGACCGCGGCCGACGCCGGGCGTCCCTGCGTTCTCATCACCCCTCAGCCCTGGCCCGACGGCTACCGGCAACTGGCCTACCTGATCAACCGCTTCCACGTCGACTGCCGGCAGCTCCACACCTTCAACATGGACGAGTACGCCAACGACCAGGGCACCATCGCGCCCGAGACCTGGGAGGCCGGCTTCCTCTACTCCATGAAGCGTCACTTCTACGCCAACCTGGACCCGGTCCTGCGGCCGCCCGAACAGCAGATCCGGGGCCTCAGCAACCGCAACCTGGCCGACTATGGGACCCTGCTGGCGGACCTCGGCGGGGCAGACTGCTGTTACAGCGGCCCCGGCTGGACGGGGCACCTGGCCTTCATCGAGCCCGATGCGCCGGAACTGGACGCCCCGCTGGAGGTCTGGAAGACGTTTGGGCCGCGGCTGGTGACCCTGAGCCCCTTCACCATCGCGCAGAACTCGCTGCATGGTGCCTTCGGCATGAGTGGCGACCTCTGCGCCGTGCCGCCCAGAGCGGCGACCATCGGCCCGGCCCAGGTCATCGCTGCCAAGCACCGTTTCGACATGCACGGCATCACCGTGGATGGCTCCTTCGCCTCCTGGCAGCGCCTGACCTCGAGGTTGGTGCTGCACGGCCCCGTGACCCCGCGGCTGCCGCAGTCCATCCTGCAGACGCTGCGCACGGATGTCTACGTCAGCGAGGCGATCGCTGCCAACATCGAGCCGCGCTGGGACAAGGGATACTGATCGATCCCTCTCATCCGAAACCCGAAACCCGAAATCCGAAATCCGAAATCCGAAGCCCGAAATCCGAAGCCCGAAGCCCATCCCCCTGCACGGAGGCCCCCCATGGGCACATACGACCCGCAACCGTACCAGATCGACCTGCGGCGGTGGCCCGCCATCGTGACCCCGCCTCCGGGGCCGAAGTCAAAGGCGCTCCACGCGCGCTGCTGCCGGCATTTCAAGGGCCTCAGCAGCCAGGTCAAACTCTTCCCCGTCGCCTTCGAGGAGGGCTCCGGCTGCACGCTGACCGACGTCGATGGCAACCGCTACATCGACTTCTCCAGCGGGATCTATGTCACCACCCTCGGGCACTGCCATCCGAAGATCAGCGAGGCGGTCCAGCGCTATGCCGGGAAGCTGATGAACTGCCATGACTTCACCACGGAGATCAAGACGCGCCTGGTGGAGAAGATGGCGCAGTGCCTGCCAGGGGACCTCAAGGGCTACCAGTTCTACGACTGCGGCACGGCCGCGGTGGAGGCCGGCCTGCGAGTCTGCCGGGCCGCCACGCACCAGCACGAGTTCATCAGTTGTTTCTACGACTTCCACGGCAAGACCTACGGCGCCGTGTCCCTGGCCGAGATCCGCTCGCCGGTCTACGGCCCCACCCGCGCGCCGGGCTTCCACATGGTCCCGCGCCCCAACGCCTACCGCCCCCAGTGGAGCAAGCCGGACGGGACCGTCGACACCGACCGCTACCTGGAGTTCTACGAGGAGTATTACGAGCGCGCCACGGCTCACCAGGTGGCGGCCTTCGTCGCAGAGCCCATTCAGGGCTGGGGCGGCAGCGTCATGCCGCCTGACGACTTCTTCCCCAAGCTGCGCGCGTTCTGCAACCGCCACAAGATGCTGCTCATGGCTGACGAGGTCCTCACCAGCATGGGCCGGACCGGCAAGATCCTATGCCTGGAGCACTGGAACGTCCTGCCGGATGTCGTCACCCTGGGCAAGGGCTTCGGCAACGGCTTCCCGGTGACGGCGGTGGCCGTGCGGGAGCCGTTCATGGAGACCTTCGAGGCCATCTCGGCCTCCAGCAGCTATGGCGGCAACCCCATGGCCTGCGCCGCGGCCCTGGCCTGCTTCGAGGTCATCGAGGAGGAGGGCCTGCTGCAGCACGCGCAGGACCTCGAACGGCTCTTCCTGAGGCGCATGGCCGCCTGGAAGGAGCGTTTCAGGATCGTCGGGGATGTCCGCTGCAAGGGCTGCCTGCTCGGGGTGGAACTGGTCAAGGACAGACGGACCAAGGAGCCCTTTGACGCGGCCGGCAAGAGGGTCTACCAGCGGGCCTTCGCCAAGGGCCTGGCCTGGATCCCCGCCGGGCATATCCTGCGCATGAGCCCGCCCATCGTCATGCCCGACGCGGTGGCCGAAAAGGCCATGGACATCATCGAGGAGGCCATTGCCGAGACGGAACAGGCCCTGGGGTAAGCCAGCGCGGCGCACGGAGCCCGGAGCGCGGCGGTTACCAATGGCTGGCCTGTCAAACAGACCGCCGGCCGGCGCCTGGTCGGCCCGGCGGGGCCCCTCAGGAGGTCCAGCCCGCGGCCGACACCGCGCCGACCGCGTAGGGCCCCGTGTCAGACGGAGGGTCGAGTCATGCAGGACGCGAGCCTGTGGCGTTGCTCCCGGTACCGCCTGGTTGCGGCGGTGGCGGCCCTTGCCGGCGGCCTGGCTTCGGCCGGCGTCGTGCTCCTGGACGAGTACTGGGCTCCGGAAATCACCTCCAACGAGGTCGTCGTGGCCGAGACCGACACCACGGTCACGGGCGATCCACAGGACGCCCACAGCGGCGAGGTCGCGGCAGCGCTCTCCAACCAGACCGGCTGGCCCAATGTCCGGTTCCGCGCGGCGGCCATGGTCACCCTGGGCCAGGTCCCCCTGCCCGCCTGCGAAGCCCGGCTGTGGTACCGCACCGACGCCTGGGACGGCCGTTGGCGGCTGGAAGTCTGGGCCTTCGCCGACGGCGTCACCCGGGAGCCGGTGAAGGCCCTCGAGGCCACGCTGGGCGGCGGCGGGACGGAGGGACGCCTGCTGACCGATGGCAAGTGGCACCTGGCCGCCGGCGCACTGGCCGCCACAGAGGCCTATGCCGGACTCCCGAAGGACCGCCCTCTCACGACCTACGTCTGGCTCGTGCCTCTGGACGGCTGGGACAAGCCCCACCGGACCCTGGTCGACCGCTGCGAACTCGGCGTCCCCGGCGCGCCCATCGAGTCGGTCCCGGCCCCGGCCCGACGCGTCCGCGCCAAGCCCGGCACCCAGGCGGTCGGCCCGAGGTGGATCTGGTGGGAGGCCGAAGACGCGGTCCGCCACGATTTCCCGCCCGGGGGAGCCTATGCGCCATTCACCCGTGAGCAGCAGGAGAAGCTCTCCAACGGCGACTGGCTCCAGTGGCATGACTGCACGGGCCACAGTGCCGCCTGGAAGGTCTCCGTGGCCGAGGATGGGACGTACGGGTTCTGGGTCCGCGCTTCGGGTCCTGATGGCCCTTTCCAACTCCGCTGGGACCACCGCGACTGGCGGGTCATCGGACCGGATGACTTCGAGCCGGTGGACCAGACGCTGATCCACGACCGTGGTGACTGGAAGCTCGAGGCAGGCTGGGCCAAGCTCGGCGACCTCTCGCTGGCTGCGGGCGAGCACACCTTCGACCTGGTGGGTCTTCCCGCCGCCGGCGGCTTCGCCATCGACTGCTGGCTGCTGACCCGGGGACGATTCACGCCGAACGGCGTCAGCAAGCCGCCTGGACCGTAAACAGGCCCGTCGGGGGGGCCGCCGTCCTCATAGGCGTTGAGATAAGGGAGTCGGGTACCGGTGCCCCCGACCCACTTCGGGCACGTCCCGGGGGCCTATCTTAACGCCTATGGCCGCCGTCCTGCCCATCCCCCATGGAGGGCAGGACCTCCGCATCCTGCCGCGCGGTTGCGGAGAACCGCGCCTCCAAGGTCGCCGTGCACCGGTCGTCCGGCGGTGGGCCGCGGCCCTACGCCTCGTACGCCGACCGGCGCTGGCGGATGGCGTCCGCGATCTCCACGGACTGCAGGCCGGAGCGGATGTCGCCGGTCGGTCTCCGGCCGGCGCGCAGGTCGTCCAGGAAGCTGGCGTTCTCGCCGTAGAAACCCGAGGCGATGTACATCTCGCCGGCACCGTCGAGGGCGCCGCCGTCCACGTCCGCCACCAGTTCCCCTCGCACCAGGTGCTGCAGCCGGCCAGGGCTGTCGAAGGCCCGCCAGATTGGGATGTTGAGGAAGAAGGTGTGGTCGAAGAGGCTGACCGTGGCCCGCTCGATGATGACCCCCGTCACCGGGCAGAAGCTGATCTGGGCCGTGGCCCCGGAGGCCATCTCGCAGTCCATGAAGAGGTTGGCGACCGTGGGCCCCAGGGCCGGGAACTCCTGGTAACGGAACTGGACCCGCCGATAGGGGGCCCCGGCCAGGAAACGGACGGTGTCGATGCCGTGGATGGCCGTCGTCGCGAAGTCCGCGTCCCGGCGGTTGATGCGGAAGAAGTCATAGCGGATGTTCTGGATGTCGGCCGGCTGGACCGTGCCCTCCAGGCGGGCCTTGAGCTCGCGGACCAAGGGCGCATACCGGCGGTTGAAGGCGACCTGGTTGGGGACACCGGCCTTCTCCGCCGCGGCGATCATGGCCACGCACTCGGCGCGGTTCAGCCCCGGCGGCTTCTCCATCAGCAGGGGGAAACCCATGCCCAGGACCGCGCAGGACAGCTCACAGGTCCTGTCCACGGGCGCCATCAGGCAGACCGCATCGGGCCGCTCCCGCGCGAGCATCTCGCGGAAGTCGACGTCGCAGCGCGCGAAGCCGAAGGCGGAGCGATAGGCTTCCGCCTTGGCCCGATCCAGGTCGCAGCAGGCCGCCAGAGACACGCCCTCGTGCCGCTGGGCATAGCGGCGCAGCGCTGGGCCGTGGGCACTGGTGGAGAGGGAGCCGCAACCGATCACACAGACTCGGAAGGCCATGGGGTACCTCGCGGCGAAGCGGGTTCGTGGGCTGTGGGCTATGGGACCGGTCAGATCCGTCAGATCCGTCAGACCAGCCAGAGCGGCCGGGCCGCTTTGGGCCGCCGGACTACGGGTGTTCCTCCCGCAGCGCGGCCGCGATCGTCCTGGCCGCCGGTTCCACGTCGCACGCCGGCACGTCAAGGTGCAGCACCGCGCGAAGGCGGCTGGGGCCTACCGCCAGCAGGCGCACGCCGCGCTCCTGGCACCGTCGAACCAGCTCGGCCGCGGAGATGCCGCCGGGAGGAGGGCTGAAGAAGACCATATTGGTGCGCCAAGGGGCCGGCTCCACCGGCAGGCCGGCCTCACTGAGCAGGTCGGCCAGGCGCGCCGCGTTGGCATGGTCCTCCTTCAGTCGCTCACGGTTCCGGCTCAGCGCCTCCAGCCCGGCGGCAGCCAGCACCCCCGCCTGGCGCATGCCACCTCCAAGACGCTTGCGCCAGTGACGGGCCTCCAGGATGAACTCGGCATCGCCGCACAGCAGCGACCCCACCGGGGCGCCAAGGCCTTTGGAGAGACAGATCTGCACGCTGTCCACAGCCGCCGTATAGAGGGTGGCGGGGACATCCCAGCGGGCGCAGGCATTGAACAGCCTGGCGCCGTCCAGGTGAACGCGCAGTCCAGCCTGCCGCGCCGCCGCGACCGTCGCCAGGAACGGCTCCGGCGGCACCGCCAGACCGCCGCAGCGGTTGTGGGTGTTCTCGAGGCAGAGCAACCGGCGTGGCGCGTAGTGCACATCCCGGGGCAGGTGTTGAGCGGCCACCGCCGCCGGGGTGGGGAGGCCGCCGCTGTCGTCCAGCGCATAGGGCATGATGCCGCCCAGGGCGGCCATGCCACCGCCCTCGTGCCAGTTGATGTGGGCGTCCCGCCCGACCAGCACCGCACTCCCCCGGCCGCACTGCGTCAGCAGCGCCACCACGTTGCCCTGCGTCCCGGAGGTCACGAACAGGGCCTTCGCTTTGCCCGTAAGGCTCGCCCCCAGTTCCTCCAGCCGCATGACGGTCGGGTCCTCGCCGAACACGTCATCGCCCAGCTCGGCGGCCGCCATGGCGCGCCGCATCGCCGCATCGGGCAGGGTCACCGTGTCGCTACGCAGATCGATCCTGTGCATGCTTGGAGCTCCAGTGCAGGGACGGGCCGCTCTCGCCGTTCCGTGTCTGCCAGGCGGACGTGCCTCGGCTCTGGCACGGGACATCCCGGGGCCCGCGGCCGCGCGGACCCGGCCCTGGCCAGGGCGCCGCCGGGCTCAGGGCCGGCAGGGCATGCGGCACTCGAGTTCCCAGTACTCCGCGCCACGCCCGGGGGGTCCCACCCGGCGCACCTCGAGCGTGAACCGTTTGCCGGCGCTGCGCCAGGCCTCGACCAGCGAGACCCGGCCATAGGCATCCCGGCGGGGTCGCTCCAGCGTGCCCGGACGCCCGAGGTCGATGCCATACTCGGCCGCGATGGCAGGCGCGGCGGCTGAGCCGATCTCAATGACCAGGCGCGGCACGCCCGAGTCGGTGATACAGCGCAGAATCGCCCAACGCACGGGACAGGCCGTGCGCCGGGCATCCAGTTCGGCATAGCCACGGCGGGCAAGGGCCCGGATGACCAGCGGCATTTCGCCGGGCCCCATGCCATGCGCCCGCAGCGGCCCCAGTGCACCCAGGTGCGCCAGCAGCGCCGACACCTCGGCCTCGGCTAACGTCAGCGGCTGCGTCGTGGCCAGGACCCCACTGGGACTCAGGGTCGGGTAGAGGTTGGCGATGGGGACCGTGAGCGGCTTCACCGGCGTGCGGCAACCGGCAAGCACCACGCCTACCCCCAGCGCCAGGAACTCTCGTCTCAACCGCATCCGGACGACCCCCGACTATAGTGAGAGCACAGCGTGAAACCTGCCCGCAAGCGCAAGTGTAGTGGTGCCATGGTAGACTGTCAACGCGGCCTCGAGGCCAGCCCGTCGGCCCTTTGCCTGGACGCCCCGGCTCGAGCCTGCCTGGCCGGGTTCAACCGGCGCTGGACCGAGGCCCTGGGGCGGTTCCGACGGCATGCCGGGGCCCCGTGGTGGGCCCCGGGCCTGGTGCTGGGCCCGGAGTTGCGTGGCCGCTATGAGGCCTACCTGCCCGTGGCCGAGTTCCTGGCCGACCTCTGCCGCCTGGGAGAGCGGGTCCTGCCGCATCCGGCCTGGGTCCCGGCCGTCCTGCGCCGGGGCCGGAGCGGCTGTCTGCCGGCAGCCGGTGCCCCGGCTTCACTCCCCGACCTGTGGGCGGATCTGCCGGAAGCCCTCGCAGGACGGGTCGCATTCCCGCCGGAAGACCTGGAGGCGCTGCTCTGCGCCCTCGCGGACCCGCCCCGCTTCGGCACCGACGCGGACCGCTATCCGGCCCAGCAGCGCTGGCTCGCGGGCGCCTTCACGGAGCAGCGCGGCAAGCCCGTCGCCGTTCTGGACCTGGCCTGCGGCGTCGGCCTGGGCACCTTCGCCACCGCGGCCCTGGCCAGGCACTGCGGCGTCGGCCCGGCGCGGGTCCTGGGGATCACCCTCGAGCCCCTGGAGGCGTGGATGGCAGAGCATCGCTGCCTCCCCCACGACCCACCCCGCGAACGGCGCCTGCGGCAGGTGGCGGGACCCGCCGCCCAGGTGGCATTCCTCGCCGCAGACGTCCGCCACCTCCCCCTGACCGGACCCTTCGCGGGGGTGCTCTGCAACGGCCTGATGGGCGGCCCATGGCTCCACCGCGAGGGGGACATGACGACGGTCCTTGATGAGTCCGCCCGGGTGCTGACGCCGGACGGCTGGATGGTGGTGGCCAACCGCTTCCACGAGGGCTGCCGCGCCGCGGTCGAGGCGTTCATGCGGCACGCCCGGGAGCGTGGCTGGTGGGTGTCCGGGGACTGGCACGACCTGGTGCTGAGGCGTGGCCCCGGGGACCGGCCGTCCCGCGCCGTGCAGGGATGACCCCTCGGTCACTCCCCGCCGCGAGCGATCTCCTTGAAGTCCGCGCAGAACTCCTTGCGCTCGCAGGCGTCGCAACGGGCCCCCATCCAGACCTGGTCGAACTGCGCCATGATGGCCGCCACCAGCCCCGCCTCCGTGGTGACGAAACCGGCCTCGAAGTTGCGGCGGTTGTCGCTCTTGGCGCCGATGCCAGCCCCGGTCAGGTTGGCGCTGCCGCTGTAGGCGGCGCTGCCGTCGACGACGACACTCTTGAAGTGCACCCGCGGGCAGAGCACCCGCTCGAGCCGCTCGATCAGCACCGGGAACCGGTCGAAGTCCGTCCGGAAGTTCGGCCCGGGCTCCTTGGCATGCAGCAGGCGGACCTCGACCCCGGCCTCGATCAACTCCGCAAGCTGTTGCAGGAAGGGCACGAAGCGCCCGCGCCGCTCGATATAGAGGTCTTTCAGATCGGCGGTGGCGAGCCAGAGGTAGGAGTGTGCCTGAGGGACCATCTCCAGGATGACGCGACGGTAGATGTCGCGGTCGGTGATGAACTCGGTGGTGCCCCGGTCGGCCATGGGCGCCTCACGGTTTGAGGTCATTCAGGAGCTGGTCGCGGATCCACTCATTGAGCTGCTGGTCGCCGCTGGCCTGCATCCATTCCACCAGGCGCCGGCGGAGGCCCCGGACGACCTCGCGGCAGCCCGGGTCACCGATCCGGTTGCGGAGCTCGCCGGGGTCCGTTTCGAGGTCGTAGAGCTCGTCCTCGGCGGTGGCATTCCAGACATACTTCCAGCGCCGCTCGCGCACCATGCGCTGCGAGTAGAAGCCGAACTGGTTGCCGTAGTACATGCTGAACGCGTCCGAACGCTCCGCCGCGGACGCGCCTTGGAGGATCGGTAGCAGGCTGGAGCCCTGGAAAGCCTCGGGAACCGGCGCCCCTGCCACCTCGCAGAAGGTCGCCGCCAGGTCGAGGGCGTGGATCACGAAGGCGTCGCAGGTCCGCCCGGGCCGGGCCAGGCGCTGCGGCCAACGCACCAGGAGCGGCACCCGGGCAACATCGTCGTACATGACGTAGTGCTTGTCGATGAGGCCGTGGGACCCGCACAGGTCGCCGTGATCCGCCGTGTAGACCACGATCGTGTTCCCCGCGAGCCCGAGCTGGTCGAGGGCCGCGAGGACCCGCCCCACCTGGGCATCCAGCAGGCTGACTTCGCCCAGATACCGGGCCACGGTCGGGGCCCAGTCCTCCCAGGGGCGGCCGTCGATCCGCCAGGTGCGCTGCTGCTGGGCCTGGATGAACGGCTTGCCGAGCAGGGAGTCCTCGAACCCTGGCCAGGGCGGGATGCCGGCCGGATCGTACATCGAGGCGAAGGGCTCCGGCACGACGTTGGGCAGATGCGGTTCCGAGGTGTCCCAGCGCAGGAAAAAGGGTTCTCCGCGGCCAGCGGCCCGGCCCAGCATGGCGACCACCTGTCCCGCCTCCCAACCCAGACGCGATTGCTCGGGGGCGATCCCGGGATCGGACTCGCCGAACCAGCCATTGCGATGCGGCACGGGCGGCAGCCCGGAGGCCTTCCGCCAGGCCCCATAGCTGCCCCCGGGGTTGGACTCGTGGAAACCGAAGGCAGCCGGGGGCTGACCCGCGCTCACCTGCCACTTGCCGACGTGGCCGAGCCAGTAACCCGCGTCGGCCAGTTGGCGGCTGAACGAGGGCAGACCCCGCGTGTCGGGGTGCGGGATGCCCAGCCCGTCGTTCATCAGGCACTGGTGTCGCGACGGCCAGCACCCGTGCAGCAGGCTCGTGCGGGCCGGGACGCACACGGGCGCGGGGGTGAAGGCGTGGCGGAAGGTCAGCCCTTCGGCCGCCAGCCGGTCCAGGGCCGGGGTCCGTACCACAGGATGGCCATGGGCCCCGATGGAATCGTAACGGTGCTGGTCGCTGAGCACCAGGACCACGTTCGGCCGGGCCGCCTGCTGACCATCCCTCGTCGCCATCCGCCTTGCCTCCTTCGCCACCCGTCATCCTCGGTCTGCGGCACGCCGGTTGCCCGCGAACGGTTCCTCGTCGCGGAAATCGGGCGCAAAGCCCTCGTCACCGTAGTCCGGCTGAATGAACGCATGCTCGAAGCCCAGATCCTCGGCCAGGGCGCAGACCTGCTCATACTCCTGGCGCGGCACCGGATGCGTGAGGAAACCGGCCTTCAGGCACGCTGGCATGGGCCGGTACTGGCTCATGATGGAGAGGGGCAGTCCGGGGCCGAACTCCCGGTGCAGCAACCGCAGCAGCCCAAGACTGCTCTCGACATAGCCGGGCAACACCAGGTGCCGCACCAGCACGCCGCGGCGGGCCACGGTCTGGAAGGTGTCGTCCCAGGGCTCCAGGAAGCCCACGGCGGCGACCATCTCCCGCAGCGACGCCAGGGCATACTCGGCGTAGCGTTCGTCCCCCATGCAGCGCCGGGCCAGGTCCGGGTCGGTGAACTTGAAGTCCGGCAGGTAGATGTCGATGACCTCGCGGTACTCCCGGACCCTCTCCGGGCGCTCGTACCCCGAGCAGTTCAGCACCAAGGGGATCTGCACACCCGCCGCCCGCAGACGCCGGCATAGCTCCCGCACGTGCGGCCAGACGTGCGTCGGGGTCACAAAGTTCAGGTTGTGGACGCCCGTCGCCACCAACTCCAAGGCGCGGACCGTCAGGTGTTCGAGGGTGACCTCCTCGCCAAACCCCTCCCGGGAGATCTGCCAGTTCTGACAGAAGAGGCACCGGCAGGAACACCCCGCAAAGAAGATCGTCCCCGAGCCGCGCGTGCCGGACAGGGCCGGCTCCTCACCGTGGTGCGGCCCGATGGAGGCCACCCGGCACACCGCTGTCTCACCACAGACCCCGCGCTGGCCGGCAACCCGGTCCACCCGGCACAGGCGCGGGCAGAGCATGCATTCGCGGTATGGGCTGAGGTCCATGGCGACAGGGTCCTGGAAAGCGTGCCCGGGTACCATACCGTGGCCCCTGTCGAGCGCCAGGCGCTGGCGGAGGGTGCCGAACGGCGCCAGCGCGGTCGCCAGGTCGTCCAGGCATCCCGCAAGCGTCCGCTTCGCCGCCCCCGGGGCCTCGTCCCCGCCGGTCCCAGGCCTCCCATCGGTCCCAGGCCTCCCATACCCCTGGTCTGGCGGCGCGTTGTGGGGACAGGGGACGCACCGGGCGCATCAGGCAGATCAGACGGATCGGACGGATCGGACGGATCACGGGGACAGGCACGGAAGACTGTGGTTCTGGTGGATGCACAGTCGAGCGGCTACATTGGCCCCGGAGTTCCGCAGGCCCTGCGCGCGGCCCGGTCCGCTCGGCAGGTTGCGGGAACTCGACGGAGACATCGGTTTCATGCGTCGCAGCCGGCAGTTTGCCAGCCTGGCGGCCCTGGTCAACCGCCGGGGCGGCATGGTCTGTGTCAGGCCGCCGGAGCCGCGCTTCGATGCGGCCCGGCGGGTGCGTGTCATGGGGATCGACACGGCCCTCCGGGTCACCGGTTTCGGGGTGATGGACTGCGAGGGCAACCGCATGGTCGCGGTGGACTGCGGCGTCATCCAGACCTCGGCCTCGGAGCCCTTCAGCGAGTGCCTGCGGCGGTTGGCCGGGGGCATCCGTGAGCTGGTCGAGACGCACGCGCCCGACGAGGTGGCCATCGAGGGCGCTTTCTACTGCCGCAACGTGCGGACCACCATGGTGCTGGGCTCGGCCCGCGGAGCGGTCATCGCGGTCCTCGCCGAGCGCGGCATCCCGATCTACGAGTACGCGCCGCGACGGGTCAAGCAGTCTGTCTGCGGCTTCGGTAACGCCACCAAACAGCAGGTGGCGCTGCTGGTCGCGCAGTTTCTGAAGATCGACGTTGGGAACCTGCGGGACGATGCCACGGACGCCCTGGGGCTGGCCATCTGCCACGCCCAGACGTGTCGTGTGGCCGGTGGCTTTGGGGTGCCCGAGAGGCTGTAGCGCCGCTGGCCATCCAGGCAGTCCCGTTCACGGAGAGCACGCATGATGGCGACCTCCTCTCTCCCAACCAGCACCGGGCCAGCCGTATCGCCGGCTGAGTTCTATAACGCCCTGGCGCCCTCCTACGACCGCATGATGCACTTCCGGGAGCGCGTCCAGCACGCCAGCCGACTGGTGACAGCCCTGGCGCGCCGTTTCGAGCCCTGCCCTGCCGTCGGCATCGACCTGGGCTGCGGGACGGGTGCCTTCGCCTGTGCCCTTGCCGGGATGGGTTACCACGCCATGGGCATGGACATCGCCGAGGAGATGATCTCCCAGGCGCGTGTAAACGCGGCACACCTGGAGGTTGCGGCGACCTTTGTAAGCGGTCGTCTGGAGGATCTGCCGTCTCCCTTCGAGCCGGGGAAAGCGGGGCTGGTCCTCTGCCTGGGCAACACCCTGCCGCACCTGCTGGCTCCGGCCGATCTCAGCCGTGCTTTCACGGGTCTGGCCCACCTGCTGGCACCTCACGGTGCCGCCGTCGTGCAGACCCTCAACTACGACCGCATCCTGAGCCAACACGAGCGCATCGTCTCGGTAGACCGCGACGTCGAGGCCACCTACATGCGCTTCTACGACTTCCTCGAAAACGGGCTGCTGCGCTTCAACCTCCTGCGCGTCTCCTGGCAGGGAGAACAGGCCCGCCCGGAGCCCCTTCTCAGCGTGAACCTGCACCCATACCGTTACCGCGCTCTGGTGCAGGCTGCCGGGAAGGCCGGTCTGGAGGTCGTGCTGGCCGCGGGCGACGGGAGTCTCGCGCCCTACGACGAGGCCACATCGGACACCATCCTGCTGGCCCTCTGCCGAAGGCGGGGTCGCTAACGCATCACCCCTGGCCGCGCAGGGCTGTCTCATTGCCACTGTTCCCGCCTTGGCTTCAACCGTCGGCGGAGAGTGGAGCGGCCCCGCAGGCGCGGGGCCACTGCTCCCGCGGCCGCGGGACCGCGGCCTTGAAGGCCTCGACCTTGGAGCAGCCCCCCTGGCCGTGCGACGAACGTTGACGCCTGCGGTGGCCCAGGCTACAGTGCAGACCCGTGGGCCCGCAGAAGGCGACCCAGCGACACGGCACCTGCCATAAGCCGAGGCACTATGAAGACGACCGCGCTCCGCATCTATGGTAAGATGGACCTGCGCCTGGAGACGTTCGACCTCCCGCCCGTGGGCGAGGACGGTATCCTGGCCGAGGTCATCTGCGACTCGATCTGCATGTCGAGCCACAAGGCCGCCAAGCAGGGCCCCGACCACAAGCGCGTGCCCAAGGACTGCGCCACAAACCCCACCCTGATCGGTCATGAGTTTTCGGGGCGCATCCTGGAAGTCGGCCGGCGTTGGCAGGACCAGTTCGCACCGGGGGACCGCTTCGGCATCCAGCCGGCGCTGATGTACAAGGGTTCCCTCGATGCCCCGGGCTACAGCTTCACCACCATTGGCGGCGATGCGACCCACGTGCGCATCCCCTCCGCCGTGATGGAGATGGACTGCCTGCTGAAGTACACCGGCGAGGCCTTCTTCCTGGCCTCCCTCAGCGAGCCGGTCAGTTGCATCATCGGCGCCCTCAAGGCCCAGTACCACATCCCGCCGGGCGTCTACGACCACCAGATGGGCGTCCGCGAGGGCGGCACCTGCGCCTGCCTGGCCAGCGCCGGCCCCATGGGTATGGGCCTGGTGGACCTCCTCCTGCACGGGTCGCGCAAGCCGTCCCTGGTCGTGGTCACCGATATCGACCAGGGCCGCCTCGACCGCGCCGCCTCGATCCTCACGGTGGCCGACGCCAAGGCCAACGGCGTCGACCTCAGGTACGCCAACACCAAGACCGGCGGCAACCCCACCCAGGACCTCCTCGCCCTCACCGGCGGCCATGGCTACGACGACGTCTTCGTCATGGCCCCCGTCGCCCCCGTGGTGGAACAGGGCGACGCCATCCTTGGTCGTGACGGCTGCCTGAACTTCTTCGCCGGCCCCACGGATGCCGCCTTCGCCGCCCGCTTCAACTTCTACCATGTGCACTATGGCGGCACGCATATCGTCGGCACCAGCGGCGGCAACACGCAGGACATGCGCGACGCTCTGCAACTCATGGGCGCCGGCCGCATCAACCCGGCCATGATGATCACCCACGTGGGCGGGCTGACGGCGGCCCGGGAAACGACCCTGCACCTCCCGGATATCCCCGGCGGCAAGAAGCTGATCTACACCCAGGTGGACTTCCCGCTGACGGCCATCGCCGACTTCGGCAAGCTCGGGCAGACCGATCCCGTATTCGCCGAACTGGACCGCATCTGCACGGCCAACAATGGCCTATGGAGCCTGGATGCCGAGCGCGTGGTCCTGGCCCGGATGCCGCCTCTGAAGCAGGCCTGATGCCACCTGGGCCCCGGCCGCACAGCGTCGCTGGAGCGGCCGCGGCACCAGGAGGGAATGCCCCCGCGGTCAGGGCTCCCGCGGTCGCGGGACCGTGGGCGCTCCACCGCGGGGCGACAGCCTGGCCGGAGCGGATCCGCCTCCCTCACTCGTGCTCCAGCCGCGCTTCCGGCGGCAAACCCTTGGCCTCGAGGAAGTCGCCGCGGACCACGTAGAGGTAGCTGAGGGCGGTGGCGAAGGTGACCCTGGCCCGGAGTTCCTCCCGTTCCGCCGACGCCAGGGACTCCTGGGCGTCGAGGACATCCAGACTCGAACTGCGCCCGATGCGGAAGCTCTTCTCTTCGGCCTGCAGAAGCGTGGCGGCCAGTTCCCGGGACTGCCGCGAGGCCTCGACCTGGGCTCCGGCCGTCGTAACCTCCTCGAAGGCGTCGGCCACCTCGCGCATGGCCTGGTCATACACCGCCTGGCCCTGCGCCACGGCCCGGCGTCGTTCCATGCAGGCGGCACGGTAGCTTCCTTCCGCCGCACGGTTGCCCAGCGGCACCTCGAGCCGGACCCCCGCATGCCAGGTCTGGTAGTCGGTTCCACCGAGATCGCTGCGGCTCTCGTGCCACGAGTCGTCCAGGCCACTCAGCGCCAGCCCGCCGAAGACCTGCAAGGTGGGCAGGCGCTGGTTCCAGGTGTAGTCTTCCCGCCGCTCGGCCCGGGCCCTGACGATCTCCGCCCGCTGGCAGTCTGGACGATGGGTACGGGCTGCCTGCAGGGACTCCCCCAGGACGGGTACGGTGCCGGAGCTCGGGGGGACGTCCGCCACCTCGAACGCTGCGCCCGGCTGCCCTGCCTGGAAGACCCCGAGCTGGCGCAGCAACCGGTTCCTCAGCAGGTTGATCCGGCTCCTGGCGGAGACGATGGAGACCTGCTGCGATGCGGCACTGGAGCGGGCCCGCGTGATCTCGATGGGTGCCGACTCACCGACCCGCACCTGGGCTTCGGCCACGGCCACCAGCCGGTTCGCCCGGCCGAGTTGCTCCTCGCGGACTTTCAGGTCGGCCTCGGCGAAGAACAGGCTCCAGTAGACCGCCTCAACGTCGTACAGCGTGCGGGACACCAGGTCCCGAACCGCCTCCTGCTCCAGGCGCCAGGCGTCCCGCGCGTCCAGGATCTCGTGACGGTTGACGTCGAGACCGAGGTCACGCAGGAGGTCCTGGTAGAGGGTCACGCCCGTGCCCGTGGCCACGGACGGGTCAAAGGCAGTGGTGGGGTCCTCCGTATCCGTGTAGCTGGCTGTGCCGGCCAGCTCGACGGAAGTGCCCGTGGCGAAGCGTTTGCGCAAGCCCGATGAGAAGGCGCCTTCGCGAGTCTCGGTGGCGTCCTTGGGCAGCGTGTCCTGCGGATCGTCGGCCTGAGTCCAGCGGTCCTCCGCGAAGAGCACAGGGTCGAACGGGCCCTTGGCCGCCAGGATCCGCGCCCGGGCGGCCTCGGCGCCAAGGCGGGATGCGAGGAGGTCCTGGTTGTGCCTGAGCGTCAGGTCGAAACAGTCCTTGAGCGTCAGCCTTGCCGGCAGGGCTGAGACGGGGCTGCTGTCCTGGGCGCCGAGGGCCCATCCGGCCAGCATGCATGCCGCGAGCCACCTGAGCGCGCCGTCCCTGGTCCCCATGGGTATCCTCTCGTTCCGCTAGCGCACGCGGATCCGGCCGCGGGCTGTGGTTCCGGTGACGGTCTGGGCGTCCAGGGGTTGCTCCGGCACCAGCCGGGCCCAGACCGAGTCCGGCTGGACGGCGCCGGAAGGCGACTCGGTGCCAGCCCCCGCATGGTCCAGGGTGGTGGTGTGCATCCCCACCTGGGTCACCCGGGCCCGCACCTCGCGGTAAGAGTTGGCCGGCACCCGGATCACGGCGGTCTGACCCACGGAGACGTGCCGGGCGTCCTCCTCGTCCACAAAGGCGTCAATCCAACGAGGCTTCGACCCATCGGCCAGCAGAACCAGGGCGTCACCCATCCGACTGGTCTCGCCGACGTCGGCGAACACGCGCGTGACGGTGCCGTCCATGGGGGTGGTGATGTCGACGTCGGCCAAGGCCGCGCAGCGTCCCTCCACGACGGCCTGCTGGCGGCGCACCTCGGCGGCGGCGGCTTCGCTCTGCTGGCGAGCCACTTCCACTTCTCGCTTGCGGGCTTCCGCCTGGCGCAGCAACGCTTCGGCCTCGCGCAGTTCGGCACCGCGCACCTCCAACTCGGAAGCCAGGCGGCGGATATCCTGTTCACCCAGGCGCACCTGCGCACAGGCCGCACGCTCCTGCTCCAGGGCATGGCGGGCGCCATCGATCTCTTCGACCCGGGAGCCGGCCTGCAGTCGCTGCAGGGCCAGCTCCGCTTCCCGGAGGGCGTGGGTCTGGGTCTCCAGACGCGTCTTGCGGACCTCGAGGATGTACTGTGAGTCGATGCCTTCGGTGACCAGTTCCCGGCTCTGTTTGACCTCCAGTTCGCAGAGGGCCAGCGTCGCCTTGGCCGAGGCGACCCGTTCCCGCGCCGCGTCGACGTCCTCCGAACGGGGCCCGGCCTCGAGTTGCTGCAAGGCGGCCTCCTTCGTGGCGACGGCGGCCTCCGCGGCACGGATCTGTTCAGGC
>Ga0172375_10005313_pt1 | contig 18646 bp, 14 predicted proteins | sample LakKiv1m_FD_114537 | JGI IMG/M metagenome (GOLD analysis project Ga0172375, IMG submission 114537) | Freshwater microbial communities from Kabuno Bay, South-Kivu, Congo - kab_092012_11.1m | ecosystem: Environmental > Aquatic > Freshwater > Lake | place: Democratic Republic of the Congo...
TATCTTTTCCAGAAGCGGTATGATTACAAGGTCCTGCTGAAGGAAGCCAGCCAGGAGATGGCGACGATTAAGAGTCTTCAGAAATTGGCCAAGGTTGTCGTCGCGTTTTTGATCAGAAAAGCCCGTATTTCCAGAGTCGTTTTGTTTGTTTATTCCGATAAAGTTGAGGGGTATGGAATGGCCGCCTGCAGGCCTTTTTACCGAGGGGATTTCAAATTTTTGAGGGGTACGCATCCGATTGTGGATTGGTTGAGCCGTATCAAGAAGCCGGTATCAAAAGAGGAATTGAAAAGCTACGCGCAAAAGGATAGCGATCCTCAAAAGGCGGAAGTTTTCGAACAGGTCATTGCATTGATGGCGGAGTTCAAAGCTGACGTCGTGATTCCGAGTTTTCTTTATATGGAAGACGGGCGGAAAAATGCGGCGGGGCATCAGGCCCTTTTAAGATGTCTTCTGTTCCTTGGGCCGAAGAAATCGGATGAAGAATACAGCCAGGAGGATTTGGATGTGTTTTTTACCATCGCGCAGGAATCGGCGATCGCGGTTGAAAACGCGCGTTTGTACGATGAGGCGGTAAACCGTTCGTATGAGCTCGAGGAAATGAATGAAGAGCTTCAGGCGATGAATAAGAGGCTCCAGGTGACGCAGGCCTCGCTCATTGTGGCCGAGAAAAGCGCGACGATGGTGGGGATGGCCAAGGCCATTGGGCATGAGGTCAATAATCCGCTTTCCGCGGTTATTTACCGGTCTCAAGCGATCGAAAAAGATGGAGTGGGCAAATTGCAGGAATGGGCGAAAAAAAACGACGGCGCGCTGTCGGACGCGGACCGGGAGTTTTTGAATAAGATATTGGCGAATATGAAGGATCATGCCGGGAGGATTAAACGTTCAGGAGACCGGATTGCCGTGGTGGTGAAGACGTTGACCAATATTATGAAAGAGGCGAAGGGGGAAATGGGCCCGCTCAGTCTGACTGTGCTTTGCCGGGAGGCGATTGAAGCGACGAGGTTTTCGACTTATGAAGAAAATCTTTCGAGCTGTGAGATCAAGGAGTCGATTTCCGCGAATATTATTATTTACGGAAATCTGGAGCAATTGATCCAAGTTTTCGTGAATTTAATCAAAAATGCTTATGAGGCGATGCTCAATCAAAAAGAGCGGCGGATCGAAATACGGGGCGGCGTGGATCCGCGTGTTCCGGGGATGGCCCGCATCGAAGTTGCCGACAACGGTCCGGGAATCCCGCCGGAAACGCTTCCCAAAATCTGGCAGCAGGGATTTTCCACAAAGAAGAAAATGGATGATAGTATTGGAGCGGCCGGGCAGGGGCAGGGACTTTTTATCTGTAAACACATGATTGAATCCGTTCATAAGGGGATTCTGACGGTTGAAAGCGCGGCAGGAAAAGGAACCACGTTTATCATGAAGCTTCCATTGGCGGAGATCGGACGGGATGCCTGAAGCCCTGATTGTGGATGACGAAGAAGATATTTGTGATTTTTTAAGCGCGATGCTCGCGGAAAAATTGGGCTTCGGCGTTCAAACCGCGTTGTCCGGAGATGAGGCCCTGCGCCTGATTTCCGAAGGCAGTCATGATTTTTTTCTGATTGACCTGAAGCTTTCGACGTCCGTCACCGGACTGGACGTGATTCACGCGGCCCGCGAGAAATGTCCTAAAGCGATCGTGATCGCGATGACGGGGTATGTCGATGTCGCCTTGATGCAGAAAGCCGAGAAGATGGGGATCAAGGACTATTTTGAGAAACCCGATGATCTTGCGCCTGACGTGTTTGAGCGGAAAATCAGGGCGTTCTTTCCTGGAACCACTTTGAAAGGAGAATCCGGATGAAGGAAGTGCGGCAGACGATTTTGATCGTTGATGATGATGAGGAAATCGTGGACCTCTTGCGGGACCATTTCAAAAAAAGAAATTGTGAAACGATCGCGACGACTGATCCCGTGACGGTGGTCGATAAACTGAGGAATTTTTCGGTCAAACTCATGCTGCTGGATCTTAAAATGAGGAACCTCGACGGGTTTGAGGTCCTGGACAAGATTAAGGCCGCCGGGTTGCGCCTGCCGCCTACGATTATTATTACGGGATTCCTTCCGAAATATCAGGAGCGGCTGGAGGCTTACGATATCGATCCGGAGGATGTCATCACGAAACCGTTTGATTTCGACATGATGGAAAAGTCCATTAATCAGAAATTGGGCCAGCAAATTGTCATTGAGGAGGTCGGCAGTGAGTATGAGGATCTGATTTACACAAAGAACCGCTGCCGTATCGGGATTGTGGAGGATGAAAAGGATATTCTGAACGATTTTTCAGAATTTTTCGAGGAACGGAATTACAAAGTGTCCTGTTTCGGAGACGGGACCTCGGCGTATGAAGGGCTGAAAAAGAAATCGCTGGATATTCTTTTTGTGGATATAAAACTTCCGGGGATGCAGGGCGATCAGCTGATCGAGAAGCTGATGGATTTGCCGAACCCGCCGCACATGATTCCCATTTCCGCTGATCCTATGCCCGCGGAGATGCAGAAGAAACTCAAAGACCTCGGGTGCAGGGAATTTATCTCAAAGCCTTTCGATATCGTTGAATTGATTGAACGCGTAAAGACGGTCGCGATACAAAAGGGGTTGCTGGGCTAGAAGATAATTGGCGGGTGCGTGGCGATGAATAATTTGCTCGGCTTGGCGCCCGGGTTTGTGAAGATGTAGCCCAGCGATCCGTCGAAATAAACGCTGCCGCCCGCCGTTAGAAATGCTTTCCGGTTTTTCCCCACTTCGACGAGAAGTTCTCCGTCTTCCAGATATACGGCGATCATGGCCTGGTCGCTGCGCCTCCAGGTGACTCGCCGGATCCCGCCTTTGGGCTCGATATACATTTCCGACATGTGGAAGCGGTTACCGGTTCCGGGGAAAAGGGTCGATTTGATCCGGACGCCCAGATAATGATGATAGTCGATAAACGCGCGGTCATGCGCGGTGGCGAGATGAAAATAGCCTTCGTCTTTTCCTTCGGCAAGGTCCAGGAATCGCTGAAAAGGCATTTTCAGCGCCCGGGTGATTTTTTCGATTTTGTCCCAGTAAACAACTTGATCCGCCCGCGTGGTATTTTCCAGGTATTGAAGGCTTTTTTCATCGAGACCCGTGAGATAAGAAAGCTCCGCGAATGTCAGAATGCGTGTTTTGGAATCGGAATAAAGCTTCCGGATGCTGCGAATCGCTTTTCCGATCGACAGCTTTGAATCGCGGGATTTTGTTTTTCCGGTTCCGGGCGTTCTGGAAGGAGAAAGAGAAAAGACCAGGCAGAACCGGAGCGGGTTGTCTTTGTCCTCATTGATAAAACTGTGCGGTTTGTCTCCCCGGAACGAAAATCCCTGATTACCGAAGAGATGAATTTCATTCGCGGAATCGTAAACAATTTTCAGAGTGCCCCGCTGCACAAAACCCGCGATCTGATTGGGGTGGCCAAGACGCGTCTCCGGGATTTTTCTCCCCGGCTCGATGTCGACCAGAGCGAAATGAAAATGATCGGGAGAGTGGACCGGCGGTGAGGAGAAATCCATGCGGAAGCCGTCATGGAAAAAGGTGTTTCTTTTGAACCAAATGTCCTCTCTTCTTTTTCGTTTACGCGCGCCTTCGGAAACCGGTTCTGCCAGTTTCATGACAAAAAAGTTGCCCGGGTACCACTCTCTGGCTTCGAGGATAATGTCCCGGGTGCCGACGCGAAGGGCCCGGGCGATCGCGTCAATATTTGAGATCTTGGTGAATTTCGAATAACCGTTTTCCAGCGTTTTTAAAGCGGGAAGTTTCATCCCCGCGTTTCGGGCGAGTTCCTCCTGCGTCATTCCCATCCGTAATCGAATCTGTTTAATGGCGAGGCCAAGATCAAGGTTCGGAGAGGAAGGGAAATTGGGGTGCCGGGTTTTGATCGCTTTTATAAAATTTTCGTACATGGCCGTCCGTTTTTTGAATTTTTTTTCGCGTTCATCCGAATCGCGAAACTTTTCTATACCCCTATTCTAACGCATGTTAGAAAGGATTTCAATGATTACATTAAATGGAAATAAAAAAACATATTTTAGCTTCCTTGACAATGGAAAAATGGCCGGTTACGGTTGGAGTGAAGCTTGAAATGGAGATTATGAAAAATGAGCCGAGATTTCGGAGGATTTAATAGAATCGAAAATATAGAAATAAAAAAATCTATACAAACGGATCAAAAGTGGCAAAGACTCTTCGAAGGCTGGTTCAACAATCATATGATGATTTTATTGATGGCGATTCAACTCGCGGAGAAGACGGCGGAAGGAATGAAAGGGAATGTTGGTTTTTTTCTGGAAGATCTTGAGCATCATTATATGGATTCCCGGTCCGGGAAAGAGGTTTGGGACGCTTTTCGGTGGCTTCGTGCGTATCTGCGGGTTTATCCGGGTTTTACGAAAGACCATTCACGGAGAGCGTTGGAAATGGTGGGACGGATTTATGACGCAATCGGCCGTGAGAATGCTTCTTTGAGGAATCCCGTGGCGGAAATGAAAAGAATGGGAAACCGTTCCGAACGTTTCATGAAAGAATCAGGCGTGATTGTGAATTTAAAACCTGCCTGTCAGGCGGGCTGAGAGAGGAGAAAATGATGAATAAGAGAAGCCGGAAAAATATCGCCGCGTGGCAGATACGGAAATATTGCCGCCGGTGCGGGCGTTATCTGAGGCGAGTGCGGATGATTGAGCGTGAAATCGGCGGATGCATTGAAGCCTGCTAATGCAAAGTTTCGAAAGTGGAATGTTAAAGTAAATTTTAACGGGAGGGAGCGCTTAAAATGAAAATCTACGTGCGATCTACCAGCGGAGAATACTGGAAGATCAAGAAATTTCTGAACCGCTTGGCCTGGATGTTCTGCCATGGGAAAGGAGAGGGGCTTTCGTTGCAAATCATGAAAGGAATGTTCCTTTCTCTGGAGGGTTCTTTCTTTAGGGGGTTCGAAACGGAAAAAAGAATTAACAGGATTTTCTCGATTCTGGAGGACCGGTCTTCCGGCCCGGAGCAAAGGAAGGAAGGCCTGTCCTTGTTGAGAAGCCTCTTTCTGTTTTACGGAGTCGGTTCGATTCATTTTCCGGCATGTCACGAAGACTCGGATGCGCGCAAGCAGGTCTCCTGCTGCGTCTGATGTTCTTTGGATAAGCAGGAGATTGCATGATGTCGGAATCGGGGCATGATATTGTAAGCCTTCTCTACTCCGTGAAGGGAATGATTGAGACGCATCTCGCGCGCGTGGAGGAAGGCGGATTTTTCCGCGAAACCGAAAGGCTTTGGCACGCGGAGGAAGTGTTGAAACGGAGTTATTCCAAAGCGGATTCGGCGATTCAGATTACCAAGCGGTTGAGAGCGGTTGCCGAACCGGAGAATGCCTGCCGTGTGTTTCGCGTGAAGACTTCCGTGAAGTCCTCATGGAGAAAGATCGCGCGCGATTTGCGGGAGAAATTTCCGGATTCTGAAATCGAATTCATTGAAAGAATCCCGGAAAAATTTCCGATCGTTTTATGCGATCGAAGCCATTTTCACGAAATCCTTTTTCAAATCGCGCAAAATGGCGTTCAGGCCATGTCGGAGAAAGCAAAAGCGGGCCATTGTCAGAAACTGGTTATCCGGGCCGAAGAATCGCTGACTCAGCAGGAAGCGCCTTGCGCTATTATCACGCTGGCAGACACGGGATCCGGAATTCCTGTTGAGCGGATGGGGAATATCTTCCAGCCTTTTTTTACGTCAAAACCCTATGAGCAGGGAAACGGACTGGGGCTTTACCTGGTCAGCCGGCTGGTGGTCAAGAACCGGGGAAAAATTAAAGTCGCGAGCTATCCCGGATTCGGAACCACCTTCACGCTCGAATTTCCGGTTTTGACGCGAGAAATGACGGCCCGGCCGAAATGATTTCCGGGAAAAATACAGGTGCTTTTTAAAAACGGAATTTGTTGATTTTCAAATAAAAATCATTACACTATACGGGCAAATTGATTGGGATTGTCGATGTCGTGTAATTGTAAATGTCGTTTTATGGGAATAGATCAATTCCATCGGTTTTCTAACCCCTTATATGCACGCCAGTTAACACACTGGAGACGTAGCTCAATTGGTTAGAGCTCCGGACTGTCGATCCGGAGGTTGCGGGTTCGAGCCCCGTCGTCTCCGTTTTTTTCTCAATACATTGGGGCTCGAAAAGAGCCGCCGAGCTCTTCAATGGAGGTGCGACCTGATGGAAGCACCGACGACCATCGAGGCGGCGAGTGGCCTACCGGAGGCGGAATATCGTAGAAATTTACGCGAGTAAATTTCGGAGATTTTGATGAAGCCAGAGGAGCCGAGCCCCGTCGTCTCCGTTTTTTTAGAGGTTGTTCAGGTAATATTCGGTGAGGAATTTAAATTTCGGTTTTCCCTGAGGCTCTCCGTTTAAATATTCTTCTTCCGCCATCAAAGGGCCGTGTTCAAAATAAACTTTTATTTTTCCATTCAGTAAATTGTTCTGATAACTGCCTTCCAGAAGTTTCTTCCCGCATTCATAATACACGAGAAGAGGACCGTTTTTCTTTCCGCTTTGATAGCTGATTTCTTTTCTCAATCGTCCGCTTTTATAATAAAGCTTCATCACACCGGTTTCTTTTCCGTTTTTGTAATCAACTTCCGATTGAAGCTGGCCGTTTTCGTAATGAATGCGGAACGGCCCTTCGATTTTTCCGCTGACATAAGTGGATTCCGAATTCAGAGTCCCGTTTGAGTAGTAGACTTTGACGGAGCCGTCCAGATTACCGTCCCGGTAGTGTCCTTCCGCCTGCAATTGACCTGTTTCGTAATAAGTGGTGAGGGGACCGTTGAGACGGCCGTCTTCCCACGAGGATTCTTCTCTGAGGGCGCCGCTATCGTAATATTTTTTTCTGGTTTCTTTCATGATTTCACGCCGGGGTGAATCGAATTCAATCAGCTTCCGGGAATTTTTTTGAGAAGGCGGTCAATTTCCCTCAGAAGCTCATTGGCTTCGAAGGGTTTGGTCATGTAACTGCTCGCCCCCAGGGTTTTCCCGACGACCTTGTCGATGTCAGAAGCTTTCGCGGTCAGCATCAGAATCGGAACGTTTCCGATGGCTTCGTCCTGCCGGATCTGCTTGCAGACTTCCTCTCCGGGAAGTTTTGGAAGCATGAGGTCCAGGATAATTAAATCGGGTTTTTCCCGTTTGGCCATCGCGAGACCTTCTTCTCCGTCAACCGCGATCAATGTTTCCAATCCCTTTTTTTTGAGGCGAAAGGCAAGAGGCCTTGAGATGTCCGATTCGTCTTCGATGACCAGAACTTTTTTGTCCATGGTAAAGCTCCTTTAATCCGCTGAGACAGCGGAAAATTGATATTACGCGGTCGCGATTTTTTTCGCCTTTAATTTTATCGGCAAAAGAAATATGAACGTTGACCCTTTTCCGTAGGTGGATTCCGCCCAGATCCGCCCTCCGTGGATATGTAGAATCTCTTTTGAAATGGCAAGCCCGAGCCCCGTGCTTCCGGGTTTCCGGTCGATTTGGCTCTCAAGCTGTACAAAGCTGTGAAAGAGTTTCGAGATGTCTTTCTCCTTGATTCCGATTCCCGTGTCTTTGACGGAAACCCAGACTCCGTGCTTGCTTCGTCCGGTTGTGATCGTGATGCTGCCTTTCTCGGTGAATTTGACGGCATTGCTGATGAGGTTCATCAGGACTTGAATGATTTTATCCCTGTCGAACGGAATTTTGGGGAGATTGTCTCCCAGGCTGAGAATAAATTCCAATCCCTGATTGGTGACCAGCGACCGCATGGCTTCCGCGGTTTCCCGGACGACTTCGTTGAGGTCGGCCTGAAGAATGTGGAATTCCAGGCCCCGTGATTCCAGTTTCTGATAATCCAGAACGTCGTTGATCAAGCGGCCCAGGCGGTCGACATTCCTTTTCGCGCTGTCGAGAAAATCTTTCTGGTCGGGATTGATGCCTCCCGCCGTTTCGTCCAGGACGATATCGATATTCTCCTTGATCGCCGCCAGCGGCGTGCGCAGTTCGTGCGAGACCATGGAGGTGAAGGCGTATTTGATTTCCATGGCTTCTTTCATTTTGGCCTCGGCCTGCCGTCTTTCCGCGATGTGCCGGCTGATGAGGCGGAGCACTCCGAGCCATGCGAAAATCAGGAATGGAAAGGCGATTCCCACGGCGGAGACGGCGAAGATGGAACGCTGACGCTGTGATTTCAGGGAGGCTTCGACGTGTTGTTCCAGGCTCAGTCCGATTTTTTGCATGCCATTCGAATAAATTTGTTTCAACTCTTCATACTGCTTCCCGAAAATAAGAACTGTCGCAATATTGGAACGGCCTTCGCGCACAAGGTCGAGGGACTTTGCTTCCAGTTCCAGCAATTTCATCTTAGCTGCGTTCATTCGGATGGCGTCTTCGGTCGCGAAAGTTTCCGGCGCGATATTTTTTGCCGTGGCCATGGCGGCTTCGCGCTGGGGAAGGAATCCCATATAGCGTTCCCCCCAATGGGAATTATTGGTGGCGACGGACATCCTCGCGGAAGTTGACAGGATTTCGTCGAAGTAAATGATGGTCCCGTAGAGTTCTCTCAACCGGATGTCGTGGAACTGCGTCTTTTTGAAGTCCCAGTAGGTCTTCCAGACATGCCAACCCAATCCCGCGATGAGCAGCATCGGGAGGATGAGGGCGGTCATGAGCAGGTGAACCGGAAAAGGGCTTTCGGTCTTGAATCTTTCCTGTGAGGCAGCGCTTTCTTTGATGCTCGCCGAAAGGATGGGGACGTCATGCGGGACGGGTTGGACTTTTTCTTTTTTTCTGTAGAACATGGGTCCTGCCAGCGTTATGCGAAAGTTTACGGACTTGTGCCGCGAAATTAACTTCAAGAACAGTCTACTACGAATTATCGTACGCATCCACATTCCCCTTTAGCGAAAACAAAGCTCAATAATACGATTTACCCCTTAATAAATGATTTAGCTTAAGTGTGGCGGTGAGTTGGCCGAAATATTTAGCGTAGGTGCCGGAAGGAATGAAGGGGACGGGTGTGAAGAGTTTTGATGGCGCTCGATGAAACTAGAGTGAAACGGCAAAAGGATTCAAATTGAAAGGCTTTCAGAACTGTTTTTCAGGGGAGAGGGATTATGAGCTATTACAAAGTGTTGGGGTTTGAAAAAGAGCCTTTTTCCACAAGCCCGGATCCTGAGTTTTTATATTTAACCCGTGAGCATGAAGTCGCCCTGACCAATGTGCTGATCGAAATCCGCTTGAGAAGAGGGCTGTCCGTTATTTTGGGCGATGTGGGGACCGGAAAGACCAGCCTGTCCAGAAAACTCGTTCAATATCTGAGAGACCGCGGAGATTTCATATTCCACATTGTGCTCGATCCCTGCTTTGAAAATGAACATTTGTTTCTGAGTTATCTGACCCGGAACTTTGATATCAATATTGACGGCTATTGCGGGGAAGAACGCAAGCTTTGGCAGCTAAACGTCATGGATCTCAAGGAGGCGCTGGAGAAATTTTTGTTTCAAGCCTGTCATGAGGCGCAGAAGACGGTGGTGTTGATCATCGACGAGGCGCAAAAGCTTTCGGAACCCTCGATGGAGATGCTTCGCGTGCTCTTGAATTACGAAACGAACGAGAATAAGCTGCTGCAGGTCGTTTTGCTGGGGCAGATGGAACTGCATCCCAAGATCTTGAAAATCCCTAATTTTTTCGACCGGATCAGTTTTAAACACACGCTTCACCCGCTGGGACTGAAAGACGCCAAAGACTTGATCAATTTCAGGATCCGGCAGGCGGGATATGCGAGCAGCTCGAATCTTTTTCTCGACGAGGCGATTCAGCTGATTCATAAAGTGTCTCACGGTTATCCCAGGAGAATCACGCTTCTCTGCCACCGGGCGTTAAAGAATCTTGTGATGCAAAACAAGTGGGCCGTTGACGAGGGAATCGTCCGCGGCATGATTGAGGAGGATGTGAGTTCGGGATGGCTGAGTCCAGTGCTTCATTGACGCCGGAAAAAAAGCTGTTACGGCTGATTGAGGATCCGCAAGCCGGAGAGGCTGGCGGGGGTGGGAAGGGTTCGAAATCTGGCGGGAAAGTACCGTTTGATTTTGCCCGGTTTTTCTCTCCCAGCGCCATGCAGGGGCGGATTGCCTATCTCAAGGACAATTGGAAGGCGATTGCGAGCGGCTCCGGGCCGGCTTCCTTCAGCCTGAAGCAGGTCAACATGGTTTTGAAAGTCGTCATCCTTTGCATGGGGGTTTTTTTTCTGGGGAATATTTTTCTGGAATTGAAATCGGCCAAGGGTGATTTTAATTCCTACGCCCATATTCCACAGAAGGAAATGGCCGAGATTTCCCTGACTCAGCCGAAGATTTTCGACGAGAGTTTTTTTGACGAAGTCGCGAGACGGAATATTTTTATCCCGAGCGAAAAACGGGAGGAAGTCAAGAAGCCGAAGAGCGGGGTGTATCTCAAGCTTCTTGAGATTTCCCAGCAGTTGAGGCTGGTCGGGATTTCGCTTCGTCCGGAGCGTCCGAAAGAGACGTTCTGCATGATTGAGGATTTGAAGAAAAACATGACGAGCTTTCTCAAGGTGGGGGATTCGATTTCCGGTTTGACGGTGGAAAAAATTTATGAGGACAATGTGGTGCTTGCCTATGCGGACGAGAAAATCGAGCTGAGATGAAAAAAATATTTTATTTCAAAAAAACAGCCGGGATAAGCGCCCTGCTGATTCTTTTTTGTCTTGCGGCCCCGCTTCAGGCCCAGGTGGGGGAAAGCCCCGGTGGCGGTGAGGCGCCCAACGGCGGGAAACCTTCCGGAGGCAGTGTGGCGGTCGGTTTGCCGCCTCCTGCCGTGGTGAGCGGGGCAACGTTGATTGATGAGGCGAGGGCGCATAAAAAACCCGCCGGCCTTGATAAAACCATTTTTCTTGACCTCCGGGACATCAATGTGGTGGATGTGCTGAAATTCCTGGCGCTGGAGGGGAATCTCAATATTGTGACGAGCAAGAATGTCCAGGGGCGGTCCACGCTTGTTTTGAAAAACGTGACGATCCGGGACGCCCTTGACATTATTGTGATTTCCAATCAGCTGGCGTACGAAATCCGGAACGAAATTATTTACGTGATGACGGAAGAAGAATACCGGCAGGTTTACGGGGAAAGCTACAACAACAAGCGGAAGATTCTGACGAGGAATCTCCATTACGCGAAACCCAGCTATGTCATGACGACGCTCCAGTCGGTCCAGAGTTCCGTCGGGAAAGTGATTATTGACGAGGAAACAGGTTCAGTGATCATGATCGATACGCCGGAAAAATTGAAAGAAATGGACAAACTGATCGACGACATGGAGCAAAAGCTCGAAACAAAAGTGGTCCGGCTCCAATACGCGGACGCCAAGGACGTGGAAGTCCAGATGAAATCGAAGCTGGATGCGAAATCGGTCGGAAGTATTTACGGGGATTCCCGTTCGAATCAGCTTGTGGTGACGGCCTATCCGGGGCGTTTGGAGGAAGTGCTGCCTCTGATCAAATCCTTGGATGTGAAACAAAAGGGGATTTTGCTGGAAGTCAGGATTTTGCAGGTTTTGGTCAATCCTAAATATGATTACGGAATCGACTGGGAAAAAGCTTTCTGGAAGAACAAGCACAAATCGCTGCAAAATCTGGATTTCAGGGGTGCGTTTCCGATTTCCTCCAGTGTGTCTACGGCGACCAATTTAGGGACGGTCGGGAAGATCGGGGTCGGAAAGATTACGCAGGATGACTTTGAAGTTGCGATCAAGATGTTGAAGCAGGTGGACAAGACGAATGTGCTGGCGAATCCCCGCTTGATGGTGATGGACCGGCAGGAGGCGAAAATCAATATCGGAGATAAAATTCCCTATATCCAAACGACGACTACCGGAACCGGGAACAATGTCTCCATCAGCGAAGAAATCAAATGGGTGGATGTTGGACTTCAGCTGATGGTAACACCCGTGATCAATGACGATGGGTTTGTCACCATGAAGATTCGTCCCGAGATTTCCGCAAGGACCGGAACGTTGGTCAGCCCGAATAAGAATGAAATCCCTATTGTGAATACAACGTTTGTCGAGTCGAATGTCATTGTAAAGGATGGAGTTACGGTTATTTTGGGGGGATTGCGACGGCATGATTTGACTGAAAAGCGCATGGGACTTCCTTTTCTGATGGACATCCCGTTTCTCGGAGAGTTTTTTAAAAGCCGGTCGGAATCGATCAAAATCACCGAAATTGTCATTCTGATTACGCCCAAGCTTGTCTCCGGCGGAGACGTGATTACCGGAGAGGCGTTGAAAATAAAGCCTTCGAAACTGCCCGTTTCATGACCGGATTTCAGGTGGCGCATGATGGATGCTAAGAAAAAAATACGAATGGTCCGGACATTTCTTTTTTTTCTGGGGGTGACCGGCATGTTTTTTCCGGTTGTTTCGGCTCAGGACGACAGGACTCAATCCCCTTCGTCTTTTTCCGGATCCAAAAGCGATATCGGGATGGAAACGATTGTGATTACTTTGAACAAAACGTTGGAGGAAAACAAGAAACTTCTGAATGAAACCGAGAAAATGCAGAGGCAGTTTCAGAAGATGGCAATGGAAAACAACGTTTTGAAAGCTCAAATCATAGAGCTGAATCAGGGGCGTTACCAGCTTCGGGATGACGAGCGGAAAGTAAGAGAAGAAGCGGAACGGAAAATTTCGGAATTGGACCGGAAAATGAACGATCTTGAAGCAGAGCGGAAGGCATTGATTCAGTCCGGCGAAGAGATTGAAAAGAAAATGGCATTGGCCTCTGCGGAAAATGAGAAGCTGAAACAATTGGTTGAAACGCTGGTTCCCGGCGAGGAGAAGGTCGCATATGACAATCTAGTCGAGCGTCTTGGCGGAAGAGGCGAAGCGAGCGATACGGAAGCGGGAGATGAAAAAGTTTCGAAACTGGTTGAAGTTGAATTGGGAGCTCTGTACTACAGCCTGGGGAATATGCTGTTTGAGTCAGGGGATTACAAGGGAGCTGAAGTAAAGTACAAAAAAGCGCTTGAGCTGAATCCTAAAGATTCATGGGCGCATTACAATCTCGGAATCATTTTCGACTTCTACTTGAATAATGACCCCGAAGCTGTCGTTCACTACAAAGAATATATCAGACTCGCTCCGGATGCCGAAGATGCCAACAAAATTCGAGAACGCTTAAGCGACATAAATTTGCTAGGTTCCGTTGTTCCGTCGCAGCCGATCAAAGCGGATTTCGATGAACATGTTCGAAAGTTTTCTTAAGCTATTTTATTTAAATAAGTTACAGAGTTTTTAGATCTCGCCGTTTTTTCTTTAAAACCTGATTATCCCGATTTTCCTCAATGGTCTATCGTGCATAGGAAAAAGCTTTTCTTTGTGTTTTTCTCGGCACTTAATCTTATCAAGTTTTATCAAAAAATAGCCGTAAATTAGTAACAAAATCTCTGTGTATTTCCAGATAGATATGTTATATTTTTATTAGAACTGATGAGGTGAAAAATGGCTCAATTGAATATATACAGTCGCACAAATTTAATAAGCAATTGGACAACCGAATCCGTGATCAAAGAAGTTAATCCGAAAGTGATATCAAGAAAACTCATTATCGCCGCCTCCTTTTTCATCAGTTTTTCCTTCCTTAGCATTTCCGCGCTTTTCGCGAATAATCTCAGCGTGAGTAATGTGAGTTTGGTTGATCAGGACACCAGCTCAGACACCCTTGTGGTTGAGTTTGACATTTCCTGGAGCAATGCGTGGAAAGATCCGGTGAATAATGACGCGGCCTGGGTGTTTTTTAAATATTCCACCGATAGCGGATCGACCTGGTATCACGCCACGTTAAAAACCGCGGGAACGAATCCCACAGGGTTTAGCTCCGGCACAAAAGCCAGCGGATCTTTTGCCGCGCTTGACATCATTGTGCCGGACGATAAGAAAGGCTGCTTCGTTCAGCCTAGAAGTTTGGGAGCGGGCAGTTTGAGTTTCACGGACCTTCAGGCTGTCTGGGACTACGGGCAGGATGGGGTGAGCGATTCAACCGCTGTGGCCTCGACAACCAGGGTTAAAGTTTTTGGAATCGAGATGGTCTATATCCCGGAGGAAGGATTTTACGCGGGAGACGGGACCGCCGGAACAAACGGTGAATTTCAATATGGGGGAAGCGCGACGGGAGAACCGGGAGCGATCAACAGCGAAGAAGGAATTACTTTCATGAATAACAGCACGAACGGATGGTATTACAAATCCGCGGGGAATCCGGGGGAAACGTCGACTGGCGCTGCGTTTTGGGTGAGCGAGGCGTTTCCGAAAGGATATCAGGCTTTCTATTTGATGAAGCATGAAATCACTCAGGGGCAATATGCGGATTTCCTGAATAATTTGACTTCTACCCAGGCAAGCAACCGTTTTCCAAATCAAAGCGGGAATTATCGTCACACGATCTCCGGAAGTTATGCCAGCTATTCGGCGACGAGAGCGGATCGTGCTTGTAATTACATTAGCTGGATGGATGTCGCGGCGTATGGCGATTGGGCTTCTTTGCGTCCCATCACTGAGCTTGAGTTCGAAAAAGCATGTCGTGGGCCCATTTATCCGGTGACGAGTGAGTTGGCATGGGGAACCACGTCAGTTCTAGCTGCCCAAAATATTTCCGGCACTGAAAATGGGACCGAAACGATAACGGATGCGGGTGCGGAATGCAATTATTACGGCCCAGTGTTTGGGGGGGGGGATGGCGGGCAAGGACCGTTGCGGGCTGGAATTTTTTCAACTTCAGTAACCACGACTCGGCTGGCTTCAGGAGCGGGCTATTACGGAAATATGGAACTGTCGGGGAACGTGGCCGAATTGACTGTTACTTTGGGAAATGTAACCGGAAGAGGATTCTCGGGCACTCATGGGGATGGAACTTTAACTTCCACTTCTTCCTATGAGGGAAATGCAACGAATCTGGATTGGCCGGGCATTTCTTCTACAGCTTCTCAAGGTGTAACGAGTGCGACCGGTTCGGGATTCCGGGGCGGGCATTGGAATGTGGGAGGAGTCTGGGATGATTCGAATCCGGGACTAGAAGTTTCATACAGAACAAATGCGGCTAAAAATGATGCAAGCCGCACAAACACTTACGGTGGCCGTTGCGCAAGAACCGCTTCGTAAAATTCTTATCGGAGGAGATTTTTAGGTGATTTCAAAGTACGCTGCAAAAAAGAAAGGTTGGATGAAAAAGACAATCTGGTTTTTGATTGTCTGCCAGACTTTTTGGGCGGCGGAAGGAATGGCTCTTTACGCGGCAACGTATACGGGGGGAAGCTACGACGGTTATTCTTCTTCGACGGGACAACCGGACCAGACCTCTTCTTATCTTTCCTTTACCACTCAACCTCCTGATGCCGTTGCCGGAAAAGTATTCCCTTCAACTGTGGTCGCTACGGTTTACTACGCGAGCGGCGGAGTGGATACCACGGCACGGACCGTGAATCTCAGCATCAGTAATAATCCAGGCGGCGGGACGTTAGACAGCACGACGGAATCCTGCACGGGAGGGACTTGCTCAGATAGCACTTCAAGCGGCGTAGCTACTTTCTCCAATCTCGTCATCGATAAACCCGGGTCTCTTTACACATTAGGCGCGACAGCCACGAGTGTGACGGCGGCTACTTCGGATTCGTTCGATATCAACAACGCGGAATACACCGTGTATTCCGAAACAACTTACGACGCGACGGGCAACGTTTACTACATCAACAGCTGGCTGGAAGGAATGGGCGCGATTGTGAATGACGGCAGTTGGGCAACCAGCGATATCACCATTACGGCCTATAAAGCGGATGGAACGCTGTTGTCGGGGGGAGACGCGCCTGCCGTGTCGAGCGTCAGTAGCGGAATATTCAAGCACACCTGGACGCCTCCCGTGGATGGTGAGACTTACCGGGCGAATGTGTCGATCAAATATCCCGCGGGGAAAGGAAATACTTACTCCGCGGTCGTTTTTTACAATCTGGCCATTCAAGGTTCTCTGGATGACATCGCGACCAGTACCGCGGGAATGAATTGGGATCAGATCACGGCGATTAAGGCAAAAACGGATAACATCAATTGGGATGATATTTCCGCGATTAAAACAGCAACGGGTGTCGGGCAGGCGACGAGCATTTACGACAAAGTCAGCACGATTCTGACTTCGATCAGTAAAGCAAACTGGGATGATTTGCAGATTTTTTCTCAAGCCGGGATCAACTGGTCGGGGATCAAGACTTTGAGCGCGGGGCGCGTGAATTGGGATGACATCCGGGCGTTATCTCAGGCGGGAGTGACCTGGACCCAGCTTGCGCAGTTCAGTAGCGCGGGAATTAATTGGGATGATTTCGTGACGCTGACGAAATCGGGAATCAACTGGACGGATTTTCAGGTGCTTTCCAAAAAGGGAGTGAACTGGAGCAATATCGGAGTGATGAGTCAGGCGGGAATCAATTGGTCTGATATCACCGTGCTCAGCACCAAGGGCGTGAACTGGACGGACGTGAATGTTTTGACGAGAGCGGGGGTAAATTGGAATGATTTCCAGGTGTTGAGCAAGAAGGGGGTGAACTGGACGGATTTGAATGTGTTGAGCAGGGCCAACGTGAATTGGGCGAATATACAGACGCTGAGTTCCACCGGCGTGAATTGGAGCGATTTGGGCCGCATGAGCAAATCGGGGATTAACTGGGACGATTTGGCTGTGATGACGACGGCGAATACGAATTGGATGGACGGCGTGAATTGGGCGAGCCTTTCGGAACTGACAAGAGCCGGAGTGAATTGGAACGATATGCAGGTGATGTCCAGTACGGGCGTGAACTGGGACGGAATTAAAAGCTTGTCGGTTGCTGGTGTGAACTGGACAGACGTGGGATCTTTGTCAAAAACGGGAATCAACTGGAGCGATTTGAATGTCTTGAGCAAAGCGAATATGAACTGGGACGGGATCAAGGCGTTGTCGGTGGGAGGCGTGAACTGGACGGATTTGGGAGCACTGTCAAAAGCCGGCGTGAATTGGAGCGACCTTCAGGTGATGACGAAAGGCGGAATTAACTGGGTGGATTTGAATGTGTTGACGAAGGCGGGGGTGAACTGGACAGATTTTCAGGTGTTGAGCAAGAAGGGGGTGAATTGGACGGATTTCGGTGCGATGTCGAAAGCGGGTGTGAATTGGGATGGGATCAAGACGATGTCGGCGGCCGGAGTGAATTGGAGTGATTTGGGAACCCTTTCCAAGGCGGGCGTGAATTGGGACGGGATTCAAACGATGGCGAAAAGCGGCGTGAATTGGGACGGGATGAAGGCGTTGTCGGTTGGAGGGGTAAATTGGACGGATATGGGAGTTCTTTCAAAAGCCGGGGTGAACTGGAATGACTTGCAGGTGTTGACGAAAGGCGGAATTAATTGGACGGACATGAACGCGCTGACGAGAGCGGGAGTGAACTGGAATGATTTTCAGGTGCTGAGCAAGAAAGGGGTGAATTGGACGGATTTGGGAGTGTTGTCGACTGCTGGAGTGAATTGGAGCGATTTTCAGGTACTGAGTAAAAAGGGCGTGAATTGGACGGATCTGGGAGTGTTGTCCAAGGCTGGCGTGAACTGGGATGGGATGAAGGCGTTGGCAGCCAGCGGTGTGAACTGGGACGGGATCAAGGCGTTGTCGGTTGGAGGGGTGAATTGGACGGATCTGGGAGTCCTCGCGAAGGCCGGCGTGAATTGGAATGACTTGCAGGTGTTGACGAAGGCCGGAGTGAACTGGACGGACATGAATGCGTTGACGAAAGCCGGAGTGAACTGGAATGATTTGCAGGTATTGACGAAGGCCGGAGTGAATTGGACGGACATGAATGCGTTGACGAAAGCCGGAGTGAACTGGGATGGGATCAAAGCGTTGTCGGTTGGAGGCGTGAACTGGCTTGATTTGGGAGTGCTGTCTGAGGCTGGAGTGAATTGGAATGACTTACAGGTATTGAGCAAGGCCGGAGTGAATTGGACGGACATGAATGCTCTGACGAAAGCCGGCGTGAACTGGAATGATTTGCAGGTGATGAGCAAGAAGGGTGTGAACTGGACGGATTTCAATGTATTGAGCAAGGCCGGAGTGAACTGGGACGGGATGAAGGCCTTGTCGGTTGGAGGGGTGAATTGGACGGATCTGGGAGTGTTGTCCAAGGCGAATGTGAACTGGGACGGGATGAAAGCCTTGGCAGCCAGTGGAGTGAACTGGGATGGGATCAAGGCGTTGTCGGTTGGAGGGGTGAATTGGACGGATCTTGGAGTTCTCGCGAAGGCCGGCGTGAATTGGAATGACTTACAGGTGTTGACGAAGGCCGGAGTGAACTGGACGGACATGAACGCGTTGACGAAAGCCGGAGTGAACTGGAATGATTTACAGGTATTGACGAAGGCCGGAGTGAATTGGACGGACATGAATGTGTTGACGAAAGCCGGAGTGAACTGGGACGGAATCAAAGCGTTGTCGGTTGGAGGCGTGAACTGGCTTGATTTGGGAGTGTTGTCTGAGGCTGGAGTGAA